>Ga0194130_10002426_pt1 | contig 27053 bp, 27 predicted proteins | sample TA2KigsurfametaG_FD_160084 | JGI IMG/M metagenome (GOLD analysis project Ga0194130, IMG submission 160084) | Freshwater microbial communities from Lake Tanganyika, Tanzania - TA2015050 Kigoma 12 surface | ecosystem: Environmental > Aquatic > Freshwater > Lake | place: Tanzania: Lake Tanganyika... | reverse complement strand
GGTGCATCAGACGGCTCGATTCGTTTGCACTACTGATGTCGAGCGCAATCAGATCGCCTCTTTTTATACGGGTGCCATGAGTGAGGCGCGAGATATCGAGTTAGGCCCAATAGCTGAGCGAGTCGGCGGTCTAGATCTAGTTGTGATCAGCCCTAATGACCCCGATGCAATGTTGCGCCACACTGAAGAGTGCCGTCAACGCGGCCTGGCTTTCGTGGCAGACCCAAGCCAACAAATGGCTCGTATGGACGGCCCCGAGATCCGCCAATTGATTGAAGGTGCGGCTTACCTGTTTACCAACGAATACGAGTCTGCCTTGATGTTTAAGAAAACAGGGTGGACGAAGAACGATGTGCTCGAGCGAGTGGGTGTTTGTGTAACCACTATGGGCCCGGAAGGCGCGTCGGTTGAGGCCCATGGGCTTGAGACGATTTCGGTCTCGAGCGCGCCAGAGAAAAACAAGGTGGATCCAACCGGGGTGGGCGATGCGTTTAGGTCTGGCTTTTTAGCAGGTTTAAGTTACGGGCTCGACCCCAAGCAGTGTTGCCAGACTGGGGCGATGCTTGCCACGTTCGTTCTCGAAACCGTGGGAACTCAGGAATATACGTTTTCTCGGGGGGAATTCATTCGAAGATTGTCTGAAAGCTATGGCCCCGACGAAAAAATCGAGTTAGCTCTGAGCACCCTCGCGCGGGACTAAGCGTGACAGTCAATAAGCGCGGCTTACTGACGGGGTTTAAGTGGTTTTCACTCTGGCTTATCGCAAGCGTGGCGTTAACCGCACTCGTAGTCGAGGTGGTTGATCCGCGATATCTGTTTAACGACGACATGGTTATCGCAGCCGTTGCCAGCGGGGACTACACCGGCACGCCTGACCCCCACACCCTCAATGGTGGAGCGCTCCTGTCGGTTGTCGTCGCGACTCTTTACGGGCTCTTCCCTGGGGTTGCTTGGTGGCTCTGGGTCGTGACATTCATTTCTCTGGGTGCTGCTCTCGCAGTTGGTTTACGGATGCTTCGCCTCACTCGATATACACCCGATGTTTGGCGAGGTCCGGCGATCGCCTCCTTAGGTGCGGCCGCAGCCCTCTTTTTCTTGCTGGTAGCTGCCTTTTTAGCTACGCCGTCTTATACCGTGGCCGCTTTTTTTCCTGTCTGTGCTGCGATTTTTCTTGCCGCGTCCGCGATCTTTAGTCCTAACGAATCGCCGACCGACACCTGGGTAAAGAGTTGGGGCTTGCCTGTTTTAGTTGGCCTCTTGTTATCCATGACTATTCTGATTAGAACTGGCCTGTTCGCACTGGCAGGTTCTGTGGCAGTTTCCATAGTCTTTTGGTTTTACATCACGAGAACAGCGACCTGGCGTCAACGCCTGAGTGTCGTCGGAGTTACAAGTTTGTTTTGGCTTGTCAGCTTGATGATCAATCGAGTGCTGTATTCAGGTGAGCCTTGGCGAACTGGTAAGCGTCTGTTTGAACAGACCCACATTTTGGTGGACACCTATCTGTTGGGTGCCCTAACACCGATCGGGCTTAGCCAAGGTTGGCGTGGCTACGAGATTGGGTTTGCATCTGCTCGCTACTTCTTGCCGTCTGATGCCTTCACGGTTGCTTCTTTTGAATCATTCATTGATGCAGCTAACCCTTATCGAATAGGTCTTTGGGCAATCACACCACCGTCCATGGAGACCCTTAACAACGTCATCAACGCCACGCGGGCGGGGTGGTCGGTCGCGCTAGTGGGTCTTGCCATTGCGCTTGCGGTATTGATTTATTCAAGGCAGGCAACGAAATTTCGGGTTGGTGCGCTTTTGCTTTCTGCCTCCATTGGTATTTCGGCGATTCTTTTCTTGGGGTTCATCCGAAACAACCCTGGGCATGTGGCCCTGCCGTTGGGTTTTGTGTCAGCGATTGCTTCCCTATGCCTAGTGGCTTTGTGGGTCGTGCCGACAAAAGAGCGCATCTCCTTGCGCGATGAACCCAAGGTTTGGCAGGGATTTGCTTTACTTCTATTGGCAGTGGGCGCGGCATTTGTCGTTATGACCTCGTATCGCCCAACCGAACTGTGGCAAGAACGAGAGAACAAGCAGACGGCGTGGCCGATTTATGAGGAGACGTATGGGTCACTTGAGGCCCGGTGTCCGATTCTTGGGGTAAATCTTGGATTTGAACTGGCACCGGCTAATGCACCGACGCCCGCACGAGAGTTCCCAGTGATTCAGTTGAGCTGGAATTCGCTGACGCCATTGACTGACGAAAGATTGAAGTTGCTTGGGTTTGAAAAGTGGAATGACCTCTTTGCTGAGGGTGCGTGCACTTATTTCATGGGCGGTGGCGATTACGCGAACGCGATGACGGAATACGCACGCGATCGCGGGGGAGTCGGTGAATTCGTAAAGGTAGAAGTACCAGTCGTGGGGGCGCCGGAGATTTATCAGTGGCAAAACCCCTGATGTGGCAGTTCCCGGACGTGCGTGAAGCAGAGCCGGGTCAAGAGTTACTGGCTGTTGGCGGGGACATGTCCCCGCAGACTCTGTTAGAGGCTTACACACGAGGGCTCTTCCCGATGAATGTGCAAACGGAGGCAGATGGTGAGGCCCTTGGTTGGTGGAGTCCTGACCCTCGCGGCGTGCTGCCCCTTGGTTCGTTGATCGTTAGTAAGTCACTAGAGAGGAGTGTTAAGCGATTTAGCGTCACATTCGACCAAGATTTTTTAGGCGTAATGAAAGGCTGCAGAGATGCTCGCAAGGACGCTTGGATCACCGATGATTTTCTCGATGCCTACCTGTGCCTACATGAACTTGGCCACGCACATTCGGTGGAGGTGCGAAACAAGGCGGGCGCATTAGTAGGTGGCCTTTACGGGGTTGAAGTCGGTGGCTTGTTTGCAGGTGAAAGCATGTTTCATCTAGAAAGAGACGCTTCAAAAGTTGCCTTGGTCGCTCTGGTCGAAAAGTTGAAAGCCGCAGGCCCCGAGAACCAGCTGTTAGATGTTCAATGGCGTACTGAACATTTGGCGACACTAGGTGTCATTGCGATTCCCCGAGGTGAGTACCTAGACCTTTTGGGTACAGCAGTGCTCATCGAGCCAGCTTTTGGTCAGTTGAGCTCTACGAGATAAAAGCTTTCGTTGGTGCGCCCTAGAAACTTGTGGCCTTTCATTTTGCACCATGCAGGTAGATCGATTGCGGTCGCAGGGTCGTCGGAAATGAGTGCCAGACGAGCCCCTGAATTCATTTTGCTGGCAACACGAGCAATTTCGATGATCGGCCGCGGACATGAGCTACCTCGCGCGTCGACTATATGGGCATCGCCAACTTCTTCAGCAGCGGCATTCATAATGAAGTGACACCGGCCCGATTGCGTAACTCACTAAGTACATTCGACAGATCTTGGACGAACAGCTTTAAGTCTTCATCAGAAGTTGCCGCATTAAAGCTAACTCGAATGTTGCCTTGAGTCAGGGCGCCCATCGCGACAAGAACGTGAGACGGCCCTACGGCATTGGCCACACAAGATGAACCACTCGTGATTGAGATATCCCTCTTGCTTAGTTCGTCAATAAGCGCTTCACCATGCACATACAGCAGAGAAAAAGCCACCAAGCCAGGGGTGCTGCCCGTCTCCGCAGTATCACCAAGCAAGACCAAGTCTGGGATTTCCTTAGTTAGCAGGTCTCGTAGCAACTCGCTTTGGCGAGTCAGTTGATCTCGCGACTGATCAAGTCGACGGCCACAGTCTTCTAACGCAGCTGCGCTAGCTAGCGCCAACCCAACGTTAGGTTCCCCGACGGCAACTTGTATCTCACGTGCGTCGCGCGGGTCTGCGCCCAGGCCGACTTGAGCTTTGAACTTGACACCGTTTCTGATTGCAAGAATCGCGATACCAAGTGGGCCAGACCACGATGCTGGGCTTAACACGGCAACATCGACTCGCTTGGGTAGTTTCAAACTCTGAACCCAGCTAAGTGGCCCAAGGGTTGCATCGGCAAACCAAACTGCACCGGCCAAACTGTCATCGGTCAAGAACTCCCACGGTTGTTTCGTGCCGACTTCATGGTTTGCAATTTGCACTATGGCTAAGCCGCTAGTCGCCGCCCCATCATCCGTTGCCGCGCCATCATTAGTCGCCGCGTCGCCATTTGTCACACCGTCGCAAGCAAGGGCTTTGGCAAACGCCACGACATCTATGCGTCCGACCTCGTCCACATCTATTAGTGACACCCGTTCGGCGTCTAGCGTGCCGAGCCCCTCCAATATGAACGACTGCTCAACTTTCGACGCCACCACTTTGTGTGAGCTCGCATTAACCAGGCCGCCTAGCCCAAGACGAAATGCCAACGGAACCGATTGGACAAAACAGATCTCGTTTGCCTCGAACCCAAGTGAATTCGCAATGGAACTACGAGCAGCTTGCAAAAGCTCATTCGCGATTCGTCCTGGTTGGTGTAAGCGGCCCGGGTTCGCCCAGCCATGTTCGATGCCCTTAAGTAACGCGTCTCGAGCCGCCTCACTTAGCGGACCCCCGGAATTCGCGTCGAAGTAACCGGCATGTGTTGGGCTCGTCACATTGGCGACGTTAGCCGTATCGCGTTGAGCTGCACCAAGTAAATTAAGCGCATATGAAGTCTGACCCTGGCTCAAATCAAGGCGGCAAGAAGCGCTGGGGTTTAGCGGCTCTTATTGTCACACCCCTGGTGTTGGCCGGGTGTAGCCAGCAAGATCTTGCGACTTGGTCTCGTCTGGGTATGCCTGAGCCGGCTACCGAAGAAGCGCCGCTGATTTTGCAACTCTGGCAAGGCTCTTGGATCGTCGCCGGGTTCGTCACACTTCTCGTCTACGGCCTAATCGCCTTGGCAATCATCTTGTATCGCCGGCGTCGAGGCGATGAGATTCCCCCGCAAACTCGCTACAACATCCCGATCGAAGTTCTTTACACGGTCGTGCCGCTCATCATCGTCTTCGGGCTTTTCTATTTCACCGCCCGCGACCAAACTGAAATCATGGAGCTCACCGATGACTTCGATCACTCAGTCAATGTGGTGGCCTACCGATGGAGTTGGGGCTTTAACTACATGGAAGAAGACACCTACGACGTCGGCACCCCAGCAGTCGCGCCCGTCTTGTACCTGCCAGTCAATGAGAAAGTTCGATTTGAACTAACTTCGCCAGACGTAATTCATTCGTTCTGGGTGCCTGACTTTTTGTTCAAGATGGACGTGGTTCCTGGGCGTATCAATAAGTTCGAGTTAACGCCGAACAAACTTGGTGAGTTCCCAGGTAGGTGCGCGGAATTGTGTGGGGTCGATCACTCACGAATGCTGTTTTCAGTCAAAGTGGTATCGAGGCCTGAATTTGACCAGCACATGCAAAATCTGCGCGACAGGGGTTACTCAGGCCTGTTAGACACCGGTCGAGTTCTGGCAGAGTTAGCAGGCACACCTAATTGCGAAGGCCCTGAAGCTTCGGTGCTGGCCTGTAGGGAGCGTGATGCATGACGATCTTGGCTGACCGCCCAGATGCGACCACCCGACTTAATTTTGCGCCAACCAAGGTCAAGCCTAAGAACCAAAATCTCGGCAAAGTAATCGTTTCGTGGCTTACCAGCACCGATCACAAAGTCATTGGTTATCTCTATCTCATAACCTCGTTCATCTTTTTCATGATCGGCGGCCTAATGGCCATGGTCATTCGCGCCGAACTAGCCCGCCCCGGCCTTCAAATTGTTAGCAACGAGCAGTACAACCAGCTATTCACCATGCACGGCACGATCATGTTGTTGTTATTTGCAACACCGATGTTCGTAGGTTTCGCCAACATCCTTGTTCCCTTACAAATTGGCGCACCTGACGTTGCCTTCCCGAGGTTGAACATGTTTGGGTTCTATCTCTTCTTGTTTGGTGGATTGATTGCAATTGCAGGGTTCTTGACCCCAGGTGGTGCAGCCAATTTCGGGTGGTTTGCGTATGCGCCACTTTCAAACGCCGTTAACAGCCCTGGCATGGGTGCAGACCTGTGGATTATGGGCCTAACACTCGGTGGTCTGGGCACGATCTTGGCGGCAGTTAATTTCATAACCACGATCTTGACCATGCGCGCACCGGGCATGGTGATGTTCCGCATGTCCATTTTCACGTGGACGATTTTGTTGACTTCAGTCTTGGTGTTGGTGGCCTTCCCGATTCTGGCTGCAGCTTTATTGATGCTCGAGTTAGATCGAACGTTCGGGTCGGTGGTTTATGACTCGGCTAACGGCGGGGCGCTTCTTTGGCAGCATCTGTTCTGGTTCTTTGGCCACCCCGAGGTTTACATCATCGCTTTGCCGTTTTTTGGAATCATCAGCGAGATTTTGCCAGTCTTTAGTCGTAAGCCAGTTTTTGGTTACAAGGGTTTGGTCTTTGCGACGATTGCGATAGCGGGTCTGTCGGTAGCGGTTTGGGCGCACCACATGTACGTAACGGGGGCGGTTTCCTTACCCTTCTTTGCGTTAACGACGATGTTGATTGCAGTGCCAACTGGGGTCAAGTTCTTTAACTGGATCGGCACTATGTGGCGAGGCTCTTTGTCATTTGACACGCCCATGCTCTATGCACTGGGCTTTTTGGTGACGTTCTTAATTGGTGGCCTAACTGGGGTGCTTTTGGCGATGCCCCCGATTGACTTCCACGTTTCTGATTCTTACTTCGTCGTCGCGCACTTTCATTACACGGTTTTTGGCACGGTGGTCTTCGCTATATATGCAGGTTTTTATTTCTGGTGGCCGAAGTTCACGGGCAAGATGCTCAACGAGCGCATCGGCAAGATTCAGTTTTGGATGCTCTTTATCGGCTTCCAGCTGACCTTCTTGGTTCAGCATTGGCTCGGCGTCGAGGGAATGCCTCGCCGGTATGCCGACTACTTGGCCAGTGACGGTTTCACCACGTTGAACATGATCTCGACCATGGGCTCGTTCTTGCTCGGCGCTAGCACGTTGCCCTTCTTGTGGAACGTTTACATCACCACTCGCTATGCGCCGAAGGTGCTAAGTGATGACCCATGGGGTTGGGGGATGAGTCTTGAGTGGGCAACCACCTGCCCGCCGCCGAGACACAACTTCTATTCGATTCCGCGCATTAGGTCAGAGCGACCCGCTTTTGATGCTGCGCACCCCGAACTGGCATCTAGCGACTTACCTAAGCGGGCTAACGTCTTAGACGATCTAGTCGGGGGCCCGAGCATCGTGGTCGAGAGACTTAAGAGGTGAAGATAAGTGCTTGGCTTTTTATCTTGGGGTGCTTTTTCTTTTTCGCGGTGACCGGGATTTATTGGTGGGTTACTGAAGAAATCATTGGGACGACGGCTTTGCTACTTACCGGTGGTATGGCCATTCTTATCGGTTTCTACATTTTGCTTTCGACCCGCCGCCTTGGGCGCTTACCTGAGGACGAGGCTGACGCGGCTATTGACGAAGCAAACCCCGACTACGGGTTCTTTAGCCCTCACTCTTGGTGGCCGTTAGCACTGGCGGCTAGTGCAGCGATGATTTTCACCGGCGTTGTCGTTGCCTCTTGGATCGTGGTGCTAGGTGTGCTGGCCCTCTTCTATTCACTAGTTGGGCTTCTTTTCGAGTACTACCGCCCCTCTCGCGCCTAAAGCCCCCGTCCTCTTTGATGGGGTTGGGTTAGACCTTTTCGGGTTGGGGGTTTCCGACTTCGGCGATCGCCGCACGAATGTTGGTGCGCCACAGCAGTAGCCCGCCCAGGATGAAAAACACCACGAGTACCAGTATGGACGTGCGATAAGAGCCTGTTAGGGCAATCCCGATACCGAAGACCGCAGTGCCAATCCACGCGGTGCCGCGATTAGCGATCTCGAAGACGCCGAAATATTGCGCCTCTTTGTCGCGAGGAATCATCTGACTAAATAGCGATCGACTGAGTGCTTGGCTACCGCCGAGAACAAAACCGATAAGACCTGCCACTGCTGCGAACGCGATAGGCGCGCCTGCGGGGGTGTAGTACGCGATGACTAGAGCGATGACCCAAACCACCAAACTGCCCAAGATGACCCGAGAGCTACCAACCTTGCCCGCTAGATACCCAAGGGCCAAAGCACCGAAGACTGCCGTAAATTGCACGACCATCACAGCCCCGACGATTTCGCTTTCGGCGAGGCTTAGTTCTAGCAAGGCATAAGTGCCAGAGAGTGCGATCACCGTCTGGATTCCGTCGTTATAAAGCAGGAAAGCTGCCAAAAACTTCAGAGTCTGGGGATATTTGCGCGCTTCTTTAGCGGTCTGCCAGAGCTCGCCTAAGCGTGCGCCTACCGCCGAAGTCCAGGTGGTTGTGGGCAATTCGCTTAACGAATCGTCGACTAACCCTGGGTTACGAACCTTGCGAAGCCCAGTAATGGGGATTATCGACCAAAGCGCCCACCAGGCACCTGCGCTTAGCAGACTGATTCGAACCGCTTGATCTTGGGCGACCCCAAAGCTTTCAGCTTGTAGATACAAAACCAGATTAAAGATCAGCAAAATGCCACCACCTAGAAATCCAAACGCCCAGCCACGACTAGATACTTCGTCGCGCTCATTGGGGCCGGCGATGTCAGGCAAGAAGGCGTTGTAGACAACTATGGACGCACCGAAGGCGACGTTTGCGAACACCAGCAAAACTGCGCCCAGGACATAACCGTTAGGGCCGACTAGATACAGCGCCATCGTTGCTAGTGACCCCGCGTAAGCGAAGACCCCAAGCAGCACAGCACGGTTTCGCATGTGATCGGCGATGGCCCCCACTAGGGGAAACGTAAAAACTTGGACGATTACTGACGCCGAGATGGCCCAGGGGTAGAGACTGTCTGCAGGCACGTTTAGGCCAAATAGGGCTACGTTTCCGTTCGCGTCAGCGGAGTTTCGCGCTATCTCAGTTAGATAAGGCCCAAGAAAGACCGTTATTACCGTGGCCGAAAATGAAGAATTAGCAAAGTCGTAGAAGTACCAAGCACGCCTTTGGCGCTTGAGCACGAGGTGGGTTACCGGTGGCCGGCGGTTACTTCTTCAGAGACAGTGGGCTCTACCCCGTAGGTTCCGGCGATTTCAACTTGTTCTTGTGCGTGGTGATGACCTGACTCAAGTTCATTCAAAGTCACAACTGGTACGTCATCTCGGTACCACCAGTTAGACATACGCGCGCGCAATGCCTTGATTGCGTAGCCCGGTGTGCGCACACCGTTGGCATCGCGCTTTGGCGGCATTGGCAGAGGCAGAACCTCTTCTTTGCTAAGGAGCACGGCAACCTCGTCGGGGTCGACGGGGGCGTGAACTTCGACGAACTCACCGCTCGGTAGTCGCAAGATTCGCCCAGTTTCTATTCCGTGCAAGAGCTTGTCTCGGTCTCGGCGTTGTAGCCCTAGACAGATTCGCTTGGTGATGACGAAGGCTATCGGCGGCAATACAAAAAGCAGTACTCGCATCAGGGTCGTAACTGAATTGATTGACCAGTTAAATGCTAAGGCGATGATGTCGTTACCGCCGTTCGCCCACAAGATCACGTAGAACGTAAGTGCCATCACGCCAAGGCCGGTTCGCGTCGGTGCGTTACGTGGGCGCTGCAAAATGTTGTGCTCTCGCTTGTCACCGGTGACCCAGGCCTCGATGAACGGGTAGAGGGCCAACAAAGTCATCACGATGCCAGGCATGATTACTGACGGAACCAAGATGTTCCAAGAAATGGTGTAGCCAAAGATCGTCCACTCGATTGGCGGCATCATTCTTAGAGCACCTTCAAGCCAACCAATGTACCAATCTGGTTGAGCACCAGATGTGACTTGATCTGGCATGTAAGGCCCGTAAAGCCAAATGGGGTTGATGGTGACGAGCGCACTCATCAACGTGGTAATCCCAAAGACGATGAAGAAGAATCCACCAGCCTTTGCCATGTAAACCGGCATCAACGGGTAACCGACCACGTTTTCGTTAGTGCGCTTGGGGCCTGGGTACTGAGTGTGCTTCTGGTAGAAGACCAATAACAAGTGAGCGGTAATCAGGGCAAGCAACAAACCCGGAACCAACAACACGTGTGCAACGAAGAATCTAGGGATCCACGCCGTCCCTGGGAATTCGCCGTCGAATAGCAAGAACACACCCCACGTGCCAACTACTGGAATCGACTGCAAGATCCCACCAGCGATGCGCAAGCCCGTGCCAGAAAGAAGGTCGTCCGGTAGCGAATAACCAGTAAAGCCTGCAAGTAGAGCCAAGGTGAGAATGCCAACCCCGATTACCCAGTTGAGCTCGCGTGGGCGACGGAATGCCCCGGTAAAGAAAACTCGAAGCAAGTGGACGACGATCGCCACCACGAAAAGAAGCGCTGCCCAGTGATGGATTTGCCGAATCAGTAGACCACCACGTACGTCAAAAGAAATATTCAATGTCGAGGCATAGGCCTCACTGATCATTACACCCTTAAGCGGAACGTAGGAGCCGTTGTAAACGACCTCAGTCGCTGAGGGTACGTAGAAGAAAGTCAAGAAGACACCGGTTAAGAGCACTACGACGAACGACCAAAGGGCTATCTCGCCCAACATGAATGACCAGTGGTCAGGAAAAACTTTGCGCAGGTTGCGACGTAGCCCGGCAGAAAGGCCCGTGCGATCGTCTAAGTATTCATAAGTAGCAGCTGACGCTTTGGCTAGTGGGCCAGAAAGTTTCGGTTGGTTGCCGTGCGTGCTGGTGTTCATCGCTGCTGATGTGTTACTCACGATCGCTCCCAGAAACTCGGGCCTACTGGCTCTTGGAATCCTTCTCGGGCTACTAAGTAACCCTCAGCGTCAACGGTAATAGGTAACTGCGGCAGCCGCCTGGCGGCGGGGCCATAGATGACTTTGCCGTCGTCTGCTAAGTCAAAGGTGCTTTGGTGGCATGGGCAAAGAAGGTGATGGGTTCGCTGCTCGTAGAGCGCAATGGGGCAGCCCACGTGCGTGCAGATTTTCGAGAAAGCCAAAATGCCTTGGTAGTCCCAGCCCTCGCCCTGCTGTGAGCGGATTTGGTCTGGGCGCATTCGAATCAAAATGACCGCAGATTTGGCTCGCTCATTCAAATTGTGCTGAGCCTTTTGAACTTCGAGCAGCCCCTCAGGCACGGCCGAGACCACACCGCCAATCGGCACATCAGACGGCTTTAGCGGTTGGTAAGTGATGTCGGCGAGAAAGCGCAAGCCCCCCGTCCACATGGTTTCGTTTAGCTCACCTTTGGGCGCTGGCCCGCAACCTCTGGCTAGCACGATCAACGGCAGAGGGAAGACCAAGAGGGACGCCAACAAAGTGCGCCTTAGTAAGCGACGCTGACCAAGACCTGAATCAGCTGCACCTTGGCTGAACTGGGCGAGAGCCGCTTTGCGCAAACTGTCGGGGGGTTTTAACAGGTGACGCTGTTGTATGACTTCAACGTGCGGCATAAGTTTTCGCGCCCACTGAATAGCCCCGAGGCCAATCAACAAAGTCGAGAGCCCGAGAGCTAACCCGAGCGACAAGTTGCTGGCGTTTGTGATGCCGATAAGAGGCAGTTCGATGGTCGCGGTAGCAGGTAGGGCGAAGTAGGCCACTACGAAGCCCAAGGTGCAGACGACGCTCACCATGAACATGGTTGCTACTTGACGTTCGGCGCGCTTTGCGGCCTTGGCGTCTATTTCTTGCGGGGCTTCAACCGCAATGATTTCCTCTTCGTAAGAGCCGCCATGGGTTTGAGCGGCGCCGCTAGAGGTGCTGCCTGATGAACTCGCGGGCTTTTTTGGGTTGGCCGGGTTGTCTTCGCCGTATGGGTCAAATTTGGTTTTGCTCATCGAACTTTCGCGCCGATCCAGACTGCGGCTGCGATAACCGCACCGAGCCCGATAGTCCATATGAATAGCCCCTCAGTAACCGGGCCTAGTCGACCAAGGCTTAAGCCCCCGGGGTTGTTATTGCGCTTCATCTCTTCGATGTAGGCGATGATCTGCTGCTTTTCTTCCATGGGCAAGCTCGCGTCGCCAAACACCGGCATCGATTGCGGCCCTGTCAGCATGGCTTCGTAAATCTCTAGTGGTGATGCTTTCATCAAACTTGGTGCGTACTTGCCGTTGGTTAGCGCACCACCGCTACCTGCTGCGTGGTGGCACTGCGCACAGTTGACGCGAAATAACTCGCCACCTCGGGCGATGTCTGCGGTCTTCCATCCGTCGATTTGGGCCGCCGACGGAATTGCCGGCCCAGGCCCGAATGTCGCGACGTAAGCAGCTAGAGCCTGAATTTCTTCTTCCGTGTAGATGGGTGGCTTACGCATGGCTTGGGCACCTGGAGCTGCAAGAGGCATGCGTCCGGTGGCAACTTGAAAGTGCACGGACGCAGCACCCGCGCCAACCAGAGATGGCCCGTCACTTGAACCTTCGGCGTTTAGGCCGTGACAACTTGCGCACCCTTCGGCAAAAAGCTTGCTGCCTTTGGTGACCATGGTTTCGCTTGCACTTGTCGCAGCCTTGGCAGTTGCAGCGTTGACAACTGCATATACGGCGGCAATACCTAACAAAGCAACGACAATCACCAAAAGTGGTGCCAATGGGTGCCTGCGACGGGCCATTGCGGCGGCAAACGGGCGCTTGATCATGTCGCTATTGCACCAAATAGATGGCAGTAAATAGGCCAACCCAAACCACGTCTACGAAGTGCCAGTAGTAAGAGGTGACGACGGCAGAGGTTGCCATGCCGTGAGTGAAACGCGGGCTGACGTAAGAGCGACCTAGCACGAACAAGAAAGCGATGAGCCCGCCTGTTACGTGTAGGGCGTGAAAACCAGTGGTTATGAAGAACGCTGAACCGAAGGCGGACGAACGAAGCGTAAGACCTTCTGAAACGAGCAGGGCGTACTCATAAACCTGTCCGGCTACGAAGAATGCCCCCATAAAAAAGGTGATGACAAACCAGCGTCGCATGCGTTTGACGTCGCCTCGTTCGGCTGCGAAGACGCCGAGCTGGGCGGTGACACTTGAAAGCACCAAGATGGTGGTGTTTGCAGCCGCGAACGGAATATTGAGTAGTTGAGTATCGGCCTTCCAGACCTCCGGATTAACCGAGCGCAGTGTGAAATACATGGCGAAAAGTGCCGCGAAGAACATGAGTTCACTTGCAAGCCACACCACGGTGCCGATTGCGACCATGTTTGGACGAGATACCGAGGCTGGCATTCGAGCTGGTGTGGTCACGGCGGTACTCACGGTGACATTGTGTCAGTCGAAAGCTAGGAATTCACGGCTGTGAGGTGGCTCACGAACGCCAAGGTGAACGCCAGAGTGCGTCGGTAGTCTTCGTGAGTGCGAGTCTTGGTCTACAGCGACGACAGGCGCATCAGGGACGACGTAATGAGAGCACTTGGAACCAAACCTGCCGACGATCTGCCTGAACTCGAGTACGTCGAGGCGGCTACCTTCGAATTCGCTATCGCATTGCTCGATGCCGGGGGCTTGGGCCTAGTAATCGCTGATGGTGAGGCAGCACCGGCTGGCGGAATGGGCTTAGCCCGACAAGCAAAGGATGAGATCTTTAATTGCCCACCGTTTGTTGTTTTGATCGCTCGAAAAGCGGACGCGTGGTTGGCCACATGGTCGCGCGCTGAGGCGGTTGCGGGCTTGCCCGTAGAGCCAAATGCCATTACGAACGCAGTGCGTAGAGCACTGCTGGCAGGGGCGCAACGACTTGACGGGGCACCGGGTGCAGATCTGATTCCGGCGAATAGCAAATCTCATTGATTCAGAGCACAACCTGGCCAGAAGTTCTGGGCGCACTAGATGCGAAACGTGATTTAACCGTTGAAGAGTCCAGCTGGGCTTTGTCGCAGATGATGGTTGGCGCGGTCACCGACGATGAAATGTCGCAATTCCTGCTCGGGCTTCGCGAAAAGGGCGAGACGGTAACCGAAGTTAAGTCGATGGTCGAAACCATGTTGGCTAGATGCGTACAAGTAGATGTTGCCGGTGCAGCTGTCGACATAGTTGGAACCGGTGGTGACAAGGCCAACACTGTCAACATCTCGACGATGTCTGCTTTGGTGGCTGCGGGGGCTGGAATTCAAGTAATCAAGCACGGCAATCGTGCGGTTTCTTCTAAATCTGGGGCTGCAGACGTTTTGGAGGCACTCGGTGTTGACATCGAAATCGAACCTGAGCAGATACCTGACCTAGTAGACGAAGTAGGAATCGGTTTTTGCTTTGCACCAAGGTGTCACCCGGCGATGGCTCATGCGGGTCGAGTCAGGCGCCAACTCGGGGTCAGCACGGTCTTTAACTTGCTTGGCCCACTGGCAAACCCTGCAAAACCAAAGTCGCAGGTAATTGGTGTCGCTGAAGAATCGAGAGCACGTTTGGTAGCCGAGGTGTCACAGGCCCGTGGCGTAAAAGCGCTGGTCGTGCATTCTGAAAATGGACTCGATGAACTAACGTCTACTGCGCCGATAAAGGTTTGGGATGTCACCTCGCAACTACAAGAAGTCTTACTAGACCCAATCGAGCTAGGGTTTTCTCGAACGCAAGTCGAAGGCTTGGTGGGGCATGGGCCTAGCCAAAATGCCGAAGTCGCGATGCGTTTGCTATCTGGTGAAATTTCTGATGATTTGCAGGCCGTCAGAGACGCCACTCTTTTGAGTGCAGCAGCTGGTTTGGTTGCTCACGATGCTGCCGTTGGGGTAACCCGGCCTGATTCGTTGGTTGAGCGAATGCAGGGGGCGCTCATTAGAGCAAGAAACTCATTGGATTCTGGCGCGGCTAAAGCAGTTCTGGAGGACTGGGTTGGCTACCGCAAGAAAGGGGCTAAGGGCGAGAAGATCGCATTGGCCGGTTAGCGGCCCTTGGTAGAGCCTGCTTGAAGGTAAACGTCGTTTGCGACATACATGGGGTAGTTCCTGAGTTAGAACGCGCAGCTGATGGCAGTGACCTATTCATCTGTCTTGGTGATCTCCTGCTGTTTACCGACTATGAAAACCCAGCCAACGGAATTATGGGTGACTTATTCGGCGAAGACGATGCTCGGGAGTGGATTCACTTACGAACCACAGGCAGATTCCCAGAGGCGCGGGCTTTCGCCGAAAAGAAATGGGCCGCGATTGACGGTGATCGCAGGGCACTAATCGAGGCGCGTGTTCGCGACCAATATCGCGCCGTATTCGAATTGATGCCAGCCCCCGTCCATATGACTTATGGCAACGTTGATTTGCCGAATCACTTGAAAGATTTCGTAAAACCCGAGCAAAGAGTTTTGGACGGGGACGTCCTCGAGTTTGGTGGTGTGCGTTTCGGGTTTGTTGGTGGGGGGCTCCAGACGATTTATCGAACCCCACAAGAAGTAAACCCTGAGGAGTACGCGCGCAAGGTGGATGCACTCGGGCCAGTTGATGTGCTGTGTACTCATATTCCGCCCGCGATTCCGCAGATCACCTATGACGTGTTGGCTCGTCGCATGGAGCGTGGCAGTGACGCGCTGCTTGGTTACATCGAGAAGTTTCAACCGAAGTACGCGCTGTTCGGGCACGTTCATCACCCGCTTTACGCACAAGCAAGAGTTGGCCGTACCCAGTGCTTTAACGTCGGGTACTTTCACGCCACGAGGCGACCATTCGTGTTGGAGCTTTGACGTAAGCGGGGTCACGATTGACTGAATCGACCAGCGCTGAAATTGGAATTGCTGCTGCTGCTACCCAAGTCATGGGTGTAATCGCTGACATAGCGGCTTACCCACAATGGACTGCTTTCAAAAAGGCCGAAGTTCTAGAGAGTGACCCTGATGGCAGGCCTGTCTTGGTGGAGTTCGCATTTGACATGGGGGCCTTCAAGGACGAACAAGTAATGCGCTACAGCTGGCAGGGGGTTGAGAAGGCCCAGTGGCAGATGGTGAAATCGAATTTGCTCGATAGCTTGACGGGTAGCTACACGTTGTTTGAATCAGAGGGCAAAACACGAGTCGTTTATGAGCTATCTATGAAATTGAACATGCCACTCATATCTGCCATGCGTCGCCGAGCCGAGAAAATGATCATTGATGCGGCGTTACAGGGCTTGAAGAACCGGGTTGAGTCGTTCAAGTGACGCTGACTATCGGTGTTGATATTGGGGGCACCAAGATCGCAGGCGGTGTTGTTGGTGAAGACGGGCAGATCTTGGCTAGGGCTCGTGCGCGAACCCCAGGCGACGACGCGCAACGAGTAGAAGATGCGATTTGTGAAGTAGTTGAAGAACTGCGCGGTGAGTTCCCGGTAGTTGCAGTAGGCGTGGGTGCGGCTGGCTTCGTGGACGAGACGCGTTCGATGGTTCGTTTCGCGCCTCATTTAGCTTGGAAGAACGAGCGTTTACGTGATCGCTTAGAAGAGCGCCTGGCAATCGATTGCTTTATCGAGAACGACAACACGGCTGCGGCTTGGGCTGAGTATTTGTTCGGCGCGGGCATTGACAGGCCAGACATGGTTTTGGTGGGGCTTGGCACTGGCATTGGTGGCGGGCTCATCATCGACGGGCGTTTATACCGAGGTGAATACGGCATTGCTGGCGAATTTGGACACATGCGTGTGGTGATTGATGGCAAGAGCTGTGAGTGTGGGCGATCTGGCTGCTGGGAGCAATATGCAAGCGGTAACGCGCTGGTGCGAAACACCAAAGATGCAGCCAGTAAGTCGCCTGAGCGCGCTAAAGAGTTGCTTGCATTCGGTGATGGAACCATCGACGGAATAACTGGGCCACAGATAACTGACGCCGCTAAATCCGGTGATGAATTTTCGCGCGAGATGTTGGCAGAGATGGGTGAGTGGTTAGGCCAGGGCTTGGCCTCACTTACCGCTGTTTTGGATCCGGCGATTTATGTGATTGGCGGGGGGTTAAGTGATGCAGGTGATCTATTACTTGAGCCTGCGCGTGAAGTGCATAAACGAGAGACGGTTGGCTCAGGGGCGAGGCCGGTAGCCGCGATCGTGCCCGCGCAATTGGGTAATGACGCTGGCTTAGTGGGTGTGGCAGATATCGCAAGGCGTGCGTGGGCCGGGGCTGACCCGGACTTACCTCGCAAACTTCGGGTAGGTGATGGCGCCCTAGGGGTTCATGTGCGAGTGAGCGCGCAAGATCTCGCTCGCAGAGTCAAAACCCGCGTCGAGCGCAAAAGACGCGGCTTACACGGTGCCGTCATCACCGAAGACGACCGCTAACTAAGCCCCCTCGTAGCGTTTACTCATGCTCTATTGGTTGCTAAAGCTCTTTGGCATAGGCCCGCTCTTGAGGTTGTTCTATAGCCCTTGGGCGCAAGGCATCGAGAACGTGCCACTTACTGGCCCTGCAATCATGGCTTCAAATCACGTTTCTTTTTCAGACAGCTTTTTCTTGGGCGTTGTACTAAAGCGCCGCATCACATACTTGGCAAAATCTGATTACTTCACTGGGCGCGGCTTCAAGGGTGCTCTTTCAAGGGCATTTTTTTCGGGCGTTGGACAAGTGCCCATCGATCGAACCGGTGGGTCTGCAAGTCAAGCGGCCCTTAAGGCCGGTCTTTCGGTCTTGGACAAAGGTCAGTTGCTTGGCATTTACCCAGAAGGGACGAGGTCACCTGACGGCAAGCTCTACCGCGGCAAAACCGGTGTGGCCAGGCTTGCGTTGATTTCTAAAGCGCCGGTGATTCCGGTAGCGATGGTTGGCACATTCGATGTGCAGCCCGAGGGTCGAGTCATTCCAAAAATCGGTGATGTGGGCTCGATTATTGGTAAACCACTGGATTTCAGTCGCTACGAGGGTTTAGAAAATGATCCGTTGGTGTTGCGTGCGGTAACCGACGAGATCATGTACGAGTTAATGAAACTGGGATCGCAAGAGTACGTAGATGTTTACGCCGCAGATGTCAAGAAACGTTTGAAGCAAGAAAGCGATGACTTAGACGACGAATTTGGTCTTGCCATCGGTGAATTCGAAGGCGCCCTCTCTTAAGTTCAAGCATTAATTCTGGCGGGCCCAATTCTTTGAGCGGTTGACGGCTTCAAGCCAGAATCGATAGTCATCTTCGCGGTTTACGATTGGCGCGAACGTTCCGCTGGACTTCCACGCCTCTTTAACCTGTGAGAAGTCTTGCCAAACGCCCACACCTAGCCCGGCCAAATAGGCAGCACCCATGCCAGTGCTCTCGAGAACCGCACTACGAATGACGTCTCGCTGCAAGATGTCGGCTTGTATTTGCATCAATAGATCGTTAGCGGCAGCGCCCCCGTCCACCTTTAGTGGTGGTTCTTTTGGTGAGGTTCTTGATGGTGAAGTTTTTGGTGGCGAAGCCACATGTGCCTCATTAGCCATCAAGTCGACGACGTCGCGCACTTGAAAAGCGATTGCTTCAAGCGTCGCCAACGCCAAGTGCGACTTGGTAGTGCCACGGGTGATACCGACGATGGTGCCGCGTGCGTAGGCGTCCCAATGCGGTGCGCCCAGACCAGTAAGGGCCGGTACGAAAACAACCCCGTCAGACGAGCTGACTTCGGCTGCGAGCTTTTCGATGTCTGATGCTTTGTTGATCAAGCCAAGACCGTCTCGTAACCACTGCACGGCACTTCCGGTAACAAAGACCGCACCTTCTAGCGCGTAGGTAAGTGAGCTGTTGGGTAACCCGAGGGCGACCGTGGTGAGCAGCCCAGCATTTGAGTAGACGATCTCTTTGCCGGTGTTAGTCAAAATGAATGACCCTGTGCCATAAGTGCATTTCGAATCACCGGCGTTGAGCCCTGCTTGCCCAACCAGTGCCGCCTGCTGGTCACCCGCAATGCCGGCAATCGGCAGTGACAAACCTAGGAATGCATTTGAGTCAGTCTGCCCACATTTGCCGAATGAGGGCACGATCTCAGGCAACGCAGCACGCGGTACTTGAAAGATTTCTAGTAACTCATCGCTCCATCTACCTGACTTCAGATCGAATAACAGCGTTCGCGAAGCGTTGGTTGCGTCGGTGACATGTGCCTGACCAGCGCTCATTCGAGATATCAGGTAAGAATCGATGGTCCCTATTACGACGTCGGAGTGTTGGTTGTATGCGCTGGCTAGCTCACCCCAGGTTGCGGGTTCGTTTTCGGCTAACCAAAGGGCTTTGCTGCCGGTGAAATAAGGGTCAAGTCGAAGACCCGTTGACTTAGCGATCTTTTCATCTAAGCCAAGATTCGAGAGTCGTTGGCAAATATCCGCGGTGCGGCGGTCTTGCCAGACAATCGCTCGACGGGGCGAAGTACCAGTTTTGCGCGACCAAATTGCCAGGGTTTCTCGCTGGTTAGTCACCCCGACAGCACGGATTCGCGATTTGTCAGGGGTGGCCGAGAGCACCTGCGAGGTGGCTGCACATGTGGCCGACCAGATTTCGTCTAGGTCGTGCTCGACCCAGCCGGCTTGCGGAAAGTGCTGCGGAAACTCTTGATAACCGCGAGAGAGAACATTGGATTGCTCGTCAATTAATAGCGCCGTGACACCAGTAGTGCCAGCATCAATTGAGAGCACCGCCACGCTGACGAGGTTAATTGACGCGTAAAATCAAGCATCATGCGAATCGGGGTCTTAACCGGCGGCGGTGATGCCCCCGGGCTAAATGCGGTAATCGCAGGTCTCGTCACACGCGGCATTCGCGAACACGGATTCGAATTCGTCGGCTTTAACGACGGTTGGAAGGGCCCGCTTGAAGGCCACACCACGCCCTTGAACCTTGAGGCCGTTGCCAACATCGTCGGTGAGGGCGGCACCATTTTGGGTTCGTCACGCACGAACCCGATGAAGATCGAGGACGGGGTCGCCCGCATTGAAAAAAATCTGAAAGCCGCCCAAGTTGATGCGCTAGTTGCAATTGGCGGCGAAGACACATTAGGCGTGGCGACGAAACTCCACGAGCACGGGTTTCAGGTGATTGGAGTACCTAAGACGATTGACAACGATTTATCTGGCACCGACTACACATTTGGCTTTGACACGGCGGTAAGCATCGCTACCGAAGCCGTTGATCGTTTACACACCACCGCACGGTCGCACCATCGAGTACTCGTCGTTGAGGTAATGGGGCGCCATGCTGGTTGGATCGCTCTGCACACCGGAATGGCCTCAGACGCTGCGTGCACGCTGATACCTGAGCAGGAGTATCACGTTTCGCAGGTCGCATCTTGGGTCAAGTCGCGTTATGCCAGAGACGGCTACGCCATAGTCGTGGCAGCCGAAGGTGCACACAGCCCCGAGGGTGACCTAGTAACTAAAGACGACAGCGTTGATGCGTTTGGTCACGTGAAGCTAAGCGGGTTAGCCGACAGACTCTGCGCGCAGATTGAGAAAGAGACCGGCTATGAGACCAGGTCGATGATTCTTGGTCACTTACAGCGCGGGGGTAGCCCGACAGCGTTCGATCGAGTTCTCGGTGCGCGACTTGGGTTAAACGCCGCTGACGCCGTCGGAGAAAAAGCCTGGGGGCAGATGCTTGCACTTCACGGCACCCAAATCGCTCGCGTTCCACTTAGCACCGCAACTGGTGAATTAAAGACCGTACCTGCCGCGCGCTACGATGAAGCGAAGTCTCTCTTTGGCTAACAACGTGTACCAGCCAATCTGGCCAGACTTGAACGAACGCGATCGAGTCGTTCGCGAACTTTCACAGCTACCGCCACTGGTATTCCCCGACGAGTGTGACTTGCTTACCTCTCGTCTGGCAGACGTGAGCCGTGGTGAAGCCTTTGTATTAACTGGCGGTGACTGCGCTGAGACTTTCGCAGAGAACACCCCATGGTCAATTCGGGCGCGCCTTAACACCGTGTTGCAGATGGCAGTCGTGCTTACTTACGCGGCGACCCTGCCGGTAGTAAAGATGGGGCGCATTGCCGGCCAGTACTTCAAACCAAGAAGTGCTGAGACTGAGGTAATCGACGGTCAAGAACTACTTACCTACCGCGGTGATGCAATCAACGGCATTGAACGCACGCGGGCCGCTAGAACCCCAGACCCGCGACGCATGCTCGAGGCATATCGCGCCTCAAGTGCGACACTGAATCTGATTCGTTCGTTTACTCAAGATGGCAGTTCTGACCTTCGAATGGTGCATTCGTGGAATCGCGATTTCGTGGCAAGTAGTGCTGCCGGTGCCAAATATGACCAGCTGGCCGCGGACATTGATCGCGCTTTGGCCTTCATCAACGCGTGTGGTGCTGACCCGGCTGAGTTACGAAGCGTCGAGTTCTTCACGGCACACGAAGCCCTGTTGCTTGATTATGAGTCGGCCCTGACCCGAGTTGATTGGCGTACGGGTAAGTCCTATGACTTGTCAGCTCATTTCTTATGGGTCGGTGAGAGAACTCGTGACTTAGAAGGTGCGCACCTGCAATTTGCTCGAAGCATTAGAAACCCAATTGGGGTGAAAGTGGGCCCTCGAGCAAACCCTGACGACGTTGTCTCGCTCGTGCAATTCCTCGACCCAGAGCGCCAGCCCGGGCGATTAACTTTGATTACGCGCATGGGGGCAGGTGCCGTGCGTGATTTGCTACCGCCATTAGTCGAGAAAGTCGAAGCGAGTGGTCACCCGGTGGTCTGGGTTTGTGACCCCATGCACGGAAACACTCGTGAGGCCAGTACCGGGCATAAGACGCGGCATTTTTCAGACATTTTGGACGAGGTCGCAGGCTTCTTTGCCGTGCATCGCGAATTAGGCACGCACCCCGGTGGTTTACACATCGAACTAACAGGTGATCACGTGACAGAGTGCGTTGGCGGAACAGGCGGGGTGGCCGAGAGTGAACTCGATTCAAAATATGAAACTGCTTGTGACCCGAGACTTAATCGGGTGCAAGCACTCGAACTCGCGTTCATGATTGCCGAGACATTGAAGTGATCTATTCAGATGTCTGTAAGACCCCATGGGGCGATATCGCCGTGCTTTGGACGGGTAGTGCTGCGGCCCCGGTCGTGACCGCAGCTGGGTTTACATCGGTGGGCTCGCTTTACCGTCGCTGGTTGGCCACCGCTAAGCGAGATCCCAAATTTGCCCAGATGCTTGCCAGCGCATCTAGGCCTGTTAAGAAGTCATCGCCGAAAATTCGCTCGGCTATTGATCAATGGGTGAAAGGCAAGTACCAGGCCCTGCGTGCAATCAAGGTCAAACAACCTGGGCCTGAATTTCGACAAGAAGTTTGGACGACTCTTCGAAAGATAAAACCTGGTGATTCGCACTCGTATCAAGAGGTCGCGCGCCTTGCTGGGCGCCCCAAGGCCGTTCGAGCGGCGGCAAGTGCTTGTTCAAACAATCTGGTAGCACCGTTCGTGCCTTGTCACCGTGTTACTCGCTCAGGTGGGGACATCGGCAAATATGCCTACGGCTTGAAGATGAAGAAAGAGCTCCTTGCACACGAGGGTGCCCCTGTCGCTTGATTTAGCGGTACTTGAACCCTTTGCCTACATCGGTGTTCTCGTCTTCGTGTTAGTTGTGACGTTGCCGCTGCAGCTTGTTCTTAAGGCACGTGTTTATAGCAAGCCCCTGAGGTTGGTCATAAGTCTGATACCCATGTTGGTCTTGTTCTTAATCTGGGACTTCTACGCAATCGATCGCGGTCATTGGTTCTTTGACGAAGACCGCGTCACGGGCTTGACCATTGGCATTTTGCCTATTGAGGAATTGCTGTTTTTCATCACGGTGCCTATTGCTTCGTTATTGACCTTCGAAGCGGTGCGCTCGATTAAGGGCTGGTCTGCCGGTGATGAAGGTAAAGCGAAGTCGTGACTTACACCCAGATTGGCCTTATGGCTGTAATAGTCGCGGTATTGGTGGACTTGTTCGTCTTAAGAACAGCACTGGTTAAGCGCAAACTTTTTTGGATGTCATACGCGATCATCGTCTTCTTTCAATTCATAACCAACGGCGTGCTAACTGGCTCTATGATCGTGCGATACAGCGGTGACGCGATCATCGGTGGCGATTACCCTGAAACAACCCCGCCTCTAATTGGTGATGGGCGCCTATTTTTTGCACCGATTGAAGACCTGCTCTTTGGGTTCCCGATGATCTTGTTGGTTCTCTCGGTCTGGGTTTGGCTCGGCCGCCGAGGCCTTGACCGCTTGCCCTATTCGGGCCCACCGCCTAAGTGGTGGCCCAAAGGTGGTTGGTTCGGCACCACCAAATAACTTCTTTGCGCAGACAATTGTTTGCGCGCTAAGCCGCCTGGTGCAGCCCTTGTACGTGGCCCGGGCCGAACTTGCGACGGGCTTTCACGGCGCGAAACCACGCGGGCCCTGCTACTGCGACTCGACGAGGAAGCCCCACCCGCGCTCGCCTGGTAAAGACTTGGTAATCAATTTCTTCTACTGCACCGACGATGCCGCAGTAAAGCTCACGGGCTGCTTCGATGCACGGCCTACTGGACGGGTGCAGCATCGCGATACCGGCCTTGCTGCGCTCTTCTAGATTGCGTACGCGCGCCACTTGATATTCCAGGGCAGCTCGAATTTGTGGGGTAAGCACGCGCTTTTCGAGATCACCACGAGTCACACCAAATTGCGCGAATTCATTCATGGGCAGGTACACCCGTCCTCGATCGAGGTCTTCGCCCACGTCGCGAATGAAATTTGCTAATTGAAAAGAAACGCCTAAGTCTTTGGCGTATTCGTAGGCAAGTTCTTCGCTGGGCTCAAGAATCGGCACCATTTGCAAGCCAATAACTGCGGCTGAGCCATAAACATATTCGTAGAGATCGTCATAGGTTTCGTATTCGGTGACAGTTAGATCCATGGCCATCGAGTGCAAGAAGGCCCTGAAGTGCTCTAGGGGGATTTGCCAACGCTGAACAGTGTCAACCACTGCTCTACAAACGAGATCATCAGAGCCGCCACGCTCGACATCGACTAGAAACTTCTCACCCCATTCACCAAGCCAGGCAGCTTTCTCTTGTTCGGTGAGCGTGCTCGCTAGGTCGTCGACTATTTCGTCGGCATATCGCGCGAAACCATAGAGCGCATGAACGTAGGGGCGCTTGCCCGCTGGCAATAACAAAGTTGCCAGGTAGTAGGTCTTGCCATAAGCGGCGTTTAGTTCGCGGCAACGAAGATACGACTCGCGAGTCTGTGGGTCGGTTATGCCCGCCTGATCAAGTTCGTCGTGTGCACTCATCTATCGCAGGGCGCGAGAGCGATAACTTCTGTCTTTACCGGTGATGCGTTCTGCAGCCAGTCGCCCGGAGATCAAAACCATCGGCACACCCACACCGGGTTGTGTGCCCGAGCCAGCGAAAACGACGTTTTCACCCCATCTATTAGACGGCCTGAAAGGCCCCGTCTGAAAGAAAGTATGTGCAGCTGCGAAAGGTGCGCCTCGTTCCATACCTCTGGCTTGCCAATCAGCAGGCGTGGTTAAGTTTTCGACTTCGATCGACTCGCCGAAATCTCGGTAGCCCCGCTCTTCTAAAACACGTACCATCTCGTCACGGTATCTAGGGCCCTGCGTAGCCCAGTCAATGTTTGCGTCGAGGTTTGGCGTTGGGAACAACACGTAATAGATCTGCTTGCCATCGGGAGCCAAAGTTGGGTCAGAGTGTGTCGGGTTGGTGACTAACAAACTCGGGTCAGTCATCAGCTGCTTCTTCTCAATCAAGTCATCGAACACACCGCGCCAAGAGCGCCCGAAGTGAATGTTGTGGTGCGCGATCTTGGAATAACTCTTCTTAGAGCCAGTAAGCAGCACCGTACACGACGGCGAATACGACAATCTTGAAACCTGCCAAGGGTTGACCCCAAGTAAGTCGCGGTAGGCCACAGGTAAGTCTGGGTTTAGCACCACGACGTCGGCCGGGATCCGGTCGCCGTCACTTGTTATTACCGCTGTGGCTCGATCACCCGAGACTTCGATCTTGGTCGCGGTGGTGTTGTAACGAAAAACAGCCCCGTGCTTTTCGGCAGCGCCAGCGAGCGCACGCGGCACGGCGTGCATACCCCCCTTGGGGAAGAACACACCAGCCACTGAATCCATGTAGGCGATGACTGCATAAATCGCAAGGGCTTGATACGGCGAAAGACCCGCATACATTGCTTGAAAAGAAAAGATTCGCTCGGTTCGAAAGTCCTTTAAGAACTCACGAACTTTCGGCGCCAACCTTCGAAACCCACCGATTGCTACGAGCTTGGCGAGATTAGGGGTAAGCAAATCAAATGGCGTATTGATGTTCTTGTCGATGAAATCTGTCATCTCTAAGCGGTAAAGCTCAGAGACGAAATCGACGTATCGCAAGTAACCGGCCGCCTCGCTCGGGCCTATCACCTGCGCGATTTCTTCAGCCATCTCAGCCGGGTTAGCGTGCACATCGAGCTGACTGCCGTCGTGATAAAAGGCGCGATAAAGAGGTTGGACGGGGGTTAGTTCTAGCCAGTCATTTAGTTCTTCACCAACGCAATCGAGTGCGTCTGCAATCAAGTCCGGCATAGTCAAGACCGATGGGCCTGTGTCGAATTGGTAACCATCTTTGACTAAAAGCCCGTTGCGACCGCCGGGCACGCCTTCTCTTTCGATTACCGTGACATTTCGGCCAGCACCAGTAAGCCGCAAAGCGGCAGAAAGACCAGCGAGCCCGGCGCCAACGATTACTACGTTCTCGGTGGGCCCACTGACGTCACCGCCTGAAAAAGCGGGAAGGCTCGAAAGAATCTTGGTGGCAGACGTCACCGTTATTCGACCCTTGCGGTTGCTGCTCGAGCGAGATCAGTCAATATCAATGTCGCCTGCTGGTTCAAATTCGCGCTCTCCAAGTTAGTGATGGCCTGCTGGGTCGAAGTCTCAATCATGTTCTCAACATCGGCAAGTGCGCCGGTTTCTACCAAAATCTCACGTAATTCAGCCACGCCGTCTTGACTGAGATTCTCATCACCTAAGAGGGTTTCTAGTGCCTTTAGTTGGGTCGGGTGCGCTCTAGATACGGCCAGCTCAATTAACACAGTGCGTTTGCCCTCTCGCAAATCGTCCCCGGCCGGCTTGCCCGTGATTTTTGGGTTGCCAAATACACCCAAGACATCGTCTCGCAACTGGAATGCCTCACCAAGTGGTAGGCCGTAGTCAGACAGTGCTTCAATGGTGTGATCATCAGCACCGGCTAAGCGCGCACCCATTTGTAGGGGCCGCTCGATCGTGTACTTGGCTGACTTGTATTTGATGACGTGTTTAGCCTTCTCGACCGAACCGTCGCGATTGGCCTGTATCAGTAGATCAAGGTATTGACCGGCCATCAATTCGGTTCGCATCAGATCTAGCACCTTCTTGCCGCGCTTGATTGCCTCATCGCTTAGGCCAGAGGTTAGAAGCATTTCGTCCGTCCAACTCAAGAGCAGGTCACCAATAAGAATCGCGGCCCCGACGCCGAATCGATTTGCCGGGCCTAGCCACGAGTTTTCTTCGTGCAAGTTTGCGAATTTGCGGTGCGCGGCAGGTCGCCCACGGCGAGTAGCCGAGTCGTCCATCACGTCGTCATGAACTAGGGCGCACCCCTGCAACATTTCTAGTGAAGAGGCAGCACGAATGATCTCTGGGTTATCGGGCCCACCCGCTGCTCGCCAGCCCCAGTAGCAGAAGGCTGGCCTTAAGCGCTTGCCGCCAGATAGCAGTTCGGTAATTGACTCAAGCAGTGGCTCGGTATCGGGGCTTACATATAGAAGCAAGTTCGACTGCCGATTCAAGAAGTCATCAATGCAGTGCTGAACTCGAGTGCGCAGATCATTGGCGTCTAAAGGCGACGCTATGGGTATCGCCGCGGTGGGCAGATGTTCAAAGTGCACGCCTGCCGTCATTGGCTAAAGCCTACGCGCGCAATACACGTTCTTTATCTCGCATCGTTAATCTGCGTCAATGCCTAGAAAGATCGCAGTCTCTTTTGAGTTCTTTCCGCCCAAGTCGGACGAGGGTGAGAACACGCTATGGAACGCGATTCGAGCACTCGAAGGCTTGGCGCCGCATTTCGTCTCGGTCACATACGGCGCGGGGGGCTCAGCACGCGATCGAACTGTTCGGTTGACTGAACGAATTGCGACCGAGACGACGCTAAAGCCGATGGGGCA
>Ga0194130_10002424_pt1 | contig 27062 bp, 16 predicted proteins | sample TA2KigsurfametaG_FD_160084 | JGI IMG/M metagenome (GOLD analysis project Ga0194130, IMG submission 160084) | Freshwater microbial communities from Lake Tanganyika, Tanzania - TA2015050 Kigoma 12 surface | ecosystem: Environmental > Aquatic > Freshwater > Lake | place: Tanzania: Lake Tanganyika... | reverse complement strand
ATGGATCACCACGCTCCCTACGGTCGCTCGTGATGACTGAGTATGAATAGTCATTCCCGTGAAAGCGGAAAACCAGGAGATGCATCTTTCTTGCCCCTTCCTTTCTTCTCTTCTTTTCTTTCTTCTTTCGCTTTCTGTATCCCCATTTGTGTCCGCACCGGAAGGCTCCAAACTCGACTTTTCAGTCGGAAGGAAAGTGCGCGTCCTTAAGATTATTAAGGATGCGAGTTAACAGCTATCCTTGCGGATAGAAAGGCATGCTCTTGCTATAAAACTTGGGCTCTCAAGGTGAGCTTCAAATTCACAGCAATGCACACAGGTCCGAATGCGGACGCAAATGGGGATACATTTGTTGAAGGACTTGTGGATCAGTGATGTCGACGTTTATGATCCTTCATTCTTCAGGAGAAGCGAATAGGTTAAAAAAATTATAAAGACATTTTTATCTTCCTTTTCCAAATAAGCTTTTTAACAAAGTGTTTTTAAAAACGCGCTAGCAGGAAGAGTATTAAGAGATGCCCATTTCAAAAGTCAAATTATTAAATTGCCCATATAAAAATAAAATCAATATATGGATTGCCACGCTCCCTAAGGTCACTCGCAATGACAAAAGAAAGGGGACCCTGGAATTGCAAGAAAGAGGGTGTCTCGCAATGAGTCCTCCCACCATCACTGCGAACGCAGTGAAGCAGTCCAAGTATTAAGAAGGTCTATAGTTCAAAATCATATCTTCAACTATACAACCATTGCCCGATTGCCATATTTTCTGAAACTTGCCATTTTCTTTCAGAAAAATTCCTCCATGGACAGCCGTGTTTGAATCTTGATTTGAGCCTGCAATAAAAAGACCTTTTTCTGAAAGGGCGTGAAAAATTTGGCCAATAACAATTTTGAATTCATCATCTGTAAAATAACCACGATTTAAAATATTCATTGCTCGAAAAATATCGACCTTCTCCGAAATGGGAGACTGTTTTAGAAGATCATGTTGCATAAGCCGAAAGCGGGTGTCTTCGTTTGATAATCCTAATGCTTTAGAGCAAAAAATAAGACGCTTATCCGCTTTTAATAAACCTGCTTTATACTGAGAAACTATTTTTCTTACAATCGTATGCTTTAAAATCAATCTTAATAATCTGTTGAATGGATACCTGAGACTTTCTCTTGTAAGATTTAGAACAAAGGGGGGAACAAGTGCTTCAATGGGAACATCCGAACTATTTAAAACAACTTTAATATTTGAATATTCAATAACATAAATATAGGGATCATAATCAGATGCATAGTATCTCAAGTGGGGAAAATGGGGGCTTATTTGCTTAAAAAAATCAAAAGCTGTCCTTCCATCACTTATAGCCGCATCATGAAAAATGACTTGGCTTTCTGGAGAAAAATGGTTTTGAATTTCTTCTAGTACACGCCCATCAAATTCTTCAAAACGGTTAGAATAGGTTCTTTTAAACGCGCCGCGTTCATCTGTAAAGTTTAAAAGAATTTTTTCTGCAATAGCATTTTTATTCACATCATGAGCGAGCTGATTATAAAGAGTAATGGATATTTTTTTATCATTTCCAAAAAGCGTCTTTAAATTATTTGGATTATGTGTTTGCTCAATACAATAAACGCCGGTCTTAAACATTTAAGATTTTTCCTTTAAAACCAAATCTTTATAAAAAGAGGTATATCGTTGGCGCATGCGGGAGACGCTATACAAATTTAAAATTGCTGTGCGACTCTCTTTTCCAATTGCCTTTCTTTCCTGAAAAGATAGTGCTAACAAGCCCTTTAAAGCAAGAATAAGTTTATAATTATCTTGTGGAGGAACTATTTGTGTGGATGTTTTAACAAGAAGAGCTGCATCCCCTACATCTGTAACAATCACTGGGATTTCACATGCCATAGCTTCACCTACAACATTGGGAAATCCTTCTCCAAAAGCAGAGGATAAAACCATTATGTCCAAAGAATTTAGAAACTCTGGAACATTTTCATAGATACCCAGGCGCAAAAAACGCGGTGGGACTGTCTTCCATGAAGCATCTTTCGTACCCTTTCCCGCCACCAAGCAGAAAAGATTTTCATAGTCGTCTGATAAGGTATCCACCGCGGTCAGGAAGGTTTCGTAATCTTTCATTGGATCAACCCGGCTTAACATACCCACAACAACAGCATCCCTTGGTATATCTAAAGATTCCCTAAGATTTTTTCTATACACTGCAGAGGGTTTAAAATAGTCTGTGTCTATTCCATTGGGAATGTAGATCCATTGACGGGGTCTGTACCCCAACTCTGTATGAAACGTTTGACCTGCCTGGGAGTTAGTAACGATAGCATCCGGAAACTGCGAAAGGGCCCTCAAAATCTTCACTACAAGTCGGGTGAGGATAGAATATTGAGATAAAATCATATTTGAACAGCGTAGATTCCAAACAATACGAGGAACGCGCGCTATTTTTCCAACGATAAAACCAATTAAATCTGCATGATAAAGCCACGTTTGTAATATAGCAGGTTTTTCCTGACGTAGGATTTTAAATAATTTCCAAAAACCATTCCATGATTTATGCAGGTTCAAGCAATAGAGGGGAACGCCATGGCTTAATATTTTACTCCCAAGCTCCCCCTCGTCTTGCAATGATATAACGATGTGCTGAATGTCAGAATCTTTCTCAGATCCAACGAGAGCATTTAATTGCCGCTCTGCCCCTCCTAATCCAAGACTTGTAATGAGATGAGCGACTTTCATGGAATGGAGCACGCCGTCGTAAGTGCATGGACTGTTTGATCGACCATATTGGGTACACTAAAATGAGTGACGATACGACTTCTAACGGTACCATGATCAAGTGGCTCTTTCAAAAGGTCTTCTATTGCTTCTATGAGAGCTTCAGAATTTTTCGGAGGAATTACTTTACCTTGATCTCCTATAATATATGCTGCATCCCCAACATTTGTTGCTATTGTTGGAATTCCACAAGCCATGGCCTCCCCAATAACATTTGGAAATCCTTCTCCTAACGAACTTAATACCATAACATCCAGGGCGTTTAGCAACCCTGGAATATCTTTCCATATGCCCAACCGTACAACTTGAGCTGGTAGAACACCCCACGCAGCCATATCTGTTCCTGCACCTGCAACTACAAAATATAAATTCTTATGCCGCTTAAGAAGCTTTTGAGCTGCAACAAGGAAAGTTTCATAGTCCTTCATGGGATCAACTCGCGCAAGCATTCCGATTACAAAAGCTTCTTCAGGAATGTTCAATTGTTTACGAATGATATGTTTTCCCAGGTGCTGATTAGGCTTAAAAATATCCGTATCTATCCCATTGGAAATAACGACAGGGTTCTTTAAATAATAGCCTAAAGATTGATGGTAATTACGGCTGTGGTAAGCATTAAAAATAATCATTTTTACAAAGCGAGAGAGTATTTTTTCTATTTTTGCCGACAGGCTTGTTAGCCAATCGTATTCATCAAAATTAATATAAGAGGCTCTGATTCCCCATACCACGGGTTTTCGTATAAAGATATTCCCAATCGAAGCAACAAGGTTTGGAACAGTTAAGAAGCTATAAATCACATCAGGATTCACATCGCGCAGCGCCTTTAAATATCTCAAAAACCATCCAATCACATCCCATCTGCCTTTTTTATTTAAGGAATAAATTGAAACACCAGCCTCACGAAGGTGTTGCTCTAGAATCCCACCGGGATAAAAGACCCCAATTGTAACTTTATAACCCCGTTGATGTAATGCTTGCGCGAGAACACTAACCTGACGTTCAGTGCCTCCAATACCCAACGAACGTACCAAAATAAAAATGGAAGGAAAGAGAAGACTCTTCGATTTTGATAGTGTTCTAAAAGTTGTAACTTTGTCTGATTCCACGATGATATCTCATAGATAAATTAAGGTCACAAGATGTAATTTGATGGAAAATACTATGGCTTCCTAAGCTACTCTTTTTGCGATATCTCCATATTCTTCTTTCTACACGAAGATGAATCTTTTTGCGATAAAATTAATGTATCTTACTGTTTATAAAGAAAATAATTACTAATCATTTAAGAGATAGGCCCTCGTATAATTATCCCTTCTTCATAGAGAAAGTTAATAAAATTTTAAATAATGTTTTTCAAACTGAGGGTGCGCCTCTTCCCTCTTAGTCAAGCAAAAGGGCGCATTAAGGCTGAGGAATAACTTAAAGGTGTCCGATTGAATAAAATTTCATTACTGTCTCGCCTGTGGCTTGTGGCACTCTTTCACCTAAGTATGGATACAAAATGTTTTGCTAGCCAAAGCTTATGGAAGGGAACAACATCCAGCTGGGGAACTGCAGCCAACTGGACGAATGGTGTTCCAACCTCTATTGCTGCATTCGGAAATCTTGGCCTTACGAATGTCCTACTCTCACAAAACACTTCTTTAGCCCAGCTTCTTTTTGACGCTAATGCTCAATCCTTCACACTGAACACTAACGGAAAAACACTCACACTTACAACCTATGGAATCACAAATAATTCCTCTCAACAACAAGTGATTGCAAATGCAACAAATGGCGCGAGCATTGTTTTCACAGGCACATCAGCCGCTGATGGGGCAAAAATAACGAATGCAGCAAATTGCACTGTTAATATTAGTGGGCTCGCATCACCCTCCCTTACCATAGGAAGCCTGTCAGGAGCAGGGGGTGTTACGCTAAGTTCAAAGATTCTACGTGTGGGAACTCTTAATTCACCTGCAGATACAATCAGTGGAGTTATTTCTGGAGCTGGTGGTTCCCTTGTAAAGATCGGGACAGGGACATTGACTCTTTCAGGTGTAAACACCTACACAGGCCCTACAACTGTCGAAAATGGGACCATTTCCATTGCAGCAGATAATAGGCTTGGGACTATAGCACCCCTTATTTTGGGATCTGCAACAACTGCTGGAACACTTCTGAATACCGCTGCTTTCAGTTCTAGTCGTCCCATTACTCTTAATGCAGGAGGGGGAGCTTTTAATACTGCTGCAAACCTCACGCTGACTTCCACAATTGCAGGGCCCGGTTCACTTACAAAATTGGGAACTGCCAAACTTATTCTTTCTGGTCTCAGTACTTATGAAGGAGAAACATTCATCAACGCAGGAACGCTGCAAACCAGTGTTGCAAATATTTTGCCCTCTGCTCGAAAGGTAACTTTGGCATCAGGAACAACTCTTAATCTTGCAAACTTTTCTCAAATTATCGGGAGTCTTCAAGGGTTGGGAACTGTTACATTAGGAAGTGGAACGCTCAGTATTACTGATAATACTGATTCAACTTTTTCAGGGAGCATATCAGGAACAGGAGGCTTAACAAAAACCGGTAGCGGAATTACTACTTTAACAGGAAATAGTACTTATTTAGGCGCAACAACTCTTAATGGTGGACAAATACAAATCGGGAAACATAATGCTCTCCCGACAAGCAGTGCAGTCGCAATAGCTGCTGGAGCAACTTTAAATCTTGCAGATTACAATCAGAGGATAGCCTCCTTAACAGGTCCAGGCTTAGTAACACTCAAAGCAGGGATGCTCTCATTAGGATACAACAATTCGTCCTCCGCTTTTACCGGTCTTATCACAGGGAGTGGTGGCTTGATTAAAGGAGGAACAGGGACCCTTACATTATCAGGTTTAAACACTTTTTCTGGTCCAGTAACAATCGAGAACGGAACCGTCAGTATCATCACAGACGGTAATTTGGGCAACGGCAACTCTTTAACATTTGGTACCGCAGCGGCTCCCCTTACAAAAGGAATTTTACAAAACACGGCTGCAACATCCTTAAATCGCTCCATATTTCTTAATCAAGGAGGAGGGTCTTTTGATACCGTGGGGGGAAACCTCACTATCACCGGCACAATAAGTGGACCAGGATTGTTAACGAAGTCGAGAGGAAACCTCCTGATTTTTAGCGGGCTTAATGACTATACCGGAGGAACAACTATCACTGGAGGCACCTTAAAAGCTGGGAGTCCCTATACTTTTCCCTCCACAGGTACTGTTACTCTTTTCCCAGGGAGTACACTTGATCTCGGTGGCTTTAATCAAAGCATTGGACCTCTTGCAGGTACAGGAGGAAGTGTCACCCTAGGCAGTGCTGACCTAACAGTAAACAGCAGTAGCAATACAACGTTTTCTGGCAGCATTTCCGGGTCTGGGGGAATAACGAAGATGGGAACAGGTGCTCTTACATTAGGAGCGGCTAATACATACACAGGCCCTACAACACTAGAAAACGGAAGTATTATTATTGCTGCAGATAACAGACTCGGCTTATCCACAGCTCCCCTCATTTTTGGATCAACAATCGCAGCTGGTACACTTCAAAATTCTGCTGGCTTTACCTCAAGTCGTCCAATGACCCTTAATGCTGGCGGAGGTATCTTTAGAACCAGTGGAGCACTCACCTTAAGTGGCCTTATAAGTGGGCCAGGTTCTTTAACCAAGCAGGGTGCTAGCACTCTTATTCTCACTAAGCCAAATAACACCTATATGGGTGGAACAATCATCAACGCTGGTACCCTACAAATGGGTGCTGTCAATGCATTACCACAAATAGGGAGCGTGTTTCTGGGGGCTGGCACAACATTAAATCTTCTTACCTTTAGTCAATCAATTGGTGGAGTCAGTGGAAGTGGTAATATTAATTTAGTTAGTGCAGCTCTGACTACAGGAAGTGATAATGTGAGCTCAGTTTTTTCTGGCATAATATCTGGAGCAGGTAGCTTAGTAAAAACTGGGACAGGTGTTTTAATTCTATCGGGAGCAAATACCTATGCAGGGGTTACAACAATTGGTAATGGAACCCTTAGCATCGGAGCCAATAACAATCTCGGCGCAGCAACAACGAGCCTTAATCTTGGAACTGCTGTAACAGCTGGAACTTTGCAAACAACCGCCTCCTTTTCTTCAGCTCGCCCCATAACTCTTAATGCAGGTGGAGGGATTATAGATGCCAGTGTCGGTGATTTGTCCCTAACTGCTAAAATTTCTGGGCTTGGATCTTTAACTAAAAAGGGTTCAGGATCACTGAGCCTTACTGGAGCAAATGATTATACAGGTGGAACTACGATCGAAGAAGGAATAATGTATGTATCCTCTAATAATAATCTCGGTTTAGCCAGCGCAAATTTATCTCTTGGAAGCACATTAACTCCTGGTACACTGCAAACACTGACTGCTTTATCTTCAAGCAGGGCAATTCTTCTCAAACAAGGAGGTGGAATATTTGATACCTCTGGTGGTAATTTAACTTTGACTGGAATTATTACTGGACCTGGCTCCTTAACAAAGCAAGGGCCAAATCTTCTCACCCTTTCAGGTATGAATGTATATGCTGGTATAACCCGCGTGAACGCCGGTACTTTAAAGGCAGGGGTCAGCGGGGCATTTCCTCTAAATAGTGCATTTACTGTCATGAATGGATCAACCCTCGATCTTGCAGGATATAATCAAACAGTGGGGTCACTTGCGGGAGAAGGGGCGGTCACTCTGGGGGGAGCAATAGTCACCACAGGAAGTGAGGGATCTGACACTACCTTTTCAGGGGTCATTTCGGGACCTGGGGCTCTTATAAAAACTGGAGGAGGAACTTTTACTCTTTCAGGCATTAATACGTACACAGGCACAACAACTGTCAATGCTGGTACTTTAAAGGCAGGAACTAATGGAGCATTTTCTCAAAACAGTTCCTTTACATTAAGTGAAGATACAACATTAGATTTAGCAGGTTATAACCAAGCCATTCGTTCTCTGTCAGGCCTCGGATCTGTCACACTGAGAGGAGCAACTCTTACCTCAGGTAGTGATGGATCAGACACCACCCTTTCGGGAATCATTTCGGGACCTGGAGCTTTTATAAAAACTGGAGGAGGAACTATTACTCTTTCAGGTATAAATACCTATGCAGGTACAACAACTGTCAATGCCGGTACTTTAAAGGCAGGAATTAATGGAGCATTTTCTGAAGACAGTACCTTTACTGTAAGAGGAGGAACAACATTAGATTTAGCAGGCTTTAACCAATCCGTGAGATCGTTGGCAGGTGGAGGATCCGTCAGTCTTGGAGGCGCAATCCTCGCCACAGGAAGTGATGGGATTGATTCTGCTTTTTCTGGGGTCATTGTAGGGCCTGGTAATCTTATTAAAATAGGTGCAGGTACACTCACACTTTCTGGGGTTAACGCATATACAGCAAAAACAACTGTCAATACAGGTACTTTAAAAGCAGGAATCAGAGGAGCATTTTCTCAAAATAGTGTCTTTTCAATAATGAATGGATCAACCTTGGATCTGGCAGGCTATGACCAAACAGTTGGATCTCTCATAGGAGAAGGATTGGTCACCCTCAGTGGAGCAACCCTCACCACGGGGAGTGATGGGTCCGACACAACTTTTTCTGGGATCATTTCAGGACTTGGAAATCTCACCAAGACTGGTGTAGGAAGCCTCACTCTTTCAGGCGCCAACACATATACTGGCGTCACCACAATTCACCAAGGAACAGTGCTGGGAGATACATCAAGCCTACAGGGACCCATTAATATAGGTGCTCAGGGGCGACTTCTTTTTAACCAAGATGGAACTGACGGTTCCTTTGGAGAAATTTTGTCTGGTACGGGGTCTTTAGAAAAAAATGGGTTAAGAACACTCACACTTTCAGGTGCAAATACTTTTTCAGGCCCCATTCAAGTCAATGCTGGAACATTGGTTATGAATTACGCACAACAACCGACCGCGGGTATTGTAACCATCAATTCGGGTGGAACTTTAATGGGAACTGGCCAAATATATCAAACAGTGGTTAATAATGGCCTGCTTGCTCCTGGAAACCCTTTTGGAACAAGTCTTGAAACCCTAACACTCACCCAAGGTTATCAAGGAAGTGGTATATTACAATTTAATATCGACAACCAAGGAAACAGCAGTAAAATTTTTTCCAATGGTGGCGCTTTCAATCTTACACAAACAACCTTAAATATTACTCCTCTAGCGCCAATAGATAGCCTACAAAGCTATAGCTTAATCCAAACCCCTGCAGGCGCCATTCATGGACCTTTCCAAAGTATCCCTGCGCGTGTGGGAAAATTTGTTCCCTCTGTAGCTTATGAACTTAACAATGTGTCTCTTTCATTTGATCTTGTCCCTACAGATTTCGCTGCGGATAGTTCGACGGGAAATGATGGCAATGTTGCACGTTACATTGACCAACTATCCAAGACCGCTGAAGGCACTCTAGAAACATTTATCTTTAGTCTTGAGAATTACACCTGTCCAGAGCGAAATCAAATCTTCAATCAACTCACACCTGCAGCACCAGGGAGCATGACACCTTCATTTGAATTCGGCTCTTTAGTGAATACTTTAGTTCAAAGTCGCATGAACAGCTTGTCTGCATCCGGACAGCCTATGAGAAGCCCCCTAGTCTCAACTTCCTATATGCCGGTTCGTCCTAAAGCCCAGCCCTTCGATATGAACGCAAAAAACTATACTTCACGTCCTGACTTTCCAAGTGCAAGCACACGCGCATCCCTCACACAAAATAACACCCTGCAACTCCCCTTCAGTAAGAGAAAAGGAGGTATATGGGTACAAGGCTTTGCTCTCAATCATCAACAAAAAACTGTCCAAGACTATGTCGGTTTTAAGGGGCATAGTGGCGGACTTATGACAGGTTTTGACACAACAGTATTCTCGCCCAACCTCTATGTAGGCACCGGCATTGGGTATGGGAAAGGGAGTGTTACCTTTAAAGAAAGTCGAGGAAACAGTCACATTGCTAGCTATATTGCTTCCCTTTATAGCTTATATAGCACACGCGATTATTTCTTCGATGCCTCACTGGCTGTAGGACTTAACGACTATACAAACAATCGAGCAATTCCAGCCATAACCAGAACTGCCCTCGGAAATTATAAAGGCACACAGTGGACACCTCATCTTGGAACAGGTGTTAATTTTATTTATAATGATGTAACAGTCCAACCTTTTATCAACATGGATTATATCTACTTAAAGGAAGGATCTTACACAGAAAGAAATGCTGACTTTGCAAATTTGAGTGTACATTCTCGTATTTCCAGCCAGTTAATAGGAGAGGGAGGTTTTAATATTTCCACAACAACTTCATTTTTCAGTGGAACATGGACGTCGTTTTTTAAAATAAGCTATATTCGAATACAACCCCTCAAGATGAAAAATCTTACTGTCAGCTTCGCTGGCCAACCCCTCACTTTTCAAACCCAAACCCTTAATCTTAAACAAGATGAAGTCTCCCCGGGCGCAGGATTCAAAATCAATTTAAATAATGGTTTTTACATCACAGCCCAATATGATGCTGAACTCTCTTCTTCATCTCAAATTCAAGAAGTTGGCCTTAGACTGGGGTATGTTTTTTAAGAATACACTTAGAAAACAGATGATTTAGTTCACCTTTATTAGAAAAAAGTTGTATTTAATTATGGGTTCAACCATATATAAAGATAAGAAAACTATTACTTTAAGGCCCTTATTACTATGACCCAAATTCGCAATATTGCCATTATCGCCCACGTTGACCATGGAAAAACGACGCTGGTGGATACCATGTTGAAGCAAAGCGGCACATTTCGCAGCAACCAGAATGTTGTTGAACGTGCCATGGATTCAAATGATTTAGAGCGGGAGCGTGGCATTACAATTTTAGCAAAATGCACTTCTCTTATCTGGAAGGATGTCCGAATTAACATCGTGGACACACCAGGCCACGCAGATTTTGGAGGAGAAGTTGAGCGCATCCTCTCGATGGTTGATGGTGTTGTTGTATTGGTCGACGCAGCTGAAGGACCCATGCCTCAGACGAAATTCGTTCTGAGTAAAGCCCTTAAACTGGGACTACGTCCTATAGTTGTTATTAATAAAATTGACCGTCAAGATGCGCGCCCGCAAGAAGTTGTTGACGAAGTTTTTGACTTATTTATGGCGTTAGAAGCTACTGATAAGCAATTAGACTTTCCGATTGTTTATGCCTCAGGACGTGGAGGATGGGCTGTGAGAGGCCTTGAGGATCCACGTACAGATATCTCTCCTTTATTTGAAATAATAGTTCAGCATGTTCATGCGCCCGAAACTGTAGAAAATGAGCCCTTTGCTATGCTCATTACAACACGCGAATATGATCCTTACCTTGGCCGTGTTCTCACTGGACGTATTCATTCTGGCACAGCAAAGATTAATATGCCCGTCCATGTCCTCGATCGAGAGGGAAAAGTTGTTGAAACTGGGCGTGTAAACAAATTGCTCGCCTTTAGAGGATTAGAGCGCATTGCCATTGATCAAGCAGAAGCAGGAGATATCATTGCCCTCGCTGGACTTGAAAAAGCGACAGTATCAGAGACAATTGCTGCCCCCACTTTAACTAAGCCTCTTCCAGGACAGCCCATTGATCCCCCAACATTGGCCATGACTTTTTCAATTAATGATTCTCCCCTGGCTGGCCGAGAAGGATCTAAAGTAACATCTCGTATGCTCGGTGATCGTCTCCTACGCGAAGCAGAAGGAAACGTTGCAATTCGAGTTATGGAAACGAGTGATAAGGATGCCTTTGAAGTTGCAGGCCGAGGCGAGCTTCAATTAGGTGTTATTATTGAAACGATGCGTCGTGAAGGTTTTGAATTATCCATTAGCCGACCACGTGTTCTCTATCAAACTAATGATTCTGGCGAGCGCTTGGAACCGATTGAAGAGGTTCAAATTGACGTGGATGATGAATTTGTTGGAACCGTTGTTGAGAGTATGAATTTAAGAAAATCAGAAATGCAAGATATGAGACCATCGGGTGGAGGTAAAACAAGAATTACATTCTTTACACCCTCTCGAGGATTGATTGGCTATCACGGACAATTTTTAACAGAAACACGTGGAACTGGCATCATGAGTCGTGTTTTCCATTCTTATGGATCCTTTCGTGGGCCTATCGAGGGACGACGCAATGGTGTTCTTATTTCAAATGGTGATGGAGAAGCCGTAGCTTACTCTCTTAATAATTTGGAAGAACGCGGCGTTTTATTTCTCGAGCCCGGCACTCAAGTCTATCAAGGAATGATCATCGGAGAAAATAGCCGAGATAATGATCTTGAAGTGAATCCTTTAAAAGCAAAACAACTTACAAATATTCGTGCTGCAGGCAAAGATGAAGCTATTCGTTTGACGCCCCCTAAGATCATGACCTTGGAGCAAGCAATTGCTTACATTCAAGATGATGAACGTGTAGAAGTTACACCTAAGAACATCCGCTTAAGAAAAGCTATTTTATGTCCACATGATCGGAAGAAAGCAGAGCGCGCCTCAAAAGAATAATCCCCAGGAATAAAAATGGTAATTTTGGGTATAGAAACAAGTTGTGATGAAACAGCTGCAGCCGTTGTGCGAGACGACCGAACAATTTTATCAAATATCTTAGTCTCTCAAATCCCCGGCCATCAGCCATTTGGTGGTGTCGTTCCTGAAATAGCAGCACGAAGCCATTTAAATTATTTGACTCCCATCATTAAGCAAGCTCTCGATGAAGCGAAAGTAACGTTAGAGGATCTTGATGGCATTGCCGTTACTGCAGGTCCTGGATTAATTGGCGGTGTCCTTGTGGGCGTGATGACTGCAAAAGCCCTTGCCGCCGCCCAAAAACTTCCTTTTGTTGCTATAAACCACTTAGAAGGCCATGCATTAACTGGACGCTTAACTCATGATCTTCCTTTTCCCTTTCTTTTATTATTGGTATCGGGGGGTCATTGTCAGTTTTTAGAAGTTACTAATGTAGGATGCTACCGCCTTCTAGGCACAACACTGGATGATGCTGTCGGTGAAGCATTTGATAAAGTCGCACGCATCGTAGGTCTAACTTATCCAGGGGGCCCTGCCCTTGAAAAACTCGCACGAACAGGAAATAGCCAAAGATTCGTTCTCCCTCGTCCTCTCAAAGGACAGGTAGGTTGTAACTTCTCTTTTTCAGGGCTTAAAACAGCTACACGTCTTATGGCTGAAAAACATACTCCCCTATCAGAACAAGACAAAGCGGATCTCGCTACAAGTTTTCAAGAAGCAGTAATTGACTGCATTGTCGAACGCACTGGAAATGCTTTTAAAATGCTCCAACAGCCCGTCAAACATTTGGTTGTGGCAGGGGGCGTTGCTGCTAATGCTCCCTTAAGGGCGCGCCTCTCCGACCTCTGCGAGGATCGTGGATACATATTTGTTGCCCCCCCATTAGAATTGTGCACCGATAATGGTGCAATGATTGCATGGGCTGGAATTGAAAAATTAAAGTTAGGCCACCAGAACACTTTAGATTTCATTCCACGTCCTCGCTGGCCCCTTTATGAGCTTAAGAATACCATTTAAAATTGCATATAAAGGTCTATTTTAAATAAAAAGGTAATAATATTAACCCCAAAGCTATACCTTGTGCGAATCAATTGAAATATCAGGATAATAATGCTAGTACAAACGGTTTGAAAATAGTATAAGTTTCATCATGAAGAATATATGTATTATTGGCGCTGGGTCCTGGGGAACTGCACTTGCTTTAACTGCACATCGTGCAGGCCAAAAGGTAACTCTTATAACTCGTCGCCCAGAACAGGCAGACGCCCTCACAAAATATCATGAAAATAAAGATTACTTACCAGGAATTTCTCTCCCTGTGGAGTTTACCATTTCCAATGATCTATCGCTTTTAAAACAGGCTGACATTGTGCTTCAAGTTACACCAACTTCTTCTTTCGAAGAAACATGTGCACGTGTTCAAAAATATCTTCCCCCTCATGCGCCATGGGTTATTTGTGCAAAAGGAATTGTATTGAGAGACGGTGAAGGAAAACCCCAACTTTTATCAGAAGTCAGCAAAGATTTTTTTGCAAATCCCACCGTTATATTATCAGGTCCATCCTTTGCCAATGAGGTTGGTCAAAACCTCCCAACGGCTGTAACCATTGCATCAGAAGATAAAAATATTGCTAAAGACGTTGCTTCATGTTTACGTCATTCTCGTTTTCGCTGTTATATAAATGATGACCCTAAAGGGGTCCAAATTGCGGGGGCTCTGAAAAATATTTTGGCCATTGCGTGCGGTATTGCACAAAGCAGAGGCTTCGGAAATAATGCAATCGCAGCCCTTATTACACGTGGGTTAGCCGAGATACGACGTTTTGGAATAGCACTTGGATGTAAAGGCGACACATTCTTAGGCCTCGCAGGCGTGGGCGATGTAACATTGACTTGCTCAAATGAACAATCTCGCAACATGCGTCTCGGAAAAGCTTTAGGACAAAAAGGGGCAGATGTAAGGAAAATTTTAGCCCAGTCTTCTTTTATTACTGAGGGGGTGCCGACAGTTGCCGCTGTCTATAAATTTGCACAAAATCTTTCTATTCCCATGCCATTATGCGAAGCCGTGTACTCCATATTATATAAAGATGTCCCCATTGATAGTGCTATTGAAAATATACTTTCTCGACAATCAGAATTGGAGTTTTAATGCATTATTGGTTGATCAAAACTGAACCTTCTACTTGGTCATGGGATGACCAAATAAAAAAGAACTCTACTCATTGGGATGGAGTCCGCAACTTCCAAGCAGCCAACAACATGAAGGCCATGAAGGTAAAAGATCGTTGTTTCTTTTATCATTCAGGTGACGATCGTCAAATAGTGGGTATTGTTGAAGTATCACGCCCCTATCATCCTGACCCCACAGATGAAACAGGTCGTTTTGGTATGGTCGAAGTAACCACTTATAAACCATTAAAGAAGCCCGTAAGTTTGGAAGCTATTAAAGCCGAGCCCAATCTAAAGCATCTGGCTCTTGTTCGACAATCTCGTTTGTCTGTAATGCCGATAGATAAAGGAGCTTGGGATTTAATCTTAAAAATGGGTGGATGATTATGACAATCTCTCTTCCAAGCTCTATATCATACCTTCTCTTGGTTATGATCTTTTTATTTATTCCAATTGCCATCGTAGCGCCCCATGGTATTGTTTGGGAAATCATCATTGGGGGATTAATTGGTATTTACTACAACCAAAAACACCCCTTGGAAAATTTACCAAAACCCCTAACAATTTCTATTTTTGCAATTCCTCTCTGGGCGCTCCTTTCCAGTGCGTGGACTAATTTTCCTTTTAATTCCTTCACCACGAGTTTAAAAGTATTCGCTCTTGTTATTTTGGGATATTATTGGTGTCGCTTTACATCAAACTTATCCCTAGATTTACGGAAATCTTTAATTCGTGCTTTGATAGGTGGATTGTTTATAGGCGTCCTTTTCCTTTTGATAGAAACATGGCTTGGAAATCCATGGCAAACTTTTTGGCAGAAAACATCTGCAAAAGCATTCACTCAAGGTTCTTTGATGATTACCCTCACGACTTGGCCAGCAATCCTTTGGGTCATAAGGCGCCCTGTTTCCTTGGTGTTGCGTGCGCTCATGGTAATATGTTTATTTTCATTAATTGGCTGGACACTTGCTCAAATCGACTGTGATACATCATTTATTGGCCTCATTATGGGCATCGGTGCTTTTTTAGGAATTATATCCTTTCAAAGCATTACGTCATGGAGTATGCGCATCATTACACCTATTCTTATTACTGTATTCCCCTTGATTAGTTTCCTATTTTTCAAACCGGAATATATTCCTGAATATAATATGTATATACATTCACCGAGCTACATTGACCGTCTCTACATATGGAATGATGTTGCAACAAGCATTTTTGAAAATCCATGGAAGGGTCTTGGAATTGATGGAACACGTTATCATGAAAAAGCACACCTTATAAGAAATTGGAGTTATCTTGACTCCAAAGGTCATGTCCAAAAAAATCAATCTGCACGTTTTGGGATTCATCCACATAATGTTATTCTTCAGCTTTGGCTCGAACTTGGATTTGTCGGATATATATTAGGAATATTCTTAGCCCAACAAATTCTCCGGAATATTTTTCAAGCTCATTTAAGTTTATCTGAAAGAGGCATTGCTGCGGGATTATTTACCTCCACATTTATTGTAGTTTGGGTAAATGTAGGATTTTGGCAAAACTGGTGGATCTCAGGCTTATGGGTTATAGTCGGCCTAACCCTAGCGATGTGTAAAAACAAAAAGGAAAGTCATGAGAAAATTTATAACCGATAAATTATTGGCGGCACAAAAATACACCACCGAAAAAATCAAAACAGAGTGGGTTATTTTCGCATCAGACATCCTTATGGCTCTTTTAAGTCTTTATGTTACTTTACGGCTCCTTCTGGGCAAAGACATTCAAACTTTGCAAATGACTTTTATATTAAAACATTGCTTGGTATTTGCATTTATCAGCTTAGCCCTCTTTTTCTTAATTCGTAATGAACAAGGTTATTCCAAGTATATAAGCATGGAATCTATCCCTGGTGTCATGGGATGTGCAGTCTTGGCAAACTTATTTTACCATCCACTTATGCTCCTTATGGGAAACTTACCGCCCTTAACACCGGTTTTAAATACTGTTTTATTTATGTCAGGTTTACTTTTCCCGCGTCTTCTTGCACCCTTTTGGAAGCAAGAGGAAATTAAAACGAATACCGTTGAGCTCTCCCCCAAAATTCCAATTATAGTTATTGGATATAATGAACAAATCGGAGCTTATTTACGTGATCATATTACAAATCCCAAAGGAAAGGGGCCTTTCCCCTATCAACTTATAGGGATAATACTCAACCAACCTTTAAGCAATGATGATCAAACACCAAATTTTCCTATTTTAGGTATGATTAATGATTTTGTATCCATTGTGCAAAAACTCTCTCTAGAAGGTCGTGAACCGAAGCGATTTTTAATATCTCAAGAGTCTCTGGTTTATTTGCCTTTACGCCAAATTCTTTTAAAATTTCAAGGGCGTGGTATTTTAAGTTTGTGTTTTGATATTTCTCCAGCAACACATGAGGTAACTTTACGTCCGCTTCATATAGAAGATTTGTTAGGAAAAACAAATTTAAATTCCTCCCCACAATTCTCTTTAGAAGTGGCACCCTATACAACATGGCAAGATGTTCAGTCTCTCATTGATTCAGCGCGTATTCTTATTATCGGAATAAATGATCCTGTTATTCACCAATTAGCTCATCATATTGTTGGCTTTTTCCCAAAGCACCTCATTCTGGTCGACCCTTCTGAACATGCTTTGGCTGAGTTGAAAATAAAATTTGACCAGCTATATCCCGATGTTATTTGTGAGTATATTCTCGGTTCTATCACAGACCACGACATTATCATTTCACTCATTGAATCGCATGAACCTCAAATAATCATTAATGGAGATAGAATTACGCACCCAGATTTAATTGCCAACAATCTCCTCATGACCGTTCAAAAAAATATCTTTAGTCCGCTCTATATAGCAAAATGTCTTCAAGAACTCGGGTCTTGTCTCTTTATTCAGGTCAATCCTCAAACACCATCTCTTCTTTCTAAAATCATCACCACTCTCACCTCCCAGCATCTTCAAGCTATAGATTTAGCCACTTCAAAAACTCACGCGGGTCGATGCTTGGTCATAAATTGTTGTGATGTTTGGAATAATTTGGATTCAACGACTGCATTTTGGAAAGAACAATTAAATCAGGGCCTTAAAATAACATTGCCTTCTCCAGATGCCTATTCCTACCTTCTTTCAGCTCAAGAGGCGGCCCAAACCATCTTGCGCGCTATTGTAGCAGCTCTAGTGGATGAAAAAACTAAGGGACAAATTCTTCATCTTTCTGGCGGTGAACCCTCACGCTTTTTAGAATTAATTCGATCTTTAGCCCTTCTTAATGGATTGATACCGGAGATAGATGCTCATATTAACTTCTCAAGCAAACCTTTCCTTATTCCTACTTTTGAGGAAGCAGAAGTTATTCATTCATTAACTCCTGGCGTTGTGATAGGCACGACCAATTTTTCTATCCAAGCTCAAAACAATGATTTGATGGAAAAACTGTCCGACCTCGTAGAAAAGACACAAGCGGTTAAACTTGTTGCGCTCTTGGAAAAAATAAATGTTGGTGTAGATACCATGGATTTTCATACACCTCTAAAATTAGCAGGATAGAACACATGTGCGGTATTGCTGGCTTTATGACTCCTGAACTCAATAACGCAATGGCACTCACGCACTATGTCTCCAACATGACAAATGCGCTTGCGCACAGAGGGCCAGATGATGAAGGGGCATGGGTTGATGAACCCGCAGGCCTCGCTTTAGGACATCGCCGCCTATCAATTCAAGATTTATCTCCCGCGGGCCATCAACCCATGATTTCTCAATGTGGACGGTGGGTTATAACTTATAACGGAGAAACCTATAGTGCATCAGAACTAAGGCCTCTTTTGGAAAAAAGCGGCATTGTTTTTCGAGGACACTCTGATACAGAAATTATGGTAGAAGCAATTTCTGCTTGGGGCATTGAAGCAGCTGTCAAACGATTTATTGGAATGTTTGCCTTTGCCGTCTGGGACCGCAAGGAGCGATGTTTATATTTGGTACGTGATCGATTGGGAATTAAGCCTCTATATTGGGGAAAAATGGGATCATCATTTTTATTTGGTTCAGAGCTTAAGGCCTTACGAGCGCATCCGGACTTTGATCCTAAAATTAATTATGAAGCTGTATCTGCTTATTTAAAACATGCGTATGTACCATCGCCTTTATCGATTTATCAGAATGTACAAAAACTTGCTCCTGGAACAATTTTACGTTACTCACAAGATGGCCAAATAACTGAAAAGACCTTTTGGACTTTAGAAGAAATCATCGACCAACATCATTCATTCCCAAATCACCTTTCTGAACAGTCTTCTGAAGAAGCATTGTTAAATCTTGAAGAACTTTTGAATGATGCAATCAGTCGGCGTATGATCTCTGACGTCCCTGTTGGGACTTTCTTATCTGGGGGCATAGATTCTTCGTTAGTTACAGCTATTGCCCAACGCCATACATCTCGACCTCTCCAAACGTTTACTATTGGGTTTAATGAAAAGGAGTATAACGAAGCGCCCTACGCGAGAGCCATCGCTAACCACTTAGGAACGAATCATACTGAGTTATCTATCACCCCTTCACAAATACTAAATGTTATTCCTTCTTTACCTCATTTATACGATGAGCCATTTGCTGACTCGTCTCAAATTCCAACTTTCCTGGTTTCTCAATTGGCTCGCCAGTCGGTAGCTGTCGTTTTATCAGGTGATGGTGGGGATGAAGTTTTCGGTGGCTATTCTCGTTATCAATGGAGCAATAAATTATGGAAAATAATGACTTACACCCCTTTCAGAGGGAGTATTGGTACAGTTTTACAAACTATCCCCATAAGAGCATGGGACCTCCTTGGCTCTATAATCCCTCCCTCGAAAAGACCTTTGAAGTTAGGTAAAAAAATTCATAAAGTTGCTCGGTCAATGGCAGCAAAAACTCCTGAAAGTTTTTATGAATCTCTTATCAGTTATTGGCCTGAACCTTCTCAAGCACTCCCTCACAATTACGCTCCAAACTTTACGCGGTTTTTTCCTCATCTCAAAGACTTGGCTTCACAAATGCAGGCCCTTGATACCCTTACCTACTTGCCAGATGACATCTTAACAAAAGTTGATCGTGCCACAATGAGCCTAAGCTTAGAGGCGCGTGTCCCGCTTCTTGATCATCGTCTTGTTGAATGGGCATGGGCACATCCGCAGACCATAAGAAATGCTAAAAAAGGGAGTAAGTGGCTTTTACGCCAAGTTCTTTATAAATATGTTCCAAAAGATTTGATTGAACGACCAAAATCAGGGTTTGCTTTCCCTTTAGATATGTGGTTGCGCAGCCAGCTTCGAGATTGGGCTGAAGATCTTCTTTCTCCCAATAAGCTCGCAGAAATCTTTGACCCGGCTCCCATTCGTCAATTATGGAAGAATCATCTTTCTGGGCGCTTAGATCACCAAGAACCCTTATGGGCTATTTTAATGTTTGAAGCTTGGCGGCGTGAATCTGACATGAAAATAAATGTTTCGGAGAATACTAAACACCGTCTCTCGATTTAGACTAGACAAAAAATTGTTCTCCGAGAATTCTTTCTTCCAAATCATGATGTGGGTCAAATAAGAGACGGTATTTAACGTGTGCATCCTGATAAATCTTTACCTGTTGTACATCGCGCACTTCTTGATCATCTGCCGTAGCGCTTACAGGACGCTTATCCGCTTCTAAAATTTCTAAAAGCACTTGAGCTGTGTCAGGTAATAAGGCACCTCGCCAACGACGAGGACGAAAAACACTAATAGGCGTAAGGGCTAAAAGATTCGCATTAATGGGTATAATGGGACCGTGAGCAGAAAGGTTATATGCCGTACTTCCAGCTGGTGTTGAAACTAGCACACCATCACATACCACCATATCAAGCCGCGAGATTTCATCAACATAAATACGGATTTTAGCAGCTTGAGCAGTTTGACGGAGCAGGGATACTTCATTAATGGCATGGGCAATAACTTTTTTTCCTGTAGCGGTCGTTGCTTCCATTTTTAAGGGATGTAAAACTGTCTCGTTGGCGCTCTTTAAGCGACCAAGCAAATCTTTCTCATGATAAGCATTCATCAAAAAACCAACGCTTCCATAGTTCATTCCATAAACAGGTTTTTCGAGACTTTGAAACTGATGGAGGGTTTTTAGCATAAACCCATCTCCACCCAACACAATAATAACATCCGCCTTTTCAGGTGGTGTTGAAGGATACAAACCCTCCAATGTTTCCTTTGCTTTTTGGGCTTCCTGAGTCGCTGCTGCTATAAAGGCAAGGTTCATGATTTTTTATCCAACATACTCAACGTAAGAGAGTTAGGTCACAATTTATTTTTAGCATAGTTATTTGACAAACAAAATGGGCTCAAAAACTCTCACAATATTTTCCAACGAATTTAATAAACAGCAATATTTTAAATATACAGTATTATGATATCTTAATTGAAATATTATTACTCATGAAGAAGTATGTTCACCCTTCTCCATTAATTTGAAAGGAATATTTAATGGTTTTACAAGCAGTCATTGATGATAGTTATACCGCTGGTGATGTCTTTGTTTTAGCGGGCCATATTGCAGATTCAGAAACTTGGAAAAACTTTTCTAGTGAATGGGAAAGTTTATTAAGGAGATTTGGTACGCTCGATAGGTTGTCAGGAACATACCATTTTAAAATGACAGAAATGGCGGGAAAACCTGAACGGCTAGAACGTGTACCTGCATTTTATAGGGTAATTGAAAATCACGTGCTATGCTCGATCTCAATTGCTTATAATCAGAAAGATTTAGAGCGGGCAAAAAGGCGGATTTTTCTTCCTAATTCAGAGATAGACTGGGGTTTTCTTAATAATTCTTATCTGTTTGCTTTTAGAGGTCTCATGGATATGTTCCATAACAAAAGGGAAGAAATAAAAAATTTCATCCTTCTAGAAGATACTGTCGATTTTATATTTGATAAACAAAATAATGAAGAAAATCAAATACTAAGTATGTGGAGTGAGTACATGAGTGAAAGACCAGGGGAAATACTCAAGCATTTTGGAAGCACCCCAATTTTCATGGATGATAAAAAATTTCTTCCTATACAAGCAGCCGATTTATGGGCCTGGTGGGTAAGAAAATGGACTGAAGAAGGAACAATAGAAGAAAATATGGATAATTGTGATTTTGGTACCTGGAAGGCTGACCGAGTGGAGCATATAAAAATACATATAACTTTTGATGAAGAACAAATTCTTACTGCTAGCAAGGAAATATTAGTTAATACATTAAAACCGGGCCACATCATTTACGATCTACGTCCTTCTTTATTTTTTGGAAAAATGTAGTTATATTACCTTTTCTTCTTTTGTTTCTGGCAAAAAGCCACCCACTTGTGCATCCCACAATGTTTTATATAGACCGTCTTTAGCAAGAAGCTCTTTGTGGGTTCCGTCTTCAACGATTTTTCCTCGATCAAAAACTAAAATACGATCCATACGTAAAAGCGTGGATAAGCGGTGGGCAATAACCAGCGTTGTTTTATCTTGCATTAAGTTTTCTAAAGCATCTTGAATGACATTTTCAGTTACTGAATCAAGTTGTGAAGTTGCTTCATCTAAAATTAAAATGGGAGCATTTTTAAGAACAGCTCGAGCAATGGCTATCCGTTGACGTTGGCCCCCTGAAAGCTTCACACCTCTTTCCCCAACCAAAGATTCATATCCTTGCGGCAATTGAACAATAAATTCATGGGCATTGGCTTTTTTGGCTGCAGCAACCACCTCTGCGTCAGAGGCATCAAGTCGACCATATCGTATATTTTCCATCAAACTACGATGGAAAAGAGAAGGATCTTGGGGGATCATGCCAATATTTGCATGCAGAGAATCTTGAGTTACTTCTCGTATATCTTGACCATCAATGAGAATGTGACCGCCAGTCACATCAAAAATACGTAAGATAAGGCTCACAAAAGTTGTTTTACCACTCCCCGAATACCCTACCAAACCAACCTTTTCGCCCGGCAAAATGGTGATTGATTTGTTTTCAAATAATGGGTCCGTATTTCGATAGCGAAAATGAACTTGGGAAAAAACGATCTCGCCTTCATGGACTATGAGAGAGGTTGCCTGAGGTTTGTCTTCAATTTCTAAAGGGGAGAGCACAATGCGAAGCCCTTGAGTTATATTTCCTGTGAGCTCTGCAAAAGCCCCTATGTCTCTGGATAGATTCCATAAGCAATTCATAATGGCAACATTCACAGATAAAATAAGGGCAAAGTCCCCAGGAAGGACACTGCCAAGCCTGAATCCCTCAATCAACCAAAATAGAACAACACCTTGATAAATGACAAAGGATCCACTTTGAAAAGCATGCATTGTGAGAAAATACCAGTCTCGTCTCTGATCTGCCTTTACATACCTATCAAGCACCCCTTCTAATTTTCGTCTTTCGCCCTGCCGTGCTGAAAAAAGACGAACACTTAAAACATTGCTTAATACATCGACAATCATTCCGACAACTTTTGAACGAACCTCCGCAGCCTCCTCACTGAGCTCACTCGCTGTTTTGGCAAAATAAAGTGACCCACTGATAAAAACCACCGACCAAGCACACAAAGCTATTGAAAATTTAATATCAACAGTCAAAACGGCTCCCATAGCAATGAGAAGCGCTAAACCATGGCTTATAAATTGATCAATGATGGTTTTTAATAAATCAGGGATCCCACTCATAACATCCTTAATTTTATTACCCAAATTTCCTGCAAAATTATCCTGGTAAAGGCGGTGGGAGTGCTGCATCATACGCTCCATCAAAACCAGACCTATATGGCGTTTGAGTGGAGGATTAATGCGAAGCCAAATAAAATCATAAAATCGAAAGATAATGGCTATGAATAAGGACATTGTAAGATATAAAACTGCTGGAATCAAAAGGGCTTCATAAGCCTCGGCAAAAGCCAAGCCAGGCATACGATCAATCATGATTTTCAGCAAGTATGGACTTAAAGACAAATCAACAGCCCAAACAATAGCCACAAGAAATTGGCCTGCTATAAGCCATTTAAAAGGCTTCATGACACTCAAAATAAAGGGAGCTATAGATTGCTTTGGCATTTTAATGTCTCCTAGAACTTGCTTTAACAATGGCATACTTAAAAACGACCGACAATTCTTTCTTACAAAATTTCTTCAAAACTCAGCATCTTGAGTGTATGCGCTGTTAATTTCTTGATGAGAATGGGTGTTTTTTGATCCTTTAAAATCAACTAATTAGAGAAATTAAATACCATTTCTTTCTTGACGCACCTCTTAAAAATACGCTAACTAGATTAAGTCCAAAAGGTAAGAGGGGGTGTAGCTCAGTTGGTTAGAGCGCCGGCCTGTCACGCCGGAGGCCGCGGGTTCGAGTCCCGTCACTCCCGCCACTTAATTCTTCCAGCTTTTCCTTAAATGCATCAATAATGTGGTCCATAACATGGGCGTGAGCGTCTATGAGTTGGCGCGCGTTTGTTATTTTTTCCTCGCGAATAGCTGGATCCATAAGAAGTTCACCGACTGCAGTTGTAAATTCCTCCTTTGTTACTACTGGACATACTGCAGGGTGAAGGATATTACAAATTTCGGTTTGTTTATGAATATAAGGCCCCCATATAATAGCACATTCTAACATTGCTGGTTCGATTGGATTATGGCCTCCGATAGGGACAAAAGTTCCTCCCAAAAAAACAACCTTACTGAGTCTGTAAAACAGGCCCAACTCCCCTATAGTGTCAACCAAGTAAATGTCCGTTGAATTTTCAATTACATCATTTGAAGACCGCACAGCAACTTGATACCCGCTATCTCTTAAATCTTCAGCGATTTCTTCCCCTCTCATAGGGTGGCGCGGAATTAAGATTGTTAAAAGGCTAGGAAGAGCTTTTTTTATGTGATCATGCACTTCACTTACAATCTCTTCTTCTCCTGCATGCGTGCTTGCCGCAACCCATACTGGACGTTCTTGAATTAAGGTGCGCAGTCTTAACATCTCAGCTTCATCAAAAGGAAGGGGACTAGCAGAGAATTTCATGTTCCCACATACACGCACCTTTGATGGGGGTGCGCCAAGATCGATCAGTCGTTGAGCAATCATTTCTGATTGAGCCAAACAAACTTCAAAACAGGATAAAATACGTCGAATAACTGAAGGAAAGCGCTGCCAAGATTTGAAGCTTTTTTGAGACAAGCTCGCATTAATGAGGTAAAGAGGTATTTTTCGCTCCTCACATTTTAAAAGAAGATTTGGCCAGAACTCGGATTCAACAAAAACCGCCATATCAGGCTTCCAATGATTTAAGAAGGCCTCAATCCAACTTGGCACATCTATTGGACTATATTGATGAATACATCCTTCAGGTAAAGACTTAGTAATAACCGTTGCTGCTGTTACCGTTCCTGTTGTGATGAGAAGTGTGATATCAGAGTATTTCTCACGAATCTTACGCAAAAGAGGTAAAAGCGAAACAGCTTCCCCAACACTTGCTCCATGAAACCACACCACTGACCCTTGGGGGCGCATTTTAGATGCTTTGCCAAATCGTTCCCCTAAGCGCTCAGGATCTTCCTTTCCTTTTTTAAGACGATGCCTCACATACGCTAGCACACCTCTCTTAAAAAGAGGGATCAACCATTGATAAATCATGAGAAGAGGTGGCAACATAGACCTCGTGCTTGTAAAATTATATAGATATATCAATCAATTGACATAACTCACGCCATTCACGGGGGCTCATGCCACTTGAAGCCTGGTCAAGGGGCTGACCCTTCAAAAGCGACTTTACCACTGCTAGCCCTTTGGCAGACAGAGACGCAGCACCCATTCGATAATCCATAAACGCTTCATAGGTCATCGGGACCCATTTTTTCAAAATTTCAAGCATGACATCTGCATAGGCACGAATTTCATATTGGGCATGCGGATCTGCACGAAGGCTCAAGAAATGCATTAAATTATGTAAATCAATCTTCCAATACCATTGCGTATAAAAATTAACCGGCAGATTCATGCGTGCTAATTCCCGTGCAAGCCCAGGAAGGTTGGGGTCAACAACATTGCCATCTTTATCTTCATTGAGCATTTTTTCATAATGAGAGTAAGCCCGCACAGCATCTTCTTGCAGCCAAGCTAAGATTTGGTCTGCCTGAGCCTGTTGCAGCACTTCCTCACGTCCTTGGCGGTTGCTCTTTGATTGAGCAGCAAGATGGCTTGGACTCGGTACATAGAATTCCTTATCTAAAATAGAATAGCGTGCAGAATATTCATTAACATTTGCCGTTCGGTGGCGAATCCATTGGCGTGCCACAAAAATGGGTAACTTAACATGAAATTTTATTTCGCACATTTCAAAAGGGGTAGAATGACGATGCCGCATCAAATAATTAATTAACCCCTTATCTTCATTGACCATCTTTGTTCCTTTTCCATAAGAAACACGGGCAGCCTGAACGATAGCAGCATCATCTCCCATATAATCAATAACACGAATAAAACCATGATCTAATACAGGGAAGGGCTCATAAAGGCAGTCTTCTAGCAGAGGGGCCGTGCTACGGCGGGTTAAGAATTGTTCTGAATTAGATTGTTGATTTTCTTGTATTTTTATATTTTTTTCGACCATGTCCCTCTATCCCAAATTAATTTTTTTTCGAAAGTAAGCCCAGATTAGCGTTAAAACCCTTTTTTTTCCAGTAAAAACACCTTATTTTATATAGTGTTGGGTAACCAACTATAGCGATAAACGATTTATGGAATAAGCGAGGCGGACCCGGGGGCGGTACCCGGCGCCTCCACCAGCTTCTAAGTTCTGCCTACAATTGTGACCTCATTTAGGTTATGATATTATAGAACTTTAATATGGGGGTGAAACAGGATCGACGTGCGTAGTAAAGATATGTCTTTCGCTCGGCATTGTACCACCGTTATCGGGCTATTTTTATAAGTGCCGATTATGATGCACTTCAAGCTAAGGTAATGAACGAAGTAGCTAATCCCTACCTCGGTTCAGCTGCCGCAGCTGCTTAAGACTGGCGATTGCTTGTCTAAAGTAGCGAGAAGCTAGCGGTTCGGGGAGCACCGGGCAACAGAAGCTCCCCACTTTGGTCCCAAATGTTGTTTTTAGAATCCAATTGAGGAAATAGTTAGTGAGCAAAATAACAAAATTTGATTACGAGCAACTCGTTCAAGAAAGCTTACGGTCAGTCGTACGTGATGCTTTGACCCAAGTTTCTAAAAGTGGGCTACCTGGTAATCATCACTTTTACATATCATTTCGGACGGATTTTCCAGGTGTTGATTTGCCCGATTACTTACTGGACCAGTACCCAGAAGAAATTACCATCGTTCTCCAGTATGAGTTTTGGGATCTTGAAGTTGAGGATGATTCTTTCTTTGTCACCTTATGCTTTAATGATATCCATGAACGACTCACAATCCCGTTTAAAGCAATTGTGAGTTTT
>Ga0194130_10002422_pt1 | contig 27068 bp, 24 predicted proteins | sample TA2KigsurfametaG_FD_160084 | JGI IMG/M metagenome (GOLD analysis project Ga0194130, IMG submission 160084) | Freshwater microbial communities from Lake Tanganyika, Tanzania - TA2015050 Kigoma 12 surface | ecosystem: Environmental > Aquatic > Freshwater > Lake | place: Tanzania: Lake Tanganyika... | reverse complement strand
CAAAGCGGGTACCGCCATATATGCGGCGCGCTATGGGCGCGTCATTGAGGCAGGATGGTGCCGCGGCTACGGTTACTGTGTGAAAATCGATCACGGTGGTGGCGTTGTGACGCACTATGGGCACATGCTGAAGCGACCGGTTGTTAGTACTGGCGATGTGGTTGATTTGGGTGATTACATCGGTCAAATGGGTAGCACTTATGATGCGTCTGGTGGTGGGTATTCGTCAGGTGTTCATCTGCATTTCACGGTACTTGTGGGTGGCAAAGCCGTTGATCCTTTGCAGTTCCTCCCATAACAGAAAATGAGGGCACGGTGTCTGCTTCAGCATCACCATCACCAGGACGAGCCGTCGCAATTGCGGCGATATTAATTGCAGTAGGCAATATTACCAGCCGTCTCATAGGGGTCATCCGTGAGGCGGTTTTTGCTGCTACATTTGGCAGAGGACCTGAGCTTGCTGCATTTACTGCGGCGGCAACCATACCGACGCTCCTGTACGACCTATTGTTAAGTGGTGCGTTAAGTGCTGCATTAGTACCTGTATTTAGTCGTGTGGCGAATCAACCAAAACAGTTTGCACGGACGGTCTCACAAGTGATGAGCTTGATGGTGCTCATTGTCGGTGGATTACTCGTCCCAATAATGATTGCTGCTCCATGGGTGGTGGCGGTCATCGCAGGTGGATTTGATCAAGATCTGCAATCTGTGACTGTCACAATGGTGCGGTGGATGGTTTTTGCGGTACCGTGCATGGTTATTGCTGGGATTATGACGGCCGCACTCCAAGCACAACAACAATTCTTGTTCCCAGCGTTTGTGACAAGTGTGTTTAACATTGGACTGATTCTTGCGGCTGTCATCTTTAGCCCAAGTATCGGACCTGTGGCGCTAGCGCTGGGGATGGTGGTTGGTGCGGTACTCCAAGTCGTGTTGCAGTATCAAGGGTTACGGACAATGCAGTGGCAGTGGTTGCCGGATTGGCATAGTCCGGAGGTGCGCGAGATAGGGCGACTCTATGCACCAGTGGCGCTGGGGATGATGTTCAGCGCAATAGGAACGGTCATTGATCGTCGGTATGCGAGTGACTTCGGTGAGGATGTACTCCCTACCATGCGGTATGCAACGACGCTGATACAATTTCCGCTGGGATTGATAGCCGCTGCCGTGTCAACAGCAATTTTGCCAACATTATCACGATTAACGAGTAAGTCATCGTTGGATGAATTTCGTCAAACCGTCGCTCACGCGTTACATGTAGTTATGGCCTTGATTGTGCCCGCGAGCGTCATCCTATGGTTGGTCCGTGTACCGTTGACCGCGTTCATCTTGGAGCGGCAGGCGTTTAGTGCAGAAGATACGCAAGCAGTGGCCAATACCCTGGCGTATTACATACCAGGTATGCCGGCTGCCGCCATCGATCAGGTCTTGTTGTTTGCGTGTTATGCACGAGGGCGTACGCTAGCACCAAACATTGTGCAAGGTGGAGCCATCATTGCATATGTGTTGGCCGTCATGGTGGGCATTCCTTGGCTGGGTGAACGTGCTGAAACACTCGCATGGGCGAATTCGGTTCAATGGATTGCACACATGCTCATCATGGTCGTGATTTGTCAGCGCATGTTTGATTTGCGTGGATTAGGGCTCATTCAGACGCTCGTGTTGAGTGTGATTGCTGCAGCAGTGACGTGGGCGATGCTTCTCGCGTTTCAAGCCATTGTACCGATTGATGTATTGCCCACATTCGTACAAGTTATCGTCGTCTCGCTCTGTGCGGGGATTACGTATATTGTTGTTTCGTGGCGTCTTGAGATAGCGCCGGTGATGCATGCGTATCGGTTGATTTTTGAAAAAATAGCCCAACGCATAGCGCAACGCAATGCACACTAGCGCAACTGATGTATGAAGTGAAGCAGAATACGGTAGTAGTCGTGCAAACTAGGAATACTTATCCACTCGTTATCGCTCGCAATACCCCCACCGCGCGCACCAAACTCAATACCACTATTCCCAACATGCATGTAGTGGCGTGCATCCGATGAACCCTGCGCAGCACGAATATGACTCGGTGTGGAGCGGATGTGTGCTGTTGCAGCACGAAGTCGTTGAATGTCTGCATGCTGTGCCGATGTATTCAACGGTGGTTCGTGTACGACTATTTCGTAGCGAAAGGGATCGCAGATGTGCGCAATCATATCGAGTAGGCGATGCGCATCTTCGGGAATAACGCGTACGTCTAGCCAGAGCTCAACCGTATCGGGTACCTTGTTGAACGCAGAGTTACTTGTGTGCATGTGTGCCACATTCACTGTAGTGCGCCACACTTGCCGTGAAGGGTGTGGAAATGCAGCCAGGAGTTTGGCGATGAGCTGTTGCGCACGCAGAATGGCGTTTTGACCGCGCCACGGATATGCACCATGGGCGGTTATACCTGTAACCCATATTTTGATCCACAAAATCCCTTTTGCACGATGAACAATAGCAAAATCAGTGGTCTCCGCACTCACAATAAAGTCACCGCGCACGCCACACTGAATTTGATGGTAGGTGCCATCAAATCCACCCAGCTCCTCATCGGATACGACCTGTAATGCAATCGGTACGTCGACGTGGGCCGCATGATGCGCAAATAGATGCACCAAGACGGCTAGGTTTGCCTTCATGTCTAATGCACCGATGCCGTATAAACGTTGGTGCCTGATTATTGGCCGATACAGGTTAGAACGCCCAGGAATAACGTCGACATGACCATTGAGAATAAGACGAAATTGGTGCGGTCGTGTCGGGCGATTGTATATCAGCACGCTTGGCGAGCCGTTGTGGTTGAAGTGCTCAATGGTGAGATGTGCACATTGATTGGTGACCAACGCGAGTGCAGTCGCCAGTGCAGCAGGTTGATCGGGTGTTGTTTGGAGGGCAATGAGCTGTTGTGCAAGTGCGAGATAGTCGTCAGACATGGTGGTTATGCGGGGGTAAGTAATGTGCGGGCAAGCTGAAAAACAGGGATGAGTGCCGGATAGCCAAGGTACTCCTCTACCGTACCAGCCGTCAACCATGCAGACTCGTGAATGCCTTCATCGGCTTGTAGGTTGACGTCAATTTGGGTTGTGGAGAGGAGGTACCAGTCGACCTGTTTGCGCACGGTTTGGCCTTTTTTGGTGACGTCATAAAAGATCGTTGTCACGTGAGGGCCGAGTTCTCCGCGGATTCCAGTCTCTTCATAGACCTCACGGATGGCTGCATCCTGACTCGATTCGCCGGATTCAAGATGACCTTTGGGGAATGTCCAACACCCGTATTGGTCTCGAATGACCAAGAACAAATGATGGTGCTCGTGCGTGCGAACAACAATACATCCGGCTGCATGAGGAATGCGCTGCGCCATCACGAGTCGTCTCCTATTTACCTGAGATGATCGAACTCAACCAAATTTCAAGAGAGAGGGTGAGTTGGGCCAACGACGTTTGTTGCGTCCACTCGCTGATGGCAGTGAGATTGCCACTGGCAAGCAGTAAGCCCATTAGGATGAGTAACGTGCCACTCATCATGCTCGTGGTGTGGAGCAACACCTCTCGACCAGCGACGGTAACAACGAAGGCGCGTCCCTTGATGAACTGCCAAAAACGAGATCCGTTGCCGAGGCGGCTAAAAAACGTCGACACGATGATTAACGGAGAGCCGAGTCCGAGCGCATATACGAATGCTAACAGTGCACCTTGGGCAACAGCTACACCCTGTGTGGCGAGGAGTGTTAATAATGCGCCGAGAATGGGGCCAACACAGGCGGACCAACCGAGTGCGAATGTAGCACCGTATAAGTACGAACCAAAGAAGCCGCCAAGAGGGCGATCCATGACTTTGATGCCACCAAAGCCGATACCAAGAAAGCTTAAGGCACCAAAAATGATGATGGCGATACCGCCAATCGTGGTCAGCAGTGATAAGTAGCTAAACAAGAAACGACTTAATGCGGTGGCACTTGCTCCCAATAATACGATGGTGGTGGCAAGACCCAAAAAGAACGCAATTGACATGAGCGTGACGTGTTCTTTTTTTGCTTGGAAGGTGAATGCAAAATATGCTGGCAAAATTGGCAACGTACACGGTGACAAAAAACTGAACAGACCTGCCAAAAATGTGATTGGAATCAAGATGCCAATGCCGTTTTGGGCGGCACTCACATAACTATCGTTGGGTGCAAAAATGATAATTGCGAATAATCCAAGAATGACAGCACTGCCAATACCGATACTCAGCGCACGCCACGACGATGATTGAGACATAAATACTCCTATTCGAGCGATGTATGGTTGGCGATGATGCGTTGTGCCACGTCAAAACCACTTTGTAATGCTAGATGGACGCGTCCGAGACCACTAAGTGCATCTCCTGCAAAGTATACTCCATGGGAACGTTCATACATTTGTAATTGATGAGTATCCGCTTTGCCGTCAGGTAGGGCGTAGCGCCACCCTTGACGGTCAACCCAGAGTGGTGATGAAAGTGTGCAATCAAGGAGCGAACGTATCGCGGGAAGAAATGTTGCAGTGACCGTGGGAATATCGGCATCCCAGTACACACGACTGGCATTCGGCGCCAACTGAATAGTAATCAGTGATTGCTGTGCTGGTGCGCGTGAGGCATCTTTGTCGTGTTCAAACGCCAGCCAAGAGATGTCGTGTTGACGATCGCTATTGACTAACGCATAAAACGGAAAATCAAATTGTTGGGCAAATGCGAATGTGAGACTCACACAGGGTCGATAGGTGGCGGGTTCAAGGGCGTTGATTAGGTGTTGTTGAACGTCCGCATCAAGCTGACTAGCACGTAAGATATCGATGGTTTGAGGTGCTGGCGGGGTAAGCAAAATAGCATCGCCCACCGCAATTTCTTGTTGATCACCATCAAAACAGTGAATGTTGTTGTGGTCCCGTACGAAGGAGTGGACGCGCGTTTGAAACGAGGTTTGGAGATTGTCGGGCATGAGCAATTTGCCAAGATGATTGATGCCAGAGCGATACACCAATTTCGGTGCAGTGTTCTGTGCGGGATCACCAACTGCAATCATATTGTCATGCGTAAATGTCCATACCGGTTTGGCAATATCAATGAGTTGGTGCGCGTCGAGTTGCTCGCGAAAAAAATCAAGCTGGAGCGGGTCATTGGTACGAAAAAACTGAGCTCCATGGTCAAACACGGCACCATCACGGCGCCGGGTAGCTGCACGACCACCTACACCACGGCTTTTTTCGATACAGTGCATGGCGATGTGTGATGTGTGTTTTGCTATAGTGTATGCGGTGGCAAGCCCACTAATTCCTGCACCAACTATAAGAAGCTTCACGAGATTCCTCTTGCATAAAAATAAATATCAACATACAATACTTTAGCATATAGGTCTTCGAGCAGTATTTCACCAGAATCTAACTGAATAAGCAGACGATCTCGATAGGATATCCCTATCCATGATTGATGAACGTGGAGTTTGCGTATGGCGCCGTTGTTAGATGTCCGTAACCTGGAGACGCAATTCAAGACCCAGGATGGTGTGGTCAGAGCGGTAAATAATGTATCGTTCTACGTGAACCGTGGCGAGACGTTAGGTATCGTGGGTGAGTCAGGCTCAGGCAAAAGTGTGACATCACTCTCAGTGATGCGCCTCATTCCCAATCCACCAGGTCGTATCACGGGTGGTGAGGTAATGTTTGATGGTCAAGACTTGCTGAAGTTGAGCGAAGAAGCAATGCGTGAATTGCGTGGCAATCGTATTGCCATGATCTTCCAAGACCCGATGACATCTCTCAATCCGGTGTTGACGGTTGGCCAGCAAATCATCGAGTCACTGGTGTTGCACTTGAAGCTATCAAATGCTGAGGCGCGTGCACGCACGATTGAGTTGTTGCAGATTGTCGGTATCCCAGGAGCTGAGCGCCGTGTAGACGAATACCCGCACCAGTTTTCCGGTGGGATGCGGCAGCGTGTGATGATTGCCATGGCCCTAGCGTGTAATCCTGAATTGCTGATTGCAGACGAACCGACCACCGCCTTGGATGTGACCATTCAAGCACAAATCCTTGAACTCATCGAAAAGCTGCAAGCAGAGTTGGGCATGGCCGTGATTATCATCACCCATGACTTGGGAGTGGTAGCAGGCATGTCTGATCGCGTGATGGTGATGTATGCAGGCCGTGTTGTCGAAGAAGGTCCAACCCGCGACATCTTCCATAATCCACGCATGCCATATACAATTGGTTTGTTAAAGTCAATACCGCGCCTTGACAATGTATCAGGCAAGCGGCTAGAGCCAATTCGCGGGTTACCACCCGACTTGATTTCATTGGGGCAGATTTGTGCCTTTAGTCCGCGCTGTGACTTCTACAAAGCAGGAACATGTGACTCGCAAGTTCCACCGCTGCGCAAAGTCGGTGAAAACCACAATGCGGCCTGTTTGTTTGATATCACGATTAATTCGGAGCCGACCGTTGCCGTATCGTAGGCAGTGGTGCTGATGAGTGAAATACTGCGACGGAGGATGTGGGATGACTGCTGCCAAAGAACAGAATGCCTTGATTGAAGTCAAGGATCTAAAGATGTACTTCCCTGTTACTAAGGGAATCGTCTTGCGCCGTAAGGTTGGAGATGTCAAAGCAGTAGACGGCTTGACCTTTTCCATCAAAGAAGGTGAAACATTGGGTCTGGTGGGCGAGAGCGGTTGTGGCAAATCGACCACTGGTCGTGCGCTAATCCAGTTGTACAAACCGACCGCCGGCGAGGTGAACTTTCGCGGTACTGACCTCACCAAGTTACCAGCTGAGGAGATGCGTCGAACGCGCCGTAAGGTTCAGATGATTTTCCAGGACCCATATGCATCATTGAACCCGCGTATGACGGTAGGTGATATTATTGCTGAGCCAATTATCGTGCACAACTTGCGCCAAGGCAGAGATGCGGTGCGCAAGCGTGTCGAAGAGTTATTGGCGCTGGTCGGTTTGAATCCATACTTTATCAACCGCTATCCCCATGAATTCTCCGGTGGTCAGCGCCAACGTATCGGTATTGCCCGAGCACTCGCTGTTGAGCCCGAGTTTGTGGTGTGTGACGAGCCGGTATCCGCGTTGGACGTATCGATTCAAGCGCAAGTACTGAATTTGCTCGAAGAGTTGCAAGACAAGTTGGGATTGACCTATTTGTTCATTGCGCACGGCTTAGCTGCGGTCAAGCATATTAGCGATCGTGTGGCGGTGATGTATCTCGGCAAAATGGTCGAAATCTCGGACGGGAATGAGCTCTACAAGAACCCTGTGCATCCATATACACAGGCGTTGTTGTCAGCAGTGCCGATTCCAGACCCGGACGTTGAGCGCACGCGTACCCGCATCATCTTGACCGGTGATGTGCCAAGCCCACTCAACCCGCCAACGGGATGCCGATTCCACACACGTTGTCCGATTGCGATTGACAAGTGCAAACAAGAAGAGCCACAGATGAAAGATATCGGCGATGGCCATATGGTGGCATGCTGGCGCTCTCATGAGTCGGTTGCGTTGATGAGCACTCAAGCGCACGAGTCGGTCAATCAAATCAAGTCACACTAACTTATTTTTTTGTCGACGTTTCGTAGACGACACGGTATCCATTTGCATGGGTACCGTGTCGTTCATTACGTGCTAGTATAGTCAAGCATAGGGACTCAAGCATACATCAGGCACACGTGGTAGGTGAGGTATTTCATGTCCGACATATTACTGCAGATTCGAGAAGTCAATGGTGTGGCCGGTGTCAAACGCAACGACTGCAACAACGGGGTGATTGTGCAATGTCGTGCTGATGCTGATCGACATGTCATACGTACTATTTGTGATCAAGCAAATTTGGCACTGACCATCGAATCAATTGATGCAGCGTTGACTCCTGAAGAAGAAGAAATTGCCGAGTTACCGAAGATGATTCGCTACACGGTAATTTGTTTGATTGCCACGGTAATTGGATGGGTCATTCAAGCAATATCTGGCACACCTGCGTGGCTGGTGTGGGGCGTGTTTGCTGTGGCATACGGATTTGGCGGCTACTTTACCGCACGCAAGGCGCTTGAGATGATCCGCAATCGTGAGTTTGGTATTGATATGCTCATGATTTTGGCGGCACTTGGTGCGGCCGCTGTTGGCGAACCGCGTGAAGGTGCATTACTGATGTTCTTGTTTTCGTTGTCAGGGACACTTGAAACATATGCCATGGGGCGTACGCATGCCTCAATTCGTTCGTTGATTGCGATGACGCCGCGTGAGGCTGAGGTGATTGACCAACGTGGTGTCCGTGTTATCTCGGTTGAGGCATTGACCATCGGGGATGTCGTGTTGGTGCGTCCAGGTGCACAAATACCGGCAGACGGCGTGATTCGACAGGGTGAGTCCGCCATCAATGAAGCCTCGATAACCGGTGAATCGGTACCCATAGACAAAAAAGCCGGATCGACGGTTTTTGCTGGTACCATCAACGGACAGGGGGCCCTTGAAGTTGACGTGCGTGCGGATGCCTCGCAGTCAACGCTGGCGCGTATCGTGGCCGTTGTGCGTGAAGCCCGTGAGCAGAAAGCGCAAAGTCAAGATTTTACCGATCGGATCATAGGCGTCTATTATGCCTATACCGTCGTGATTGTCACTATTATTGCTTTTGTGGTCGGTGTCGTTTGGCTCGGTGAACGCTGGCCAGAGGCATTTTATCGGGCAATGACCCTCATGGTAGTCATGTCTCCATGCGCCTTGGTGATTTCGATACCCGCAGCTCTTCTCTCGGCGTTGGCACGCTCTGCACGGGATGGTGTGTTGTTCAAAGGTGGTCGTCATCTTGAAACCGCAGCGACTGTCAACGTCGTTGCCCTAGACAAAACAGGCACGGTGACAACCGGCCAACCACAAGTGGTTGCGGTTATCCCGGTTGGTGGTCCTGGTCGAATTAGCGATCAGATGCCGTGCATCTCGGTGACTGATGCCCAACAAAAGGGGTTGACGCTTGATCAAGTGCGACTCCTGGTTGCCGCCGCCGCCGTAGAGGCACCATCAGAGCATCCACTTGCCAAAGCCGTGGTACAAGGAGCAGTTCGGCATGGGCTCACTGTTCCGGAGGTGGGTGAATTCAAAGCAATAGTGGCGGCAGGTGCCTCAGGCGTTGTATGTGGTCAACGATTGCGCGTCGGTAAACCAACACTGTTTGCCCATGTGACCCCAGATGTGATGATTGAAATAGAAGCATTACAACGCCAAGGAAATACGGTGATTGCCGTGGGATCCGAAAGTGAAATATGGGGACTGATTGCAATCGCTGATACCGTTCGCCCCGAGACACGGCATGCCCTACAAACACTGCAAGCTGATGGCATAAAACTCGGATTGTTAACCGGTGATAATCAACATGTGGCCTATGCACTTGCCAAAGATTTGGGTATCGATGATGTGCGCGCTGATTTGTTGCCCCAAGATAAAGTAACCGCCATCAAAGAGCTCCAGCGCCGATATGGCGCGGTGGCCATGATTGGTGATGGCGTGAATGATGCACCGGCACTGGCAACTGCTGATATCGGTGTAGCCATGGGCAAAGGTGGCACGGATGTGGCCCACGAAAGTGCTGACGTCGTGCTAATGCGCGACGATTTGAGTAAACTTGCTGGTGCGCTACGTCTGGCAAAACGTGCACGGCGCGTGGTCTGGCAAAACTTGGTATTTGCCATGTCCGTGATTGTGATCTTGTTTATCTTCACGGTGCGTGGCGATGTGGAGCTTACGCTCGGTGTGATTGGCCACGAAGGGAGCACTTTATTGGTGGTGGCGAATGGATTACGTCTCCTGTGGCCAAGTCGTGCGTAATGGTTGATTATTTGCTGTATGTGCGTTTCTGTCATACCATGGGTACACACGGTAGATTGAATTTCATCGCAATACGAATGGGGAGGATTGAGGCGTATGTCAATTAAATCCGATCGCTGGATTCGCAAAATGGCAGCAGAACATGGGATGATTGAGCCGTTTGTTGACAAGCAAAAACGCGATGGCGTGATTTCGTATGGCTTGTCATCGTATGGGTACGATATGCGTGTATCAGATGAATTCAAAATATTCAGTACGAGCCCATATAACACGGTGGTAGACCCCAAAAACATCGATGAGCGGATTTTTCAGCACTTTAAAGGTGATGTCTGTATTATTCCCCCCAACAGCTATGCGTTGTGCCATTCGCTTGAATACTTTCGCCTACCAGCCGATGTGCTCGTACTGGTAATCGGGAAGTCAACCTATGCGCGTGCCGGTATCATCGTCAATGTTACGCCGGGTGAGCCAGGTTGGGAAGGTCAATGGACCATCGAGATTAGTAATTCGACGCCGTTGCCGGCCAAAATCTATGCGAACGAAGGCATTGCGCAGTGTCTGTTCTTTCAAGGTGATGAACTGTGCGAAACGTCGTATCGCGATAAGTCTGGCAAGTATCAAGGTCAACGAGGAATTGTGTTACCGCGTGTCGAGGGTCTTGAATAGCGCCTGTCCGTGTGTGGCAATTGTTAAGCGTTTGTTTTTGTGGCGACCATGGCGTTTGGCATCAGTGAGCGATGTCGGGTTGATGCTCTCCATCATGAACAAATGCGGTATATATTACGCAATTCGTCGGTGTAAATCAGCGCTTTTGCCGTGAATTAATTGCCGAATAACACAAATTCGCATATAATTTACGTGTATGCAACCAAAACTGGTGCATACCCTGCCATATGGTGCGGCTCATGTTTGAAGGTTGCCACAAATGAGTGAACTTGGTCAGCGTTTACGCAACGCACGACAGTCTCAAGGAATCAGCATTTCGCAGGCTGCGACAGAGACTCGCATCCTCCAACGATACTTAGAAGCGTTGGAAGATGGTGATTATCAGTATTTGCCTGGCGATGTGTATGCACGTGGCTTTATTCGCAATTACGCGCTATACCTCAAAATACCCGTAGAAGAGCTGATACAGCTGTATCGGTACGAGCGGGGTCGCACAGAGCCAATCGTCATCCGCCCTGCCGTAGTGCCACAGATTATCCCGAGTACCATTTTGCCACAGATCCTCGGCGTCTTCTTTGTGATGCTAACGATTACGGGATTGGGCTATTTGGTCCTTAGAGCCGTCGAGTATCTTGATATTACGCCAGCCCCAATCGTTGAAAGTGGCGCCGATGTGGTGGCCACAGCGACCATTGCGGTGGTGGCACCAACAACGATGCCCGAAGAGGCTACCGCAACAGTGTTTGTGCCCACAGCAGAGCCTACGGCCTCAGCTCCTACGCCGACGATTCAGGCATCACCAACACCAGAAGCACCTATCATGCTGACCATCCAAATTGACTCAGGGAACAATCCTGGCTCATGGTTGCATGTCAAAGTTGATAACAAATCGGTCTACCAAAAAATCCTCAAACCAGGTGAATCGCTACGATACGCCGCACAACGCGATGTCTGGATACGTGCCGGCAACGCCTATGTGGTGACGGTAAATATCAATGGGGTTGAGCAACGACTCAGCAATACCCCAGGGGATGTGGTATCGTTTAGTTGGCCACCCTAGCGGATAGTCTTGTTACGACAGCGCACGAGCAAACGCGGGGTGCATGATGCCCCGCGTTGTTGTATTGAAAAGGAGCGATACCATGGCGAGCGAAAGTAGCTTTGATGTGGTGTCAGAGTTTGACTACCAAGAAATGGTCAATGCGGTCGATCAAACCAAACGTGAAGTAAATACCCGCTATGACCTGAAAGACAGCAAGACGGAAATCGAGCTGACTGAGAAAGAAATAACCATCACGACTGAATCTGAGATGCATCTCACGGCGGTGCGTGACATTCTCCAGAGCAAAGCACTGCGACGAAATCTTTCGATCAAAGTGTTTAAGTTGAATACGATGCAGGATGTGGCAGGCGGTCGAGTGAAGCAAGTCATCACCCTCCAAAAAGGGCTTTCGGATGAGGTCGCAAAGAAGATTCAACGCCTCCTCAAAGACCAATTCCCGAAGGTGCAAGGGCGCATTCAAGGTGATGTGATTCGCGTTGCCAGCAAAAGTCGCGATGAACTACAAGCAGTTATTGCGTTGCTCCGCGACCGTGCTGATGAATTTCCCGTTGCACTTCAGTTTACGAATTATCGCTAGGACAGGTAGTACATCAATATGAAAGTGCATGTAATTACGCTTGGGTGTCCCAAAAATGCTGTTGATAGCGAGGGCATGACAGGTATTCTACAGGCCCAAGGGCATCAAATGGTAAACGATGCACAGGGTGCAGATGTGGTAATTGTTAACACGTGTAGTTTTATTGCATCTGCACGCGATGAAACAATAGCGGTGCTAAATGAGGTTGCGTCCCAGAAAGCAGTTGGACAGAAGCTCATCGCTGCCGGTTGTATGGCTGAGAGTCATGCGGCGGTGGTCCAAGCGGTGCCTGGTGTTGATGCAATTCTTGGTACACGCGAATGGATGCGTATCGGTGAAGTAGTGGGAGTGTCTGCGCCTGTAGCTGCGCCGACCGCTGTATCCAATCCCGCAAAAGCACCATTGATTGATTTGATGCCGGTAAATCCTACTGCGATTGATCTCAAAGTTCCTGGTGAGTACGCCGATTGGCGCACCGCTGCTATTGAACGCACTATGAAGGGCCCATCCGCATATCTGAAGATTTCTGATGGGTGTAATCTTCGCTGTGCCTTCTGCACGATTCCCTCGTTTAAGGGTGACATGCGCTCCAAACGCCCTGAAGCCATTGTGCGTGAAGCCACGCAACTTGTAGCACGTGGCGTCAAAGAAATAGTCTTGGTCGCCCAACATCTTACCGACTATGGTCGTGATCTGGGCCTCAAAGATGGTTTGGCTGATTTACTTGATCAGTTGTGTGCGGTTGTGCCTACGGATCGATGGATTCGCTTGATGTATGCGTATCCGCATGGCATTACCCCGCGCTTAATTGAGACAATGGCCAAACACCCGCAAATCTGCAAGTACCTTGATATGCCACTCCAACACGCACATCCAGCCACATTGCGCCGAATGCGTCGCCCACCTGATATCGAGCGTACGAAAGGTATTATTCGCGATCTGCGCGTTGCAATGCCGGATATCGCGATTCGCTCAACGTTTATTGTCGGATTCCCCGGCGAAACGCGTGAAGAGTTTGATGCGCTACATGACTTCTTGGCCGAAATGGAACTCGATCGGGTTGGCGTCTTCCGCTATAGCGATGAACCGGGTACCCATGCCACGACCCTCGACGCCAAAGTCCCGCAAAAGCACATCGAACGCCGCTGGCATGCCATCATGCAACTACAACAGGCCATCTCACAAAAACGCATTGGTCAATGGCGTGGACGTACGATGACCATGTTGGTGGAGGGCGTTGGGAGCGATGAAACAGGCCGTCCACTTCTGGTCGGACGATCATTTCGTGATGCGCCAGAGGTTGATGGACAAGTATTTGCGTGGGGTAAGGGTGCGGTCGGTGATATGTGTCACGTCAAAATTAACTCAACCACCGAATATGATGTGTGGGGCAAGGTCGTTTAGTCGTTGATTCACACAAACACACACGGCGCGCCGTGTGTCTACCTATCCTATGCAACGTTGTGCTTACCCACTACTTGACGCAATCGCTCAAAACCTTGTGGGTTGTTCTTTGCAAGAAAATCAACCATGTACTCTACGGCGGTGTCGCTGTAGTCGGTCAACAAACTGTCGAGCACTTGCTGAACTACCAATGTCACAAAATCTGACTCACTTAACGTGGGCGTGTAGATGTATGCCAGACCATCGCGCTGCCGGTTGAGTACACCCTTCTCAGCTAAACGGCTCATGGTCGTCATGACAGTTGTGTAGGCAATGTCTCGCTGCTGCGCTAAGGCTTTGTGAACCTTCTTTACGGTGCTACAGTCGTCATGCCAAATGACTTGCATAATCTCAGTTTCAAGTGGACCAAGCACCTTAACCAAGCCATCTTTGGCCGGACTAAAGCGGAACCGTAGGTTCGGTGTCATACAAGACTCCTATTTAGGACAATACATCGTACTAGCATTAGTGTACTACCAACATACGAAGACAACAACACTTCATTATGACGAAAATATTACAAGGTATAGTTTCATTTACCGAATAACCCCAAATGATGACAAAAAATACTACAAACTGTAGTTAAATTGAGGGGAATGCAGAAAAACGTCATGAATGGTTCGATGGAGATGACAAAAACATGACATGAGAAATACCCAAAACAGGCGAGAGTACGTTTCACGTGAAACAACGTCGTGTAGCAAGGGTAAGACACCGTATATAATACGACTAAAGAAGCAGAACGAGGAAATCATGATTCACGACATGCGTACGCAGATACGTGCAGAGATGCAAGCAGTTTTTCCGCACCACGACACAATGGTAGCGGAATTTTATGCGATGCAGGAATATCACCTAGGGTGGCGAAATCGCACATTAGCGCCAGAGTTAGCAGACCCAGGCAAGCTGTTGCGCCCCATCATGACAATCCTCGCGTGTGAGATAGTAGGGGGGACAATCAAACAGTCGTTGCCGTTAGCTGCTGGAATACAGCTCCTGCATGACTTCTCATTAATTCATGACGATATTCAAGACAACAGCGATTTGCGGCGTGGACGCGAAACATTGTGGTCGATATGGGGTATAGCCCAAGGGATTAATGCAGGCGATGGAATGTTTGTGTTGGCGCATATAGCGGTGCAGCGACTGGTGGATGTGGGTGTACCTGCCGACAGAGTCCTTGAAATCATGCGTCGTTTTGATCGATCCATTTTGCAGATATGCGAAGGTCAACATTTAGATATGAAATTTGAGGGAGACAGTTCAATCAGTGAGGCGGCCTATACTGCCATGGTCACGCGCAAGACGGCGGTATTAATTGCCTGTTGTGGCGAATTAGGCGCACTGGCAGGAGGTGCGGATGAACACGACGCACGAGCGCTGAGTGAATTTGGTTTACATCTGGGTATTGCGTTTCAGATGCAAGACGATAAATTAGGAGTGTGGGGCGACCCCGCAGTAACGGGTAAACCGCTGGCAGCGGATTTGACGCGTCGCAAACTCAGTTTACCGGTCATTCATGCACTTGCACGCGAGCCGGAACATGGTGTGATGCATCGGTTATACCGCACCCCGGTCGGCGATGATCAGTTAATCGAGGCGGCGATTGTTGCGATGAATCAGAGTGGCGCAGCAGAAGCGGTCGGCGCACTCGTGGAGCAACATTATGCGCAAGCATATGCTGCATTGGCGCGTGTGCGGGTGGTGAATCAGGGTGCGTATGCACAATTGCGTGCGTTAGCGGATGGCCTTCTTGGGCGTCAAGTGTAATAGAACCATGAAAGAAAACGAAGAAGGTGTCGCATGCGTATCTTGATGGTTTCAGCCGAATATCCCCCAATGATGGGTGGGGTAGGTGATTATACCCGTCGGCTCAATGGTGCACTAACCCACCAAGGGCATGAAGTTGCCGTGGTCACTGGTAACCAAGGCCAAGCATATCGCGATGCCGCACGTATTTACCCGGTACGTGTACAACGGTGGGACCGGAGTTGTTTAGAGACGATACGACAGGTAATTGCCAAGCTCCAACCAAACATTGTGCACATCCAGTATCAAACGGGTGCATATGGGATGAATGTGGCTATTAACACGTTGCCACGAAAGCTCAGTTATGAACGCAAAAACGGACTAAAAGTGGTAACAACGGCGCATGATTTATTACCTCCGTACCTTTTTCCGAAAGCAGGACCGTTGCGTGAATGGTACACAAAACGTATCATACGCGATGCAGATGCGGCAATTATGACGAATGCGGGTGATTATCATCGAGTAATGAATGAACGAGCGGGCATTTGGAATCCACGTACGATGTTTATTCCGATTGGGGCAAATGTGACGCCAGCACCACCACGTTATTACGAACGGTCGTTGTGGCGTGAGCGTTTTGAAATTCCCATGGGTGGAATGTTGTTGGCGTATTTTGGACTACTGACACAAACAAAAGGGCTTGATGTAGTCGTTGATGCGATGCAACAGTTGCCCGAAACGACGCGTTTAGTCATGATTGGTGGTGCTGGTGATTCTGATGCTGATCAGGCATATGCTCAACAACTCAAGCAAAAAATAAGTCGGGCTGGCCTCGAACAACGCGTGATAATTACGGGGTATACCGAACCGGCTGATGTGTCAGCGTATTTGATGGCCGCAGATGCGGTAGTTCTGCCGTTTAATGATGGATATTCGTACCGAAGAGGCAGTTTAATCACTGCGCTGGCACATCAGGTGCCGGTGATTACCACACGTGCACCCGCAGGATTAGCACAAGATCCTCTTCCAGAACTGATTCATGAGCAGCATGCACTGCTCATCGAACCACAACATGTTGGCCAGTTAGTCGCAGCTGCGCAACGTATTCAGCAAGAACCAGAACTTGCGTTCATGATGAGTCGGCAGGGACGCGCATTGACGGACCTATTTAGTTGGGAACGCATTGTGCAACAACACGAAGAGTTGTACAACACACTGGTAGGATAGTGTCTCAGGTAGTCAGTGTGGATGAGGTATGGGGTAGATGTGCAGTGGCGAATGCCATAACTAGGGTCCAACCGATGGTGTTGCGTTCGATGTGTAGATAATCGTGGCGCATGGTAGTTACTTGCGCAGCAAATGATGCATGTTCGGGGTCATCGGTGTGGGTAGCCAGCCATGCGCGGGCGGCTTGCCATTTTTTTGTTTCATATCGATCCCATTCTTCATGGGTTGAAACCATCAGTTCGTACGGTTCATCATCTCCACGAATGATATCGACGAGTTCTGCCAGTGTCGGTATATCTCTTAAATTATGTGCGATGTCTGGTGGGGTTTCGTGATAACGAAAGATATCGCCGATGACGATAGGTGCTCCTGGCTTGGCGACTGTTCGTGCGAACGCCAAGGTTTGCGCCAGTCCACCACGGGCAAAGGTTGCCCCGACACAGAGTACGGCGTCAAACGTCTGCGGTGCAAAGGTAACTGCGTGTGCATCTGATTCGATGATGGTAGTCAAGTGTGCGACATCGAGATCGTGGGCGTGCTGGTGTGCAACACGACAAAACCATGGATTGATTTCGATGCCAGTCGTGTGGGCACCGGTGCGCGATGCAATACGATTGATGAGCCATCCGCATCCACAGCCAATATCGAGGACGCGCTGGTGTGGTTGGAGATGTAACAGATCAATCACATGATCGAGTTTGTCAGGTGAGGACGGGTTTTGAATATCATGGTGTTGCTCAACGATTGACCAAAATCGTGTGAAATGCATGACTGTAGCCCTTTATGCAAATCGGCGATGAATGGAATGCCAGTGGTGGTGAATCTGTTGTTGTGTCTCTTGCCACGAACCTGAATTATCGATAACGACATCAGCTTCAGCGACTTTGGCAGATTGAGGATTTTGGGCGTCAATACGCTGTATGGCTTCTGCTTCTGTGAGATTGCGTGTGCGACAGAGGCGTTCTATTTGTTGATCACGCGTGCATGTTACTACCCAAACGGCATCGCAGTGTTGGGGCCAACCAGACTCAATGAGCTTGATGGCATCAATGACTGCAACTGATGGGTGAGTACGTGTGCCATGTGGAATGCGTGCTAACCAGTGCACGATGTGATTTCGTACGGCAGGGTGCACAATTGACTCAAGCAAGCGGAGTTGTTGAGCATCGCTGAACACGATATTGCCAAGCGCTTTGCGATTGAGCTGCCCATCGGCAGTAACCACGGATGGTCCGAAGTGAGTCACGATGTCACGATACACTTCGTGACCTGGTTGTTGTAATTCACGAGTGACGCTATCAGCATCAATTGCCGTAGCGCCAAGGGTGACGAGCTCGGCAACTACACTACTTTTGCCACAGGCAATATTGCCGGTTAATCCGATGATGTACTTATAAATCGACGTATTCATGCTTGATAATCGTGCTTTCGTTGATGCCAAGCAGGGTGAGCATTTCGGCCATTAATTCCGCTTTGGCGGTTGCGTCACGTTGGCTCCATGTGCGACTTTTGATTTCAAGGTATGGACCGGGGTGCGGTGAATTCAGTAGCGTGTCAATGTTTACGGCAAACTCGGTGTCTTTGTAGGTGATATGCAGGCGCCGTCGTTCTTTGGTGATGGTGACTACATGATTTGGTTGGAAGTACTCACGATAAAACCGCTCGGTGTGGTTGGCTTGTGCCGTGTAGCGCGCACGACTGAGTTGGACCGCTACATGATGCTCAATGCGTGTGGCTGGTTCGGTTAGGGTGAGTGTGTAATAGGGCGGAGTACGACCGTTTGCATCGTGGCGATGGTCTTCGCGGAGGCGAATACGTCCTTGTGTGAGGTCGTGCCACATAAAGTAGGTATCGTACTGGGTGCGGCTATTTTGTCGAATCAGGTGGAGCGGCGGTGTGGATACGTGGGCTTCGATGCGTCGTGCATCCTCTGGGGTGATGCGCGCTTTGATTTGCACCTCGAAAATCTCGCTGGCAGCGACCGGACTAATCGCAAGCACTTTGTCGAGCAAATTCTCTTCACGGTTTGCCAAAAATGAGTTGATGTCGTGGGCGATGCGTCGTGCATCGGCGAGGACTTGTTGTTCGTCAATGGTCAGGAGTTGAGTGTTGCGCATGAGCAACTGCCCAGCAACAATAACATCGCGCACATCATGCGCATGACACGTATACACCAGTTGATTGTAGACGGCATCAGAGGAGTATGAATAACTCGGCGAGTTATGCGTGGCATTCATACGTATCACAATCACATCGGCCTGTTTACCGATTTCAATCGAGCCAATGGCATGTTCTTGGTGGATGGCGCGTGCACCCGAAGAGGTCGCGAGCGCAAATGCCTGTTTGGCCGGCATGGAGGTGGGATCACCGCTGAGTCCTTTGGGGAGTAGTGCGGCCAGGTGAATTTCGCTGAACATGTCTTGGTCATCATTTGAGGCAGGACCGTCAGTGCCAAGCCCGGTGCGTACACCTCCTTGGATGAATTTGGTGTATGGTGCCACGCCACTTGCAAGTTTGAGATTTGACGTAGGGCACGGTGCAACGCCGACACCCCTCTCAGCGAGGAGTTTAATGTCATCATTGGTGGCATGGACGCAGTGTGCTGCAATACACGGGACTTTGAAGGCGCCGACGCGGTCAGCATACTCAATCGGCGTGCCAGCACGCTGGTGGTACGATTCTTCGACTTCAAGGGCGGTCTCGGAGAGGTGGGTGACCAATGGCACGTTGTATTTTGCACACAGCGCAACAGCGCGCTGATAAATCTCGTCGGTGCAGGTATATGGTGCATGTGGCGCAATCGTCGGAGTAATACGAGGATGCATGTGCCATGCTTCGATGAATTTGGTGGCACGTTCAAGACCTTCATCAAACGATGGCGCATCCGGTGTGGGGAGTCGCATCACGGATTGGCCACAGACGGCACGCATGCCAGCGAGATCGGCGGCTTTGGCGACTTCTTCTTCAAAAAAGTACATGTCAACGAAGGTCGTTGTTCCACCGCGAATCATCTCGGCACACGAGAGGAGCGTGCCAATGCGCACAAACTCGGGCGATACAAATGTACCTTCAACAGGGAACATGTAGCCAAACAACCAGACATCGAGTTGTAAGTCGGCAGCAATCCCCCGCAGGAGGCTCATAGGCACATGGGCATGGGCATTGATTAGGCCAGGAGTAATTGCACAGCCATGACAGTCAATGACGTTGGTGGCGGTATGGCGTGCCTGTAATTCACTACTTGGACCAATGTCAACGATTCGATCGCCGGCAATAGCAACGGCACCATCATGCATGATGGTGCCGTTGCTATCCATAGTGACGACCGTTGCATTGGTGAGCAAAAGGTCGATAGTTGCCATGGGTGTGTTCATCCTTATCTACGAAGTCGTAAGGGTACTAGTTGTATGCTGGCATGTAGTACAGTAGAGTGTTGACTCAAACGCGCTTTTTTGCTTGTGCCACTGTGCGAGACGAACGGCCAAGATGCGATCGTTCCGTGCTTGACGCCACACGAATACGGACATCATAGCGATAAAGATGACAATGAATACGGCAATACCACTAAACACCCCTGCCTCACCGGCTCGCATCCCCTGTGCAGGGAAGTCGGTGCCCACCGTGACTTCTGCAATCATCCCAACGATGACTGACGAAATCAAGGCAACTGCGGCACTCAACGCGAGTGTGGTGCATCCTAGACCGCCAGACTGAATTGGGCGTGGTGGTGCGGATAACGTCAACGCGGCCACACGATCCTCAGGAACGTTGTGTTCGGCCAGTGCCTGTGCCAACGGCTGTAGTGGATGTTGGCATTGTGGGCAGGTTTGTGGTGTTGTCATACTAAATCTCCCATTGACTCAAGCGCCGTTGGCGAGCCGCGGCAATCTGATCGCGGCGTTCAGCAAAGCCATTGCGCCCCAGCAATGCGTAAGTGGCAATTTTGCCAGCTTCGACGCCGGGTTGATCGAATGTGTTGATGTTGAGGAGCGCACCAGCAATCGCTGTTTGCATTTCAAACAGCATAAAGAGTTGCCCGAGGGTGAATGCGTTGATGGCCGGCATGTGATGGGTGATATTTGGGCGACCTGCATCATTTAATGCGATTTCGGTGGCCTGTTGTTCGGCTTGAATGAGTGCGTTGAACGTGTGCCCACCCAGGTATGACACACCCTCCAGATCGGTATAGGCCGATGGAATGGTGACCGTGTGCTGGTACTGATCAACCGCAATAAAGTTCACCAACTTGTCAAAAGGTCCTTCGGCATACAATTGCACTTGGGAGTGTTGATCGGTGGCACCGAGTGCTTTGATGGGTGTCGTACCCACAAAAACTTCAGTTCCGTTGAGGTCGTAGCGCTTACCGAGACTCTCTGCCCAGAGTTGGGCAAACCAATCGGCGACGTGTCGTAGTCGATGGGCATAGGGCATCATGACGACCATATTTTGACCCTTGTGCGCGCAGGCCAGATTCACCATGGCTGCAACTGCGGCTGGATTCCGGAGTACATCAGGGTTACTAGCAATTTGGTAGCCATAGGCGGCGCCCGCTAAAAGTGCACGAATGTCAATGCCAGTGACGGCAGCTGACAAGAGGCCAACGGTGCTCAAGACGGAGAAGCGACCACCGACCGTAGGCGGCAGATCAAGCATCGGCCAGCCTTCACGTTGACCAATCTGGCGAAGAAAGCCACTTGTCGGGTCTGTGGTCAGGATGATGTGTGATTTGAGCGCGTCAGCGCCGAGCGTTTGTTCAAGATGATTACGGACGGTTAAGAACGACGCCATCGTTTCGGCCGTGGTGCCACTTTTGCTGATAACGTTGTAGACCGTGGTCGCCGGGTCAAGCGTCTCAATCAGGGCTGCGTTGAGGTCGGGATCTGAGTTGTCGATGACGTACAACTTGGGTGCAAGGCGTTTGCTTCGTGGCAAATCATTATAAAACGGATGATTTAACGCAGATTGCACCGCAATATTACCGAGTGCTGATCCACCAATTCCAAGCACCACAAAATTTTCCACGTGTTTGACTTTGGCTGCCATTGCGTGCACGGCACTGACATCTTGTTGCGGCAAATCAGGCCACCCGAGTATGGATCGTTTGTGCTCAATGTCGAGTACCGCGGCACGCGCCGCATCTGCCATAGCACCGAGTTGGTTGGGGTCAATGCCGTGTTGGTCAACCACACTGTTAAGTGCATTGTTGATGTCCAAACGGATCCGCATTTGCGCTTGCCATGTAGGATTGAGATAGTCCATACAGTCCTCTATGTATCTGCACGATTGTGCGACGAGCCAGTGGTAAGTTGCGTGTATGTTGCTACATCAATGAAGTCGCCGCCCTCGAGCGTGCGCTGCGTTTCGTTGCGTTGTGCATCAAACCAGAGTTCAGCACGCATCAGACGGAAGCATTTGGCATCCATGAGTTCTTTGCGGACCACGTAGCCAAGAATGTCACCGCGTTCGTTGTATTCAATGGCGAGGTCATTATGGACGTCAAGCCGTACTTGTACAGGTGATTGACAACGGTGACAGCGTGCATACATGTGGATGATTCGTGCGTTGTTTGTTTTTTGGAGACCGAACAACTGTCGCCACCACGACATGCAACCCTCCCCTACAAAATATATTCTGCCAAGTATAGCACATACCGTATTAATTGCCGATAAAGAGTAGGTAATATCGCGGTGTTTAGGTATCAGAAAGAACGACGACACGCCCTTCGGATGCTCGAAAAAGTCGATCACGTACGGCCGCGGCCACACCATCACCTTGCGGTTCAGCTACCACTAATAACGATGTATCTGCATGATCAGCGGTGCGGAGCACCGCAAACAGATTTCGTGCGATGGTGGTGCTGTCGTGGTGCGAACCAAGTGACATGTGCGGTATGTGGTGTGTTTGCGCATATACCACATCTTCGTCGTAGCACAACCATAACGTACTATCCTGTGGGTGGGTTAATATGGCACGATAGAGGTGCGTCGTAGCCCCACGATAGACGATGAGTGGGGTACGTGGCGCATAGTGTTTGAGGAGCATACCTGGTGCCGGCGCAGCTTCGTGGGTGCCGATGATGCGTTGCCGCACCACAATATCACCAAGGAGCGTCGTCAGCTGCTCAGCAGGCACCCCACCGTGGCGTAGTACTGTAGGTGGATGTGCGGTGATATCAATAATGGTTGACTCAACACCAATACGACATGCACCTGCATCAAGAATCAGCGGGATACGCCCACCGAGGTCATCCATGACATGTGCGGCAGTGGTAGGACTTGGTCGTGAGAAGAGATTCGCCGAAGGTGCCACCAACGGACACCCACTTTGTTGAATAAGTGCACGCGCCACCGCATGGTCGGGCATACGCACGGCTACCGTGTCGCGCCCGGCGGTGATGCGTGTATCAAGGAGTGGGTGCTTAGGCAAAATAATCGTCAGCGGACCAGGCCAAAATGTACTGGCAAGCAGAGAGAATTGTGCGGGGATATCACGGGCGATGAAATGCAATTGATCAAAATCAGCAACATGCACAATTAATGGGTCGCTGCTAGGTCGGCCCTTGGCTGCAAAAATAGCCTGCACTGCGGTCGGATTCAATGCATCGCCTGCAAGTCCATACACGGTTTCGGTTGGCATGGCTACAAGCTCGCCCCGTTGAATCAGGTGGGCGGCCTCGTGAATCAGCGCAGGTGCGGGATGTGTGGCCGAAACAGTCAGGATGCGTGTGTTCATACAAGTGATCGATACGCTCCACGGAAGTACGCAAGTGGTTCACTGTCGTTGACCGCCGCATGTGTGATGCGCCCAACAAAAATCGTATGGTCGCCTCCTGCATGCTGATGTTCTACGGTACACTCGATAACGGCACATGCACGATCAATCAGTGGGATGCCTAACGGACTCTCAATACAGGTCACACCAGCAAATTTGTCAGCTGTTCGACTGGCAAATTGTTGTGAGAGATGTGCCTGGTCTGCTGCTAACACACTTACCCCGAATGCACCAGAGGCGATGATGGCATCATGTGTTGGCAACGACGTGGTAATACATACCAGCAATAGCTGCGGATTGAGTGATACCGAGCAAAACGAACTTACCGTCATACCATATCGATTTTGATTGTGTACCGCCGTCACCACAGTGACGCCACTCGCAAAACTGCCCATGACCTTACGAAAAATAGCATCATCTAGTGGCATAACAGATGTCCCTTAATGTGGATGCGAGAAGCATAGCGTGCTCTCTCTATTATAGTGTGGTCTACAACAATCCATCGGATGTGTTCTTGGGCGTGCTATGATAGACAAATGCTACAATATATAGTATGAATGTGTTGGGCAAGGAATTCACGATTCCTCAGCACAAAATACCAACACAGAACGAACATACGCCCTCCCATCAATCACCAAGAACGTAACGTTGGGTGGAGTGATTCGGTGAATGTGCAAATCGTACCACAATCGGCGCGTTGAGGATGAATGGTGAGCGGTATGGCGAACAATGAGTGTCAGTATATACGCAGTTTGGTTCGTACCAAACAAAATGTCCCAGGGAGCTTTCAGCAACGTGCGGTAGAAAATCACGTGGCGAAGTGCGAGGCGTGTCGGCAGTTTTTCCAGCAAAATCCCAATTACATATTAGCGGCACAACTCGGTATCGAAATGCCGTTGTTAGATGTCACTACCCTCAAATCACAACGTGTCGCTCCACGGCGACGCACGCCAGCCAAGGGCATAAAACGATTAACAAATGAAAAACGCGCGGCGGTACTCAAACAATCAAAGCCTATCCAGCGTATGCGACAGACCAAACGTAATCGTGCACGACCGAATCGCAGGGTTACTCCACCACGAAAAAGCCTGACACAGCAATTGATACACAGCGCGTATTACACGGGTATAGGTGTCGTCATCGCCTTTTTAGTGTATTTTGCGTTACAAACAGGCGCCCGATTTAATAGTTTGGCACGCATATACGAAAATCTGGGCATCATCAGTGTTGCCTCAACAGCAACACCGATGAATCCGTTTGAGCAAGTCGCACAAATCATTGCGACACCCACTCTCACACCTGTAGAGCCTGATATTGCGACGGTCAATGTGGGTGATGATCGCGCATTGACAATATTGTTATTAGGCACTGATCGACGACCACAAGAGAGCGCACCAGCACGGTCAGATTCGATTATGTTGATGCGTATTATGCCTGATACCAAGCAAATTTCGCTGTTATCGTTGCCGCGAGATTTGATGGTTGATATTCCAGGATACGGCGTAGCGCGAATAAATGCTGCGCATGTATATGGTGATTTGTATCAATCGTTGGGGAGTGGGATGTCATTGGCCACACAAACGGTGAGTAACGTGGTTGGAGTTCCAATTGATTACACCGTGGTCATTGACTTTCAAGGGTTTATTTCGGCTATCGATGCACTAGGTGGCATAGAGGTTGGTGTGACGAAGTCGCTCTATGATGCAAATTTTCCTACAATGGAGTATGGTATTAAAGAGGTGAGTTTTGCACCGGGCGCCACGACGATGGACGGGTATACGGCCTTGATATATAGTCGTATTCGTCATCCGGATAATGATTTTGAACGCATGGCGCGTCAACAGGCAGTACTTGAGGGGATTCTGATACGCTTACAACGCGGTGGCTTTTTGGATCAAATTGATAGCACAGCAGCGATTACTGATGCACTCGTCCGACATGCACGTACGGATGCACCACGCGATGTCATCATCACAGTGGCATGGCACATGCGTACCGCATCAATAGATAATGTGCGTAATGTCGTATTTCGTGATGTCTATTATGGGAGTGGTGCTGATCAATACGCAATGTTCCCGGTCGGTGGAGCGCTTGAACGGAGTGTAGCGGAATGGATGCAAAACCCATGAAGCGCGTATGGGTGCATGGAATATGGTTGTGCGCCATCGTTGGCATGGTCGTTACCGTGTGGCTCGATAATGCGTGGTATCGCGGAGTTGCCGTTGTGCCGACTGCAGGTGTTAGTCCATATGCGGCGAACGCCTCGCTCGGCGTAAACCTCTTTAATATTCAGTTTGAGCCTGATCCGGCGGTGGTTGAACGTTCGTTTGCAGAGACAGCCAAACTTGGCGCGCAGGTGGCCCGCATTCAAATGCCCTGGGAAGATGTTGAAATCCACGGTCGAGGTGATTTTGAAGATCGCCGCAATCCGGAACACGTGCGTAACGCATGGGAAAAATACGACCATATTGTGGCCATGGCTGAAAAATATCGTATCGCGTTGATTATTCGTATAGACCGACCGCCGTTGTGGGCACGGTCCCAGAGTGCCACCACCGAAAAGTTCCTAGCCGGCCTCGCAGAAAACGGCGATTCGACTGGTCCACCCGATGATTATCGCGATTATGCGAATTTTGTGGCCTCTGTGGTTACCCGCTATCCGCAGGTGCGCTATATCCAAATCTGGAATGAGCCGAACCTGGCGTACGAGTGGAACTGGCAACTCCCTGATCCTGAGGCATTTACTGAGTTGCTCAAGAGTGCAACCGAAGCTGCGCGACGGGCAAATCCGAATGTGGTGATTCTCTATCCCAGTTTGTCGCCGACCGATGGCAAAGAACCGCGCATTGCACCGATGAGTGAACTCGATTTTTTGGCACGCTCATATCGGGCTGGAGCGGCCGAGTATTTTGATATTATGTCGGCACAAGCATACGGGCTGGGACAACCGCCCGACGAGCATCGTTATGTGCGTTTACGCTGGAACCCGCTCCGCCCGTTTGCTGAACTCGATCGCCCCATCGATTCACGCATTGACGTGTCACGGATTGTGATGCTCCGCGAGGTCATGGAAGAGGCCGGCGATGCAGATACCGCAGTCTGGGTCAGTGAATTCGGCTATAACAGTGCACCTGAGCGTATCCCGCCGGAGCGACGTTTTGTTTGGGGGCCACCTGTCAGCGAATCCACCAAAGGTACATATGCGGTGATGCAAATAGATCGAGCACGGCGTGAATGGCCGTGGTTGGGTGTGATGAACTTGTGGATGCTGCGTTGGGGTGGTCCACCCGCTGATCCGGCTAATCCGACGCCGTATTTTGCAATTATGGCACCGGACTTTACCCCGTATGCGGGATATGCTGCCATTCAGGCGGCGGCAAGCGCACCAGCTGTCATGAGTGCCGGCACGCATGCGTGGTCACACCCAGCAATTCGCCAGCTCGATACTGATACCTGGCAGGTAACGTTCTGGGGGACAGGTGTGGGAATACGCGGTCAACCGGATGATGTGATGGTACAACTCAACGATGCAGACGCAGTATACATGCCGATTGGTATGGGTGATACATCGTTCTACCAATGGCTTCCCGAAGGAGCACATAGCGTGACGATACGCGGTCTATCACATACACCTACGGCAGTCTTGATATGGCGCGATCAACCAGGACGCTGGGCGATGGCGCTCATCCTACCCATGTGGACCATCCTATTC
>Ga0194130_10002421_pt1 | contig 27076 bp, 30 predicted proteins | sample TA2KigsurfametaG_FD_160084 | JGI IMG/M metagenome (GOLD analysis project Ga0194130, IMG submission 160084) | Freshwater microbial communities from Lake Tanganyika, Tanzania - TA2015050 Kigoma 12 surface | ecosystem: Environmental > Aquatic > Freshwater > Lake | place: Tanzania: Lake Tanganyika... | reverse complement strand
ACGCAAGGTAAATCCGTTGGAAGGATTGCCTCGTCTTGTGGAGTTGAGCGATCAGCACGAAGCGGTGCAGTACATTTTAGGTAGAGGACTTCCTGAGTCTTGCCTTGCTGAACTCATGTATGCCCACGACTTTACCAAAGTTGGTAAGAAGATTGATCCTGAGTACTTTCCAAACACTCGCAGAGAAGATCCACGCATCGTGATTCCGTTCTTTGATCGCAGCGGCAATTTCATTGGAATTCAAGGGAGAACCATGAACCCACGGGAATCTCTGCGGTACATCACTTTGAAGCCAAAGGGACAGGAAAAACTGTGGTATGGGTTGTGGAAAGTGGATGCTACACAGAGAGTCTATGTTGTGGAAGGTCCGCTAGACAGTATGATACTTCCAAATGCCATTGCAATGGTTGGAGCAAACGCCAGCGATGACTTACCAGACTTTCTTGCTCACAGCGATTTGGTGTTTGTGCTTGACAATGAACCACGCAACAAGCAAATCGTAGAATACAACGAAGAACTGATTGAGTCAGGTAAGCAGGTGTGCATATGGCCTGATGGTATCGCCGAGAAAGATATCAATGAAATGTTGGGAACTCGCTCTGCGGAAAGTATACGCCAGATGGTAGACAACCATACATACAAAGGTCTTTCGGCGAGAGTAAACCTTAACAGATGGAGGCGAATATGACCGACAACAACGATGATGACATCTATGAAAATATCGAAAACGACGCCGATCTTCCTCCTGAAACGCAAGGCGCACTGGCTTGGGCAATGTTGCAGTTTAACTGTAAGTTCTCTGAGTACATCAAAGAAATGAATCCTGAATTGTGGAAGAAGGCGGTGGATTACGCCGTGACTTTTACCTCAGTGGATGGTATAACATTTGAGTATGTAAAGAGCGATGTTGGTGAAGATGTAATCGCTAACATCGACATTGAAGTAGATGAAGATGAAAATGAAGAGGATTATGATGAAGGAACAGATAATGAGTGGAAAGACCTCGAAGACGACGCCGACTGACGCAGTACCTGTACTAGATCAAGGATTCGTACATCTTGTGGATTACATGGGTTCTGATCTAACGGTCGTGAATTCTGCCAGAGTCTCATTCAGTAAAGAAAGTGAATGGGAAGAAATTGATACCAATGGAGATGGTATTCTTGCAGAGCGAGATGAGAAACTAATCTCGTATCTCGCAAAGCATAACCATTGGACACCATTCGCCCATCCGCAAATTACTCTGCGAATCAAGGCTCCTATTTCAATCAGAACACAGTTCTTTAAGCACAAGCAAGGATTCGTGGAGAATGAAATCTCTAGGCGTTATGTGCAAGACGCTCCACAGATTTACCTTCCAAAGTGGCGAGGTGCGCCGAGTGGTGGAGCCAAACAAGGCAGCGAAGACTTTTTGCATGGTCGAACGCTGTTGGATCAGGTGTATCAGACCCTCATGGAAGACGCATTAGAAGCGTATAAGACGCTGCTCTCTGAGGGTGTTGCACCTGAGCAAGCAAGATTTGTTTTACCACAAGGAACTTATACTGAGTGGTACTGGACAGGTTCACTTGCCGCTTACGGCCGCTTCTACAAGCAGCGCACCGACCCCCACGCACAATGGGAGATTAGGCAATATGCCGAGGCAGTTGGATCAGTCATCCAGCCTCTCTTTCCCGAGTCGTGGAAGGCTCTGACAGGCAAGCAATAATTTCTATTGCACTGATGAGCAACCTGACATAACTATAGCACCATTACATTTGGAGACAACTCAATGAGTCACTCTTTACCTACCCAATATCAGAACTTCATTCATCTTTCTCGGTACTCACGATGGGTAGATGATAAAGGAAGACGCGAAACTTGGGAAGAGACTGTTGATCGCTATTTCAATTTCTTTGACGAGCATCTACGCGAGAACTACAAGTACAAAGTTCCTGTAGAACTACGCAAAGAGTTGAGAGATGCTGTACTGAATCTTGATATCATGCCATCTATGCGTTGTCTAATGACCGCAGGAGAAGCACTTCGTAGAGATCATGTTGCTGGCTACAATTGTTCTTATGTTGCTGTGAATCGTGTCAGAGCATTTGACGAAATCATGTATGTGTTGATGTGTGGTACTGGTGTTGGATTCTCTGTAGAGCGTCAGTATGTTGAGAAGTTGCCTACCATTGCAGAAGAATTCACCGATAGCAACACTACCATTATCGTGGAAGACAGCAAGATTGGTTGGGCAAAGGCCTACAAAGAACTGGTATCGCTGCTGATTGGCGGACAGATTCCCAAGTGGGACTTGACAAAGGTACGATCCGCAGGGGCCAGACTCAAGACCTTTGGCGGACGAGCATCGGGTCCTCGTCCTCTTGACGATCTGTTCCGCTTCACCGTAGAAACATTCAAGACCGCAGCAGGACGCAAACTTACAAGTATCGAAGCACATGATTTGGTATGTAAAATTGCTGAGATTGTTGTGGTGGGTGGTGTTCGCCGGTCTGCTCTCATCTCACTATCGAATCTTACAGATGAGCGTATGCGTGAAGCAAAGACAGGACAATGGTGGGTGAGCAATCCACAACGCGCACTTGCAAACAACTCTGTGGCTTACAAAGAGAAGCCAGAGATTGGCACATTCATGGACGAGTGGGTGTCTCTGTACAAGAGCAAGAGCGGTGAGCGTGGTATCTTTAACCGTGAAGCAACTCGCAAGACTGTTACAAAATTAGGTGACCGCCGCGATCCGAACTATGAGTTTGGAACCAATCCATGTAGTGAAATCATTCTGCGAGATCGTCAGTTCTGTAATCTCAGCGAAGTGATTGTGCGCGAAAATGACACAGCAGAAACACTGGCCCGCAAGGTGCGCCTCGCAACTATTCTTGGCACTTGGCAATCTACTCTTGTGAACTTCCGCTATCTGTCGAGTGAGTGGCGCAAGAACTGTGAAGAAGAGGCGCTGCTTGGAGTTTCCATGACAGGAATCATGGACTGTCCGTTGACTCGTGGAGATGCAGGATCGCAAGCATTAAAGACCATGCTTTGTGATTTACGGGCACAAGCAGTAAAGACGAATGCAGATTACGCCAAGAAGATTGGAGTGAATCCTTCTGCGTCCATCACTTGCGTAAAGCCAAGTGGAACCGTATCTCAACTTACTGATTCTGCATCAGGCATTCATGCACGACATAGCGAGTACTATGTTCGTACTGTTCGTGCAGACAACAAAGATCCGCTATGTAAGTTTATGAAAGACCTTGGATTCCCGTGGGAACTGGACAACATGAAGCCTGACCACACCACAGTATTCTCTTTCCCGATCAAGTCTCCCAAGAGCGTTTATCGCAATGACTTGACTGCCATTCAGCAACTAGAAATGTGGTTGGTGTATCAGGAGAATTGGTGCGAACACAAACCAAGTGTTACCATTACTGTGCGAGAGCATGAATGGTTGGAAGTGGGAGCATGGGTATATCGTCACTTCGACAAGATTTCAGGCATCTCTTTCTTGCCACATAGCGATCACACATACAAGCAAGCACCATATCAAGAGTGCGGTGTCACAGAATACAAATTGCTTGAAGCCAAGATTCCTACCATTGTTGATTGGACTGGACTTGCCAAGTATGAGAAAGAAGACAACACCGCAGGAACTCAAACATTGGCGTGCAGCGGAGACAAGTGCGAACTTGTTGATCTTACATCAAGTAACTGAAGCAGAGGTTTATCGTGAACAACCGGATCAACAATCATCAGTCTGCATCTACTGGTTATGTGATGTGCAAAACTCTAGGCAAAATGGGAAGGCTTGGAAATCAGATGTTCCAATACGCCTTGGTGCTTGGAGTCGCAAAGCAAACAGGATTGCGTCCTACTTTGCCTTACGCAAACAAAACTCCAAACAATCAATGGACGAACATGGTGATTGATGATCTGTTTGGCATTCAAGTTGCTGATTGCTCTCGACTTCATCCAAAGACTTTGATCCGAGAACCGCCCAACGATAACAGTTATCTTCCTCGCATTGCAACACTAACTGCTGCCGAAGGTTCCATTGATTTCTATGGATATTTTCAGAGCGAGAAGTATTTCAAACACGCTGAACAAGAAGTCAGATCTGCGTTTGTGTTTGCAGATTCACGCATCAGAGATTGTGCAACAGAAAGCATAGAGTCTATCAGATCCAGTTCAGATACTGGAAAGGTCGTATCAATTCATGTTCGGCGTGGAGACTACTTGAACCTGCCTCTGAATTTCCCGTTCTCTGCTGCATACTACGAACGAGCAATGGAACATATGACTCAAAGTTTAGGAGGCAAGTGTCATTTCATTGTGGTAAGCGATGATATCCCGTGGTGCAAATCATTCTTTCCAACCATGAATAGGTTTGGATCATTTACCTATTCCGAAGGAACATCAATGGCACAAGACCTTGCTCTCATTCGAGCAACGGATCATTGCATCATTTCAAACAGCAGTTTCAGTTGGTGGGGAGCATGGCTCAATGAATCGCCAGGAAAGATTGTAACTGCACCTGATCCGTGGTTTGGGCCTCGAGGCCCGAAAGGACATGATCTGTACGCTGAAGGGTGGATAAAATGTTAATTCCGTTTCTAGAATCGTGCATACAAACCAAACCAGTAACAGGAATTCTTCATATCGGTGCCCATATAGGGGAAGAGTTTGAATACTATCGACAGAATGGGGTTGAGTCTATAGTATTTGTTGAAGCAAATCCTAATATCATTCCTGTGCTACAGGACAGATGTTCTAGTGGTTCGCAAGTAAAGATATACAACGCTGCCATATCAGATAGTTCTGATCCTATGACTTTGCGAGTCACAAACAACATAGAGTCTTCTTCTTTACTTCCATTACACTTGCATTTGAAAAGACATCCTGATGTCCACGAAACATCTTCTATACAAGTAGAATGCACCACAATAGATCAGTTTCTTTCCAAAGAGAGATTAGAGCCAAAGGACTATAACTGTTTAGTGTTGGATATACAGGGAGTAGAAACTCGGGCGCTAAGAGGAGCAGAAAACTATTTGAAACATTGCGATTTCATTTACACGGAAGTAAACTTTGAAGAGTTGTATTTGGGATGCGGATTGATCTCCGAATTGGAATCAATAATAGTTCCACATGGATTTTCTAGAAAATCTATAGTTGATACTGGATGCGGATGGGGAGATGCGCTCTACATCAAGCATAGAATTTGCTAATACTATGCCAGTTTACAAAGTCTACGCATTCTCAAATTTTTCTGCACTCAATAGGAAGATTGACATAAATAAAGCGTTCCCCAACACTACTCTTCACGGAGTCGGTCGTATGGGCGGTGCAAGCGGATTACGCTATTCACCGTGTGTCGAGACTTCACACCGACAAGGAACTTCGCTACCGCCCACCCGTGCCATCGCCACGGGTGGGTTTTTTTGGCGACTACATATAGCAGAGAGAGGGACTCTATGAAAGATCCAACCGTAAACGAAGCACCTGTTGCTCCACCTGATGTAATAGGTGAAGATGTCGATGTGATTGGTGAAATGAGGATGGCAGATCCTAAATTGTACGCCGCGGCGGAAGAGAGTTTCCCTCCGATATTCGCTAAAAGACTAGGAAAAAGTAAGCAGTGGTATAACGAAACCATCAACAAGATGACAAGAATAATGTTCGATATGTGGGCATCTCAAGGTGGAAGAATGTCGATGGATCAGTTGGCTAGACTAGCCAAGGTCAAGTTGGGTCTGTTTGATGAGTCAACAGAAGTTAACACTGAAGAACTGGTAGAAAAGATTGTGAAGCGCGACGATGGTAAGTACGAAGTTATGTCTAAGGACGGAGACAGAAGTTTCGGAGTGTACGGATCAGAAGAGAAGGCAACGAAGCGTCTGCGTCAAATCGAGTTTTTCAAGCACGCAAAAGGATAATCATGCCGATTTATCAGTATGTGTGCCACAGTTGCGGGCACAAGTTTGAAGAGTTTCTGAAGATGGCAGATCATGCCAAGCCATGCAAGGCACCATGCCCTGCTTGCAAACACAAAGGCAAGATTGAACAAACCATGTGGGGAGAAGGCCCAAATGTGGCAGTAGACTCTAGCATGGATCCGCAAGGCTATAGTAACTTGGATGCAGGATTCAGGGACAGAATGAAAGAGATTGCCAAGCGAGCGCCACGATTTGATGGAACTCGTCAGCGACTAAAAGACAGATTCGGTTGACTTTGTTAGAAACGGTGGTACATTTACATGATGAATAAAGAAGCACAGCCGAAGTATGGCGTTGGCAACTTTTGCCAGAACTTGATTGAGTTGCCCAATCTCAAAGATCAGATTGTGAATGGCAAACGGTTCTACCAAACACCAGGCCCCGATGGGGAACTTGTGTGGTATCCGTCTGTAACCACAGTCACGGGTTGGAGGGATCGTGACAAGTGGAAGAAGTGGCGCGAAGACAATGCGAGCAAGAGTCGCATGATTCTCGAACGCGGTAAGAACTTCCACCTAACTATGGAGTACTACCTTTCAAACCGCGATCCCATTCAGGTTCTGTTTGGTAGACCGCAACTGGAAGAGATGTTCTTGAAGATCAAGCCTAGGGTTGATCGCTTTGTGAACAATGTGGTGGGACTTGAAGTGCCTCTGTACAGTAGCATGATGCGACTTGCTGGCAGAACAGACTGCGTTGCCGAGTTCAATGGTAAACTCAGCATCATCGACTTCAAGACTGCCGAACGCATGAAGGATACGCAGGGGTGCCACGATTACTTCCTGCAAGCAACTGCTTACTCCATCATGTTCCAAGAGGTGACTGGCACTCGCGTTCCTCAGATCGTGATTATGATGGTGAGCGCAGAAGGTGAAGAACAAGCATTCGTTGAATCGCCCAAGCGATTCGTGCCCGAGTTGAAAGAACGCATTGACGAGTTCTATGCGGAGTTTGATCCCGATGAGGTCATTGAGGAGATCAAGAATGGACACGCTAACTGAAGACAGGAAAGTTCTTCTTCTAAACGCATCCGAGCAAGTAATCGGAATCATTGATTGGTGGCGCGCAGTAACCATGCTCATACAGGGCAAGGCGCGTTCTCCCTTCAACTACGAACATTGCTACGATATCAAGACCGGATCGGGTGTGTTTCGGTTGCCATCAGCACTTGTGTTGGTGAACTATGTCTACATCCCCTTTAGGTTGGCTAGACCTAGTAAGCGAAACATCACTCGCCGAGACAACAACGAGTGCCAGTATTGTGGATGCCATGTGAATGGAGAGCGCGTCACCATCGACCATGTGATGCCCAAGTCTCGTGGTGGTAAACATGAATGGACGAATGTGGTGGTGTCTTGCAAGAAATGCAACGCCAAGAAGAGTGACAAAACTCCAAACGAAGCGGGCATGAAACTGCGTAATCCACCATTTGCACCGCGAAGGGGTCTGCTGTTTGTTGAGATTGCAGACGAGTATCACAAGACAATTTGGAGTAGATGGTTGACTTGATCAAGATATAGAGTACTCTATTTGATGGGAGTTCAGTATGAAAAAGAATCAGCGTCGAAAGCAAAACAAAGCACAACAGCGTAGACTAGCACGAGGTAAGCAAGTACAAAAGTATTTGAGTGACTTGCGTAACTTCAGTATTGTTTCTGTGTTCATCACAAAGAACGAAGCAGAAAATTTACCTAGACTGATGAAGAGTCTAGATGGATTCGCAGATCGTGTGGTGATTGTTGATACGGGTAGCACAGACAATACAGTTGAAATTGCCAAGCAGTTGGGTGCAGAAGTTCATACCATGGCCTGGCCCGACTCTTTCTCTGATGCACGAAACAAAGCAGTAGAACTAGCCAACGCAGGTAAGGCAACTTGGATTGCTATGTTTGATGCAGATGAAGTGCTAGATAGTGGAAAAGAATTGCGTTGGAAACTTCAGCGAGTCACTCCGCAGATTGGGGTGGTAAGCATTTTCCACCGTACTAAGTTCGGGCACAAGTTCCCTCGCAATTGCATCTGGCGTCCAGGCAAAGCAAAGTGGATGTATCGGTTCCATGAGCATCTACTTCCCGAACACAGGGGCATTCAAGTAGTGATTGACCATTTCGTAGATCACCCTGATGATGTGGGCAAGAATCACGATAACGACAAGATTCTAGAGATGATGCGTATGGATACCGTGGAGCATTCTGATGCTCCTACACGCAAGTACTACTATGGGCGTCAACTGTACTATCGTAAAGATGCTGCTTGTTTGGATGTTTTGAGGAGTGTATACGACACTTCTCAATGGTCTGCTGAAGCAGCACAGGCTGCCGTATTTGCTGGCAACTTCTTTGAGTATCAGACTGAGCAGATTCAGAACTCAGAAGATCCCAATAAAGATACAATGGTGTTGGAGGGAAAGCAAATCGCTGCAAACTTCTATCGGATGTCTATTGCCAAGTATCCCAAACTGCGAGGATCTTATGTTGGAATCATTCGCACTTCCAACAACGACTATGAGAAACTTGTGGCAGCAGCAACGGCATTGAAGATCTCCGAGTCAACATTCTTCGATGATCCTCCGAGGTTTTATACCAAGGAAGGTGTTGACAAGTTCATAGAGGTCATCAATAAACTACAGCACATAGTTCAGAAATCCCAACCAACAGGAGCGATGCAAGTTGCTAGTAACACAGAAGCAGTTTCTTGATCGCTTAGAAAAGCATCTCACCAAACACAAGAACGGATATATTGAAAGTGTTCTCGCCGTGTGTGAAGAGATGGGGATTGATCCTGAACAAGCAGCCAAGTATTTGTCCAAGCCAATCATTGAAAAGATCAGAGCAGAGGGAGAAAGTATCAACTTGCTTCCCACAACTCCAAAGTTACCTGTATGAAAACCACAGGATTTGCAGCGTATAAGGTCTATCTGGCGGTGAAGAGTCACTTCACGCACGATAGTTACGACTACTTCAAGTATGGTGGCAAGACTCGGGCAAGCACACAAACATTCGAGCGCAGGCAAGATCGCTACTTCTTTGAGAAGTTGGCTAAGCGATACAACGAAAGCGAACTATTGGAGTTCTTCGTAGCCAACTTCCTGATGAACGATCAGTTGTGGATTGGAGATGCCTTTGACTCGCATTGCGATCAGGTGTATACCGATTGGAAACGAACCCAAGAGAGCATTACCTACATCTTTGGGCAAGACTGCGAGTTCATGTTGAATCACATTGAAATAAATGGCACCTCTTTCAATGCTTTGTTCTCACCTACGGTTGTACGCGAGGTTGGTACTATAGAGCATACCAAATATCCTCTAGCATTTCAGATGTGTATGAGCGGTGACATTCATATAGAAACGCTTGTGCTATTGGATTGCGTATTGGGCTTCATGCGTAAATCGGACAAGAAACTCAAGGGAGATTTCACATGGGACACATTCTACAAGAAGGTCATGCGCTACAAGCCATTTGTGTCTGTGTGTGCCAAGCCAGATAAGTTCAAGAAACTGTTGAAGGAAAAAGTCAGCAAGCATGATGTCAAGGCTTGACTTCGCTGATAGATACTGTATACTTGACACATCGTTACACGAAACAGAAAGGAAACGAAACATGGGATTCAAAGACCTAAAGAAGTCATCGGGTGGTGGTTTTGATAAACTGAGTAGCGAACTCAACAAACTCGCAAAGAAGGGGAGCGATTCCTACAAGGATGATCGCTTCTGGCGTCCTGAACTGGACAAGTCGAGCAACGGTTATGCCGTGATCCGATTCTTGCCTCCGGTTGAGGGAGAGGACATTCCGTGGGCGCGATGCTTTACCCACGGATTTCAAGGGCCTGGTGGATGGTTCATTGAGAACTGCCCAACCACGGTTGGTAAGAAGTGTCCTGTGTGTGAAGCCAACTCACGCCTTTGGAACAGCGGAGATGAAGCAGACAAGGACATTGCCCGTCAGCGCAAGCGCCGACTGCACTATGTCTCAAACATCCTTGTGGTGAGCGATCCGTCCGCACCTCAGAACGAGGGTAAGGTGTTCCTCTTCAAGTACGGTAAGAAGATTCACGACAAGATTGTGCAAGCAATGCAGCCTGAGTTTGAAGATGAGAAGCCTATCAATCCTTTCGACTTTTGGAAGGGTGCAGACTTCAAACTGAAGATTCGCAAGGTTGCAGGGTACATCAACTACGACAAGAGCGAGTTTGATGCCCAATCTGAACTCTTCGACGGAGATGACGCCAAGTTGGAGGCGTTATGGAAGAAGCAGTACTCTCTGAAGGAGTTCACTTCTCCTGATACTCACAAGTCTTTCGAGGAACTGAAGACCCGTTACGATGTGGTGATGGGCTTGTCTGACGCAGGAGTTCCGCGTAAGTCTTCAGCAGAAGATGTTGACTTGGACGAAGAGGGTGAGACTCCTCGCGCTACCTTCAAGCCGAGCGGTGCGGCAAAGCCTGCTGCACCTGCTCCTGCCAAGAAGCCAGCACCTAAAAAGGTGGAGTCTGAGGATGAAGACGAATCTGATGATGCCATGAGTTATTTCGAGCGTCTTGCTTCAGAAGACTGAAGCAAAATACAGATTTTCTTCGTAGAAGAGCGCGGATAACACCGCGCTCTTTCTTTTCACAGGTTCCCGAAAACGCTGCCAATACCGTTGTTTTTGCATAGATAGTGGTATGAGAATAGCAGGCGTGGATTATAGTTTACGATGTCCTGCCGTGTGCGTCTTTGAAGGCGACAAGAAGTTCTGCATCTCCAATTGCACCATGCACTTCATGTCTGGCACAAAGAAGTACGAGCAGAAGTTCCCGAACAACATACACGGAACTCTCATGCAAGAACACAAGCATGAATGTCAACGATATGGAGCGATATCAGAGTGGGCACTAAGTCTAGTGAAAGACTGTGACTTTGTGTGCATCGAAGACTATGCATTCGCCGCCAAAGGCAAGGTGTTCCATATCGGAGAGAACACGGGCATCTTCAAGTATCACTTGTGGGAAAGCAAGATCGAATACAAGACTGTTCCTCCCACACAGGCAAAGAAGTTTGCAACAGGTCGAGGTAATGCAAACAAAGAAGATATGTACGCCGCTTTCAAAGCAGAAAGCCGTTTGGATTTACAGGGAATTCTAGGTGTTGCTACAGATCAGGTCAAGAGTCCAGTAGCCGATCTTGCAGACGCTTACTACATCTGCAAATACGCGCATCACTTGGTTTTCAAGTCCTGACTAGACGCAGCCGAGTCGGTGTTGTCTTCCTTTAGCCACTTCTCTGCCCATAGTTTCCACTCCACCAACTCTTGTTCAGTCATGCTTGCATTACCGTCAGATTCGATGAGTTTGGTTCTTTTATCCATGTCAATCTCCTTATACCTTTACACTTGATGAGAAGAAATCCCCTTGCTCGGGGAATGTACCCTTGTACCAAACCTTGCTGTCTGGTATGGCGGTGGGTAGAGAGTCGCGTGAGAGTTCTAGTCGCATTCGGTATCCATTACCCAATGTGAGATGATGCCGGATTGCGCTGATGATGTACTTACCACTCATGTACTTATCCATCCAATCTATGAACGGATTCAGTTTCTCTTCAAATGAAGGTACTGTGAGTTTGATGACTTGACCAATCCTGATCTTGGAGTTGCCTGGTAGTGAGAACTGTAGGCGTGCCCCTTCAATCTGCTGCATCTGTGCATTGCGCTTTAGCACCCACTCTTGATACTTGTCATTGTCGGCATAATGATTCTCATTACCGTACATCCACTTGTGCTTCGGATAGTACTTGAAGTTACTGAGTGGATGAGGACTCAAGTTGTCGTTGCCTGCTGCAACCAATGGATGCTTTTCAATGTGATCTGCGCTGAAGAACTCCTCATTGTAGGCATAGTCAACACATCCCCATTGCTTTCTAACAATATCATGGAACAGAAGACGAGAAGCATAGAAGCCATTCTCGATGTTCTTCATGGTGTTGTGGTATTCCATCATCAAGAATTCGCGCACAGTCCTGTACTCTTTGAACAGATCGCGTGATGCAGGAACTCCTTGTTTGTCTTCTCTCGCCTGAGGGAAGTACTCATACTCACCAATGGGCACTTGCTTTGCTAGTTCTGCAAAAGACTTCATCTTGAATCCCTCAAGATCTTCGTAGAAGATGAAGTTGCAGTTCTCTTTGTTGTCTGAGTCTACTGCCCTAGCAGTCAACCAGTTGATTGCAGATAGTGGACTCCAGTATGGGATGATGAACTTGTGGCGAAACATGGTCTTACTGAGATCAAGACTCTTCTTGTTGTTGCCAGAGTAATCTATTTTCAGATAGTCTGTGTAGATGTTCTTGATGATTTCATCTACCCGACCTTCGTATGCTTTGCTAACTTTTGTCTGTTGACTTTTCACAAACTCCTCTGACACAAAGTGAAGAGTATATCGTAGAGACTTGTCATTTGGTCGTGGTTCTCGCTCACTAATCTTGTAGACTCTGAAGGTTCTAGTTACTACTGTGTCTCCATACAGAGCATCAAAGAAAGGAGTCTTGAAACTGATTTCAAGTTTTTCTCTACCACAGATGCTGAAGTGGTAGATTAGATTCATCGAATCTAAGATGGTGATTTGACCACTCACACAGTTGGTGTACATATCCTCGAAAATCTCAATATCATCCCACATCTTAGTGATGTCTTGCTCAGATCCACTTGCATATGAAATGAGTTTTAGACTGATGATATCAAAGTGGTTTGTTGTATTGCTCATGCTCAGAACTCTTCATTCAATATCTGCTCGAATCGGTTTGCAATTTCACCAACGATTTCAGGTGCAGGCAATCTGATGCTACGCCGTGCTTCGTTTATTTGTGTTTCGTACTCCATGTTGGTGACTGCATTGATGATTTGTGCCTCTCCGTCCGGGTACAGATAAGCACCTAGCAATGTATCAGCGAATGGAAGAGGAGCATAGCGTCCATAGGCATCAAATGTAGAAGTCTCCTGTACTTCTGTTCCCTCCTGTATCAGATTGCCGTAAGAACCAAGAGGAGCAAGTGGGTTTCCCAAGTCATCTTCAAAGTGATGTACTGCTTCTATGTTCAGTTGAATGCGGCGAATGATTCCACTCGCGGTTGCCTCTTCGGAACCAGTAACTGCGAACGCGATGAGATCGTCGTCTTCCCAAGAGCCAGACTGATCCACCACGATTGCCTTGTTCATGGTGCGATCCCAACAGATCACATAGGCTTGCTTGCTCGTGTCTATCGCAGACCCCGTGATACCGAATGCGTAGTACCCTTCTGTGACTTTGTGATCGCGGCGGTTGCGTACAGATGCCAGTGGACTTTGCCGAACAGGATCCATCTCAAGCAAGAAAGCATTGCCTGGATATTTGTTCTCGCAGTAGCGCATGAACTCGTGATACGGCATAGGCCACTCGTAGTACGGATTGTGTATCTCGTTGAACAGCAGGATCACCCAATGCAGTTCGGAGTCACCATATAGTTTGTGAGCAATGGTATCTGGGCGATCTGTGTCTTTCAGCGTGTACTCGCCGTACAAAGACCCCTCGACTGCCTTGGAGTTGATGCGAACTCTGCGAAGGATATCAACAGCAACCTGATAGTTCTTGTTGCCCTTGACATCGTAGTACAGATTTGGAAACTTGTTGAAGTATCCCATTAGAAGCCCGCCTCGATATGTCCTCTGTGCAGCGGTTCTACTTCTTGGAATCCCATAGACACCGTGATATAAACTGGCGCTCCGTCTTCAAATGACACAAACCCGTTCTCATCACCATAGGTAATGTCGAATTTGGTGCAGACTAGTCTGCGTAGTCTTGGAATGTATGGGTTCTCATTACCATTGATAAAGAACTGTATCTCGAATTCTGATGGAACTTTGAAACTAGTAGCACCATCTAGTTCAGGGTGTGAGTGCCATCGGCAAGTTCTGATGATCTGATATACCATATCTGTTTCTTCTGCGCTCTTGGGAACGAAGGTGTACTCGAATGTGAAAGAGCGTTCTTTGATTTCTTTGAATGACACTTCCTTGTTTGGATTCTTGGCTTTGCCGGTCTTCAACAGACGGCTTTGTTGTCCTCCAGGCGTGAAGAAGTCTCCAACACCCTTCATTGCGCTCTTGAGCGCACCACCGAGCATTCCTGCAAATCCTCTTCTTTCTGATTCCACCATCTCATACTCTGCGCTCATGCTGACTTCAACTCCGCCTGGAATATAGAGTGCAATGCTTTCTTGGGGCGATCTAGCAACATTGCCAGCAAGGCGAGTGGATGCAGCAAAAGACTCATTGCTTCGTGACTTTCGTGCATTGAATCCTGCCAGGTCAAATAGACTCCCTGCTGCATTCACGATGGAGCCAGGCGTTCCTCCCAAGCCAGCGGAGATTGCACCAAACAGATTTCCTTTTTTGCTTGATGCTTTCACTGTGGTTTCAAACTTTGAAGGTTGGTCAGAGTATGCAGTAAGCAAGATGAAGTTCTGCATGACTTCTGTACCGACTTCCAAAGGATACTGCATGGTTGCAATAGTTCCTGCGGGAGTTTCCACCCGTTCTAGTTTGGCAAAAATGCCTGTATTTAGACCATCGTTCAGTAGTCTTCCACGATTGTTGCTCTTTGGCATTTGATCTCCTACCCTACATAGGTATGTATGGCATACAAAGGAAAGTACACACCGGCTAATACTTCCAAGTATCGTGGAGACTCCACGAACATCATCTATCGCAGTCTATTGGAACGCCGATTCATGGTGTATTGCGACATCAATTCAACGGTTAAGTGGTGGGCGTCCGAGGAACTGTACATCCCTTATGTATCCCCGATAGATGGCAAGTGGCATAGATACTTTGTCGATTTTGTAATAGGCATAGACGATGGTAGGGATAGCGAGCAAACCATCATGGTTGAGATCAAACCCTACAGACAATGTGTTGCTCCAAAGATACGGGTATTTGAAAGCAAAGTGGATCGCCGTAAACGAGACTACCGAGACTATGCGCGAAGCGTGAAAGATTGGGGTATCAACTCTGCGAAATGGGCAGCAGCAAATCGGTACTGCAAGGATCGTGGTTGGGTGTTCAAGATCATCACTGATAAGGATCTGAAACCATAATGGCAAAGAAGCAAGACATATACGAGCAACTATACAACGAATACACCGATGCGCTCAAGAAAGACAAGAGCATCGAAGCGGCCATGATTTGGTTCTACCGAGAGATCCGAACATTGTATGGAACAACAACCAAGTCGCTTGTTCCGTTTCGTACAGCCATAGAAGGTACTACCAAGATCAGTCCTGAAGATATGGGGGTCGGAAGACTGTATATGTTTGAATACAGAGCAAGCAAAGTCGAAGAGTATTATGATCGGTTTCCTGTGGTGCTACCATTCACAATCAAGAGCGATCATATCGTGGGATTCAATTTTCACTATCTGCCAATGAGATATCGCCTGGTTGCGATAGCAGAGATGCTGTATAAAACTGATCCACGATTTCCACCGAAGGAGAATCACATATGTAAAATGGACTACGATTACATCAATGGAACCACACTAAACTTTATGCGAGTTGCTGTACGAACATACAAACTCAGACGCATTCGATCTGTGGTTGGTGAGATTCCGACAAAGGGATGGATCACCGCATCTTTGCTTCCTGTTGCACACTATCGTGGTGCAATCAGAACACAGAATGCAGTAAATGAAGAAATGCTCAAGCAAATCAAGAATCTGTAAGGAGACATCATGCGGATAGACAAGTTCATTGCAGCATTATCAAAGTTTAAGCCATTAGATGTTACTCGATGGGGACTTTTCATTGGTAGGCCTGGAATAGACAACGAACGCTTGAACCTAACTGTTCGGAGTGTATCTGTGCCTGGTAGAAAACTGTCAGGGAACGATCTGCAAATATACGGCCCGAAACGAACCATTGCAGCAAGAGAAGAGTTCTCAGACGATCTTACTATGGAATTCTTATTGGGACAGGACGGATACGAGCGTGATCTGTTCAATAAGTGGATGAATCAGGTGGTTGATCCCAAAAGTGGAAATCCAAACTACTATGTGAACTATGTGTGTGATCTTGGGTTACAGCAGTATGACAAGAAAGGAGTACTGCGATATGCCTGGAAATTCTACGAGATATACCCCACCGAGATTGAATCCATAGACTTTGCAAACGAGGCTAAAGAGGATGCATTTGTCACGGTGAATGTCAAGTTCGCTTACAAGAACTTTCTGGCATCTGGAGTTGTTCCATTGGAAGAAGTCCAAGATAAAATCGAACAGATGCGTATACAGCCAAGTCGTGGTGGGAGTGGAATCTCTCTTCCAGACTTGGGATCACTTCTATGAGGCAGCATACATAACATGAGTCGCATTATCGCAATGCGTGATTGACGAATCACTAACAGGAGAATAGCATGGCATTACCAATTATTGGCACACCAACATACGAAACGAAACTCATCTCGACTGGCAAATCTGTCAAGTTCAGACCATTCTTGGTGAAGGAAGAGAAGATTCTACTGATGGCACTAGAGTCCAAAAAGGACAAAGAAACCATCGGTGCCCTCCGAACCATCATCAACAACTGCGTTCAAACGCCAGGATTTGATGTAGACGAATTGCCGCTATTCGATATTGAATGGCTGTTCTTGCAACTACGATCCAAGTCAGTTGGAAACACTGTGGAACCTATAGTGAAACTGGACTGCGGTGCAGAAGTCAAGGTGCCCCTGAATCTAGATGATGTGCGACCAAAGATCACCGAGGAGCATACCAATACCATCACGGTGTTTGAAGACAAGAAGCGCAAGGTGGGAGTCATCATGCGTTATCCGAAACTAGACTTAGCAACTCGTATGTCAGGCAAGGGTGCAAAGACAGGCGACTTAAGTAAAGATCCAATGCTTGCTTTCGAGGTAATCAAGGAGTGTGTGGAGTACATCTTTGAAAATGAAGAGATGCACGCTGCTGAAGATGTTGGAGCGAAAGAGATCGACTCGTTCTTGGAGTCTCTGACTCAAGAACAGTTCGTAAAGATCACATCGTTCTTTGAGACTATGCCAAAACTAGAGCATGAAACGGAAATCTTCAATCCCTGCACGGAACAGAAGCAGTTGGTTGTTCTAAAGGGACTCCAAGATTTTTTCCGATCCTCCTCTGCCACGACAGCATCGTAAACATGATGCACACGAACTTTCAACTCATACAGCATCACAAGTACTCGCTGACTGAGTTGGAAGAAATGATGCCGTGGGAGAGGGCGATCTATGTACACTTGTTGGTTGAGTGGGTGAAAAAAGAGAATGAGCGCATCAAGAAGGAGAACGATCAGATGAAGGCTCAGGCTGCCAAGGCTAAATCAGCAGGCAGAGTTTCTAGACCCACAAGACGAACAAGGTAAGTAAATGCCTCCTAATCCAAACCAACCACTAGATGTCATACCATTAGCAGACAGTTTCCTGCGCGCCATGCAGTCAACTGAGACTATGAACAAAGCGATAAGTGACGCAGGAAGTAGTATCAAGACATTCCGTATTGGTTTGGAACGCGCTGAACCTCTGAGACAGATCGCAGATACTGTTACCGATGTGTTGAAGAAACAAGCAGTACGAGATGCTGCTGCTCAATTCCGAGCAGCAGGCAAAGGCAAACTAGACGAAGCAACCAAGAATCAAATCAAAGAAACATTCGATGTTGCTGCGGAAGCATTGCGCGATGGTACAGACGACGCTTTCGGCAGAGCCTTGAAAACTCTTGAGATCAGAGAAGAGTATGCCAGACGATTGCAAGATGAAACGCAGAAGCGAATCATTCTTGACAACATCAAAGCATCTCGCAAGTTGCTGAAAGAGCAGTCCAAAAACTCAGTTGGATTCTTTGGCGAAACGCTGGAGGACATCCGCTCAAACTATCTGATGCCGTTCATAGACAAGTTGGACAGCAACTTCTTTGGTAGAATGCTGAAGAGATTTGCCACAGATAGACTGGCGGAGATCCGCACCGCAGCAGATGAGCGAGCGAAACAAGCAGAAGTCCAAGCAAGAAGAGACAGAGACGGCTATGAGGCTGAAGTGGAAGCATCCAACGCTGCACAAAACATCCGTATCGCTCAGGATGCAGAGGCTGCTAACCTAGTTCAAGAGCGAATGAAAACAGAACTGGAACTTGCCAAGTTCAGCGGAGATATGGTAAAGGTACAACAGATACAAGTAGAGCAAGAAAAGATTGCCGCAGCAGCAGAGGCCAAAGCAAATCAAGAGAAACTGGTTAGTGCTGCCAAAGAAGAACTGGTCGCCGCTAAAATCAGCAAAGATGAACAGCGAATTGCTGAAGCAGAAGCAAAGATGCAAACCGAGTTGGCTAAAAGACAGACCTCCGAAGATGAGTTTCAGCGAACAGTCAGATCGGGTGCTGCTAAGGCTGGCGTAAGCGATGCAGATGTGGACAAAGCATTCGTAGAGGCCAGAAATAGAGCCATTGACTCGTTGCTTGATGAAAGCGCACAAGGAAACGAAAAGGTCAAGAAACTGTATGAAGACATTCAGCAGGCTTTACTAGCAAATCCCGAGTTGAGTCAAGAACAGGTGTTCCGCAATCTGCAAGTGAACGGCGGTATGGGAATCAATGCTGCCCTGACGAGCGAAATAGCCAAAGGCAACCTATCATTCGATGCTCAAGGAAACTTGGCACGCGGGTCTGCACCACAGGCCTCAATGATTGTTCCGCCTTCTAGCGCAATAGACATATCCGATATACCCGCGAATGTCGCACTCGCTCCTGCGGTCGCAGTCGATGGTGGTGGAGTGCTGGCCAGCCTGTTGTCCACAGCAGAGACAATGGCGCGGCATTTGGAGTTGTCGAGCAACAATCTAGCAGAGATTGCGTTGAATACTGCTTCTCTACAGCAACCACAGAGTGTGGCGACTGCGGCAACCACCGTAGTACCAACACCACCACTTACCGAAGCCTTGCAAACTGCGGCACCCGAAGCAACTGCGGCAGGCCCGGCGGCCGCCGGTGCTGTGGCCGGTGCAGGTGGTGTTGCAGTCACCGTGAACATGACGGGTAGCAGTCTTGGAAAGATGTTTGGTGATCTCAAAGACCGTGCGCTCAAGTTCGGTAACAAGATCAAGGAAAACATCACTCAGTTTACTTCCGCAGCCAAAGAGAAAGCAACAGAGTTCGCAACTGATTTGGGAAACCGAGTCTTGGGTCCCCGAGAAGAAGCAGCGCAAACTGAGCAAAAGGTCACCGAAGATGCAGCAAAGCAAACAGAAAAACCTGATGCCAAAACAGGTTTCTTGCAGAAACTGTTCGGTGGTAAACTGTTCGACAACATCAAGAAAGGCCTCGCAGCATTCAAGGGAGGCTTGACTACTGCTTTGAAGGGTCTTGCAGATGGTCTGAAGGCAATGTTTGAAGCACTTGCTGAAGGTCTGAAGAAACTAGCAAACGCTCAAGTTATCCAAGGCGCAGCAGCACTAGGAATCATTGCAGTTGGTTTGCTTGCATTTGCAGGCGCCATGTATCTGTTCGGACAGACCAACTGGATGGGCGCTTTGCTTGGTATCGGTGTGTTTGTAGCCTTTGCAGTTGCTCTTGCACTCATAGCACCTCTTATAGCACCTGTGTTACCGCTCATGTTCTTGCTTGCAGATGTTCTGCTTGTGATGAGTATTGCGTTGCTTGTGTTTGCAGCATCCATGTATGTGCTTGGTCTAGCCATGCAACTGTTTGCAAGCGTTGGTCTTGCAGGAGTTGGTATATTGCTGCTCTTGCTTACAGGATTGGCGTTGATTTCGCCCCTGTTGGCTCTTGCAGGAGTTGGACTGCTACTCGCAGCGCCAGGATTCTTCCTGTTCGGTGCAGCGTTGGTTTCGCTTGGATTGGGAATGATGATGTTTGCAAGTGTAGGCCTTGCTTCTCTACCCGTGGTGCTTGGATTGCTTGCAGGACTTGCAATGCTTGCACCATGGCTTGCTCTCGGAGGATTGTTGTTGATCCTAGCCGCTCCAGGCTACTTCCTGTTTGGTGCAGCACTCGTTGCTCTTGGACTTGGATTGCAGATGTTTGCGGGTGTTGGATTAGATCAGATAGCAACTGTATTTGCCCTGCTGCTTATGCTTGGGATGCTATCTCCCTTGCTCTTCATCGCAAGCATTCTGCTTACCGTTGCATCTGTTGGATTCCTCCTGTTTGGTGCAGCACTCATTTCTCTTGGACTTGGAATGCAGATGTTTGTGGGAACCGCAGGAGCCATTCTGCCTGCGATAGCATTACTGTATGCACTTGGAATGCTTGCTCCCTTACTGTTCTTCTCAAGTATTCTGCTTGCACTTGCTGCACCTGGCTTCATACTGTTTGGACTTGCCTTGATGTCGCTTGGTGCAGGACTCTCTCATTTCATAGGAACCGCAGGTGCAATCATTCCAGCCATTGCGCTGTTGCTTGCACTTGGGCTCATGGGACCTGCTCTGTTTATCTCTAGTCTGTTCCTTGCAGCAGCAACGCCTGGACTCATGCTGTTTAGTCTTGCTTTGTTTACACTTGGATCTGCATTGGGTGCGTTTGCAGCGAATGCTGCCGGTGTATTGCCGGCAATTGCTGCACTTGCTGCACTTGCACTGCTTGCTCCATTCTTGTTTGTTGCCGGTATAGCCCTTGGATTTGCTGCACCTGGCTTCATCTTGTTTGGAGTAGCCATGGTGTTGCTTGGAACAGGTCTGACGATGTTCTCAACTGCAATCGCTCAGATGACTGAAGGACTGACAGGACTACTCGGTATTGTTGCAATGATGCCTCTGATTGCATTGGGAATTGCTGCAATGGTTCTGCTACTGATGCCACTCGTACTACCCATGATGCTCGTAGGTTTCGCGCTGTTGTTGTTTGCTCTTGCGATAATGACCCTCTTCAAGGCATTGTCTGGCGCAGGACAATCGCCGATGCCATCTCCTGAACCAGCACAGCAGACAGTCATCTACAATGTTGGGCAGATGGATATTGATAACTTCCCATTCAGTTTCCCTGAGTTCAACATCAATCAACAGGGTGGAGGTGGAGGCGGAGGAGCAGAAAACATCATCAACCTTATCAATACCGCTTTCCAAGGTGGAGGCGGAGGAGGCGGAGGAGGTGGAGGTAAGGATAATGACAAACTACGCAACGATGAAAACACATTCCGCCGAGTACAGGAACGCTTCTATAACTCAGCATTGATCTAAAATAAAGCGGGAAAAGCGCAAATAAAGCGCAAATAACCCCGCGCTCTTTCTTTTCACAGGTCCCCGAAAACGCTGTCAATACCGTTGTTTTTGCACAGATAACAGAAACGCCCCTGTGTTATCAGGGGCGTTCTGTAATGATCCGCTCAGATATGCGCTAATGCCGTCAGTTTTGCAATGTTGCATTGCAACCCAAACACACCGCAACACGGTGGTCTTTCAGGTATCAGATTTTACTTTGAGAGTTGGTAGTCTGCCTCGTTTTACTTTGGTACGCTTCCACCTACGAGTGCGTTCCATCAAACGATAAGAATAGTCCATGTCAGCAATCTCACGCTTGTACACCGAAATGTTCACTGGCAACTTGTAGTCTTTGATGTATTGCAGCGCACGGGCATCAGCATCCAATTCACAATACCGAACGCGATCAAAGATGTCTGCGATCTCGTCGGCATCCAGTTCCACTTTACCGTCCACCCATTTGTCCATGATCTCTTGAGCATCTTGTCCATCTGACATGGTGGTGATGTTCCATGCATGATCGTTGAAGAACCATTGGCTCATGTGTCCAAACTCATGTGCCAACACAGCAAGCCATTTGCTGCGTGGTCGTCCTCGGGCAACAGCAAGCACACCAGGCGTCCTACCTGTGGGAGCAGAGAAATACCCTGCTAGTTCTCCTCTTGGTTCTCCAAGTGCGGTCAGACTTGCACCCTTCCCCCATACCAACTTCACATTAGTGAGGTCGCAACACCGCTTCACAACTTGAAGAAAATCCTGTACTCTACGGTCTGAAGTAGTCATAGAATCCTCCTTGGTTTGCTAGGTAAGTATACACTATTTACCATGAGAATCAAGCCACGCCATCTGGCATTGGAAGATTAGTTCAAATGTTTTTGGATGCCCACTCTGCGAATGTCAGATATCGTACTGGCAAGTGGTGTTCTTTCACTTCTGGCACATCCACCATGAGGACTTTCACCGAGTTGGCATGCCAGAAACCAATGTCCATGCGGGTGTTGCCACCCATGATTCGCATGGCGCCAGAAGGAAATCGCAGTACAATTGGCATGGATACTGGTTCGTTGCTCTTGATGCGCTCTTCCAATGCCTTCAGAGTCTTCTCGTTGCGGTACTTGGGATAGGATGCGTACCCCTTGATGAGCGACAGCAGTTCCTTGAACGATTTGGTTCCTGATCGGTTCTGTATCTTGCCGTCCATGCTGCGTGTAACCGTGACCACTTCGGCTTTGGCGAGTGCTTTCTTGAAGTGAGCGAGTGTGGGCCAGAAGTCACCATACTCAGGTTCAAGGTGGTGCTTGTACTCCACATTGTACTCTTGTTCGATGTCTGAGGGTCTTGGTTGAGTCCAGTTTGCCATCGTTGTATGTATGGCGGAGACTACATAAGTGGATGAAAACATTCTTGCAGTTCATCTCTGAAGCAGACCGCGACTACCGCGCAGAACGCTTGAAACTGTACGGTGGCACGAATCCTACACCCAAACAGAAAGCAGCACGACAGAAGAAAGTGAAACGAGTTCTGGCAAGACGCAAACTGGAAGGGGAAGGTAAGGTGAGCAAGGGAGATGGCAAAGATGTTGACCACAAGAATGGTGACGCACTTGACAATAGCCCAAGCAATCTCAGAGTCATGGACTGTGGTAAGAACCGTGGTCGAGACAACAACAAGTGGAGAGACTAATGAAGAGTTTCAAATCTTATCTGTCTGAAGCAGCAAGCAAAGGCGAAGACTACGAAGTGGTCATCGTGAATGCTTGGAACTGCAAACAAGAAGGCAAGAAGAGTTGCAAAGGAACTCCTGCTGTGCCAGTCGTAGTTGGACACGAGATTGTGAAAGCACTTGAGTCTTATGGATTCAAGAGTGGCGCCGCTTCCAGACTCGGAGATGCTGCCATTGAAGTAACTACTGCATGGAGTCAGTACTTCAAGGACGGTAAGGTTCCAAGCGGAACCAAGACGCCCAAGACCGATGTGATGATCGGCAAGAATCGTTGCAGCGTAAAGATGGGTGTTGGACAACTCATGTCCGCCGGTAAGTCAGAAAGCACCGCAACATTCTATGCCGCTGCAAACAAGGTGGGTGGTAAAGCCGAACTCACCTCTCAGATAGAGAAGCAAATCAAAGCACTCGCTGATTCCACACTTGCTTCCAAAAAGGGAGAGATCAAACCACAGATCGAAGCAGGTAAGGACAAACTAATCAATCGCGCCGAAAAAGCACACAAGGAGTTGATGGAGACTCTGCGCGAGGCGTTTGCAAACAATGCAGGATTCGCTGCTGCTTTCGTACACGAGGCCATGAGTGGAGATGTGAAGTTCGGAAGCAACTCGCCTGCTCGCGCCAAGTTCATTCTGTCTACCAATGCTGACGGAACACGGGTGAAACTACATGACATTGATGAATCTGCATACTGCGCGGCGGTTGCTAACAAAGCAAGAGTTCAGGTGCGATTCAAGTCTACATCAGATATAAAGGGTGGAAAAAAGACAGGCTACTATCGCTATTGGAGCGTGGTTGCTCTCATCATGGGCAAGGTGGAAGAAGAGTTTGCTTCTGCCGGTCCGGTGCTGACCGAAGGTATTCTGAGCGACATATGGGGCAAGATCACCTCTTTCATCTCTGAGATTTGGAACAGCATCAAAGGTTGGTTGCAAGCCAAGTGGAGCAATCTGATCGAGTTCCTGAATGCCGAAGTGGATGTAAGTTTCAACAATATGCAGAAGTGGGAACAGTTCTAATGAGGCACCAATGAAATCATTCCTATCGTTCATCTCTGAAGCCAAGGCCAAGCAACTACCAGTCTCCACGCAAGTGGGAGAGTTTACCGTCCAGCAATGGTTGGTAAAGCATAAGAAGGCTCAAGCGGTATACAATGCTACCATGAACAAGTTAACTCCTGCACAGGCCCAGAGACTAGGAAACCTTTGGGGGAAAACTTGGTACGATGCCTGGCTGTATGGACTATATGATGACATTAACGCAGGGAAAGTGCGGCCAAGCACCATCAAGAAACTGGTGTATGCGGACAAAACATGGACAAAAAAATCACCAGAACTGATCGCTAAGTTGAAGGCGGAAGTCGCAGCATACGCAGCACGATGGGCAAACGAAAAAGACCCGTGCAAAAAGATGTTCCAAGACAAACTATTTCAGGTGTTGCATAATAGCCCAGAGAGTGACACGAAAAGGGAGGAGCAGATTTGGACTCAGGTAACCAAATATGTGAGTGAGCCTGGCCATTATGGAAAGGTCAAAGATGCATACGCAGAACTGCTACGCTGCAAGGCAACTTTCAAACAACAACTTGATCCCAATGTAAAGACCGTATACCGAGGCATAAACATCACCCTGAAGACTGCTTTGAAACTGGTTGATTTCAAGAAACTGGATCAGACTGCCAAGATTAGTACCAAGCAGATGATCGGACATGAAACTAAATACAGACCGCTGTATCCTGTGGAGAGTTGGAGTTCTAATCCGTCCATTGCATTCAAATTTGCTACAGGTCAGACATCAGATGGCGCAGGATACTACTCGTTCAGTCTGCCTGAACTAAGGAAAGACCTTGCTTCCTTGAAGCGATACATTGCTCGTAAGCAGAAACTACAGAGCGTTCCCAAAGACAAGCGCGGAGAAGATTACAAAGACGATGTGACGGTCGTTGACGAGGGAATCCGATACACCATCCAAGACAACATCAACAGATATTTGGCATCAGATTCTCCAGTACCTGTGGTGTATCAGATTACACCTGATAAATACTGTGTGATGAATCCGCTGTTCTCAAACAAGATTAGTGACTATGTTGGAGTTGGTGATGAGTCTGAAGTGACTCGCATTGAAACTAATCCAGTTGCTGCAACCGTATGGATTCCCAAAGAAGTAATTGAAGGAGCCAAACTGATTGCAGAGATTCAAGAACTCATCAAGCAAGCAGGCATCAAGACCACTCAAATCAAAGTTGCAGTACCCGTTACACTCAAGAAAGGCAAATGACCATGAGCGATATCAACACCGAGAAAAGAAAAGCATTCAGCACCTTCCGCAAGCAACTGGACGAACAAGCATACCGAGTAGAGACTTATCCCATCAACGAAGGTGCAGTCAAAGTAGCCATGGAAGATTGGATGGAGTCGCTACCCAAGGCGGTAGTTGATGAGATCAATCGCAAGTACGCTGCAAAACTCAAAGCAGCGCAACTCACAGGATTGTCAATGGGCGATCCTGTTCGCAAGGCACTCATTCAACTGCTAGACAAGCACAAGGTGAAGCCTGCACTTGGTGATCTGTCACGCAAAACAGATATCTCTGCACTAGAGATGATGTTCAACACTTTCTTTGGAGAGAGCGTGAACGCGGGAGTGAAGGAAGAGGTCGAGAAACTAGACGAACTAACTGGCAGCGAGGTGATGATGTATGCTATGGCTGGGTTTGTTCTACTGTATCCTGATATGCCTCCCATGTTGATTGCTCGGTTCCTTGCATCCAAGGCTGCTGACAAGTTCAAGGGCTTGATCGCCAAAGTCAGGACAAACAAGTCAATCAGTCCTTCCGAAAGTGATGCTCTGAAGACCGCCATCAAAGGTATGAAGGAAGAGGTCGAGGTCAGCGAGGAGTCAAACAAACAGAAGAAAAATAAACTCGCTCACTCTAATGAAGGAGTGAAGGAAGACACAGCAGTTGCCGAGGGGGTAGTATCGCATGACCGCAAATCATTAGAGAAGATGTCGATTCCCCAACTGCGTGAACTCCTGAAGAAGTACACCGACATAGTGCTAAAAGGACAAGCGGCACCCAAACACCGCAAGTACGCATTCATGCCCGCAGCGTCACAGAAAACTCTGGCAGACATTCAAGGTATTCTACGAGCCAGAGGTGCGGGAGTGGTGGTGGACGAAGAGGCATGATGAAGAAACTTCGTATCTTCGACTTTGACGATACGCTTGCGCTCACCGATAGTCCTGTGCGTGTCATGCGCGGCGATGAGGTGGTACGCAATTTGAATTCGCACGAGTTCAAGTTCTACAAACTGAAAGACGGCGAGCGTTTCGATACGAGCGCATTCGACAAGGTGGTGCATCCCAAAGTCATCAAGCCTACCATGATGACCATTCGCAAGGTGTTGGGCAAACCAAGTCCTGCCGTTGTTCTCACAGGCAGAACCAAATCAGATCCTGTGAAAGAGTGGCTTGCTTCCATTGGTGTGAATGTGGAAGTACACGCCATTGGTGCCGCGGTGAAGAACACCGCAGGCATAGCAAAGGTGAAGCGCAAGTGGATTGCGGATGCCATCAAGCGAGATGGCTGGGACTATATCGAAGTGTTCGAGGACAGCAAAGAGAATCTGGCTGCCATGGAATCTCTGAAGAGCGAGTTCCCTGATGTGAAGTTTGTGCTGCGCTATGTGGGGCAATATGCTGAGAAAATGAAGGAAGGCCGTGACACGCTACGCTTCGGGTCTTGGTTGTCGGAAGCAGCCAACAAGCGGAAGATACACGATCAAACTCCTGTGAAGTCACTTGCAGAGTTGGATCGGTTGGCCATCGCTGCAAGCAAGAAGTACAAGGACGAGTACATTCTAGCGTATGTTGATTTTGGTCTTGCCACGGTGTTTGCAACCGACAAGTTACCTACCAATGCGTATGCTTCAGACGATTGGAAACTAGGATACTGGAGAAACGGAAAGCACTTTGAGTGGAGCGAGGCCAGAAAGAGACAAACGCAAAGAGCGGTAGACAGACTTTCAGGAACGCAATGAGGTAATCATCATGTACGAGTACAGAATCATCGGCATACCAAAGGTCATAGACGGCGACACACTTGATGTCATGTTCG
>Ga0194130_10002419_pt1 | contig 27085 bp, 42 predicted proteins | sample TA2KigsurfametaG_FD_160084 | JGI IMG/M metagenome (GOLD analysis project Ga0194130, IMG submission 160084) | Freshwater microbial communities from Lake Tanganyika, Tanzania - TA2015050 Kigoma 12 surface | ecosystem: Environmental > Aquatic > Freshwater > Lake | place: Tanzania: Lake Tanganyika... | reverse complement strand
AGAAACTGGTTTTGAGTATTAGCAGAACCTCCTTTTGTTCCACCTTTTAGACCTTGCTCTCTTTGCCATTCACTATTCCAAAAAAGATTACCTTTTTCTTTATTAGTTTCAACAGCAAGTTGAGAACGAAGTTTCACACTTTCCAAATCTTGGTTCCATCTCATTTCGTAAGCAACCTTATCGCCTATTTCTTGAAATGATAACCAACGATAATAATGTGTAAGAGTGTGAATATGAGGAGGTAAGTAAATCAGATTTTCTTTGTCGTCAGTACCACCAGAATGCTTGGGAACAATATGGTGCTTTTCATAGTACTCACTATCAAAGTTTTCAGTTTTACAATACTCAATAAACTGTTCGTAGATAGTCATTAGGATAGAAGTGGTTTCCATATTACTATTTATACATTTCTATCCTTTTACTGGGTTAGGTTTCCAGCAATTCACCCGATTTTCTTATACCATTTCCGATATAAGGCACTCCTTTACGAATGCAATCCAATCGCATTTGAACTTGGAACAACAGCACCAGAAATGATGTTGTTTCCATACATAAGCGAACCAGCAACTGGCTCCCTGATGCCATCAATATCGACCGGTGGGGCCGCAATGAAGGCAACGATGAAGCAAATTGTTGCGGCGAGAAGCGTAGGAATCATCAGAACGCCGAACCAACCGACATAGATGCGGTTTTCGGTGCTGGTGACCCAGTTACAAAACTGTTCCCAATTATTCAGTTGTCGTTGTTGTGCAATAGTAGCAGTCATTTTTTTTTAAAAAGTAAGTAATACCATCAGGGAAATGGTGGGATTACTATGCTCCCTGCACCCTCAGCAGGGATATGAGAGACGGATTTTACTTGCCTAGTCCCGGTAAGGAGTTATCGTCCCTTTTCGGCAAGATCAAGAATTGTCAGAAAACCCTGACTTTTCTTATTGACCTATTTAGCATAACATGGTTTCAAGGGTCTGTCAAGAGGTCTGCCGGTTTCCGAAGTGCCACTTATAATACTACAATATTTTCCTATATCAATATTTATTATACCCTATATTCTTCAATTTTTTCAAGAATCTTATTTAAATACTTATGAGCAAGATGTTTTGGGTCTGAAGTATAAGACGCATTTTCCTCATATAATTCTTTCTTATACGTTAATAAAATCCTTTTCATTTCTTGGAGCGTTAGTTGTCCTCTTGGCATAAACTAAAAAACTCTGCATACTATTTAGGAATGCAGAGTTTTATTAAGTATATTTACTTATTATTCTTAATATAAATCGGTTGAAGTTTTCCACCACTCTGATCATCATCGTCTGGTGGTTGTGATGCTCTCCATACTAGAGCAAGAACACCAAGAACAAAAAGAGTTTGTCCTATCCACATATGGATTCTCCTATACGGTTGCGGTTTCTCTCACAGTTGACTTAACATATTCAAGAACTTTTTCTGGGGTTGATGCCTCATAAGGATCAGTGTCTGCATTATCACGTTGACCTTCTTCAACAAACATTTTTTCAACAATACCATTTTTTACAATGGCAGCGTAACGCCAACTACGATCACCGAATCCAAGATTTGATTTATTGACGAGCATACCCATTGAACGAGTAAAATATGCGTTGCCATCAGGAATGAGTTTGACTTTTTCAATGTTCTGATCCTGTGCCCAGGCATTCATAACAAATCCATCATTAACAGAAATGCAGTAAATGTCGTCGATTCCAAGACCAAGAAAGTCGTCATATCTTTCTTCAAAACCAGGAAGTTGGTAGGCGCTACAAGTAGGAGTGAAAGCGCCAGGCAGACTAAAGATGACCACACGCTTATCATTAAAGAGTTCCGCAGATGTTCTATTTACAAACTCACCAGACTCACGAAATACGAATTCAACTTGAGGAACTTGATAACCCTCTCTACGCATTTTAACCTCCATCTCACCATACTCCGGGAATGATTTGTCCGGTGGTCAGATAAGCACCAACAGCGGCAACGAATCCGATCATCGCAGCCCATCCATTGATTTTTTCAGCGCGTTCGGTAAAGATTTTGTTCATTTGTTTTCTCCTTGATAGGGGTGATGTTGTTTAAGTTCAGGATTGGGTTGGGAAAAGACCATAGGACTTCTGGATTTATTTTTGATAACTATAAAAGCATCATTCTGATAGGTTATAGTTCCAAATGGTTTTGCCCACTTAGGATTGGCGTCTTGATGAGTAGCAGTTCCTGTGACTGCCACTCCACCAATTTCAACAGAGAGTTCATCGGTGCTTTCCCATCCAAGTTCTTGGAGAGCAACTCCAAGTTGCCCAAGCATATTATCACTTACAGATTTTCCTCCTGGTCGGTTAAAATCACACAATCACTAGTGGGATATGCTACACAAGTCAGCACCCAACCATCAGCAATCTGATTGTCATCGAGGAAAGATTGTTCCTCATTATCTACGGTGCCGCTAATGAGTTTGCCAGCACAAGCAGAGCAGGCGCCTGCTTTACAAGAGGAAGGAAGATCTACGCCTGCTTCATCAGCAGCTTCAAGAATGTATTGATCATCAGGGCACTGAATAACAGTTTGAGTGCCATCGGGAGATTGAAGAGTAACGGAATAGGTAGCCATTAATAAGTCTCACAAAGTTTTTCTACGGATGCTGCCAGTAAAACAAAAAAGGCAACAGATGTGATTGTAAACGTAATTTCAGCCATTGTCAATCAATTATCAGAAGATTCCAAAGAAAAACTTACCAGTTGCGGCATAAGAAATAAATCCAGCAAGGATTCCCATCATTGCCCAGCGCCCATTGGTGAGGACGATGACTTCTTTGGGAGAGTACATTCCATAATTTTCATAATACATTTGAGGCTCTTTGGCAAACATATTTTGTTGCCCACGCTCGTTGGTTGTGACCGTCATTGAAGTTTCATTAAGAACTATTACAGAATTATATAGGAAATATTAAGATTTGTCAAGGACTTTTTGTTACGGTTTGCCGACAATAATGAGTATAAATGCTTACTATTTACCTTCCCAACCTGGTGGAATGCGACCAAAATAAGGATCATAGTCAAAAATAGCACTCCAATCTTCTATATCAGCCGCTTGATTTTTCCAGAACTGCCAAAGACCTTCATAACTGCTGCGATGAAAAACATCAATATGAATGTCATGAATAGAGGAACCAAGTTCAATCTTATAAAGAAATAAAGGAATCGCAAAGGTATTGCCAGAGTTGTAAATTAAATCATCAGCAACTGCTCTGGGTTTGACTCCTTGATCAAGTTTATACTTACCATCACGACAATGAAGACGAATTAACTTTTCTGCATGATGACGAGTAATCATATAACAAGCAGTAGAAAAATCATTGACAAACCTTCGATGTAATTGTAAATGAACTTGTGCTGGGTTAATAATAGCAAGTTGAACTACATCATAATCATAAGGAACTTTGGCATAAAAATCTTTCCAAGAAAAAGTCCAATGTGATGCTGTACTGAGATCACAATCATCTTCCATCATTAAGGCACAAGGACTATCAGAAGTCTCCATCCAGTGTTTGATTGCTTTGAGATGAGAGGTCACACATCCTACTTCACCAGAAGACATATTGTCTGGATACCTACCTTTTAAAATATCTCCCAGATCTCTTCCATCTCTTCCGTCATAAGCAGAAATACGAGTATAATTTTCAATCTCCCAATATTTAAATTGTTCTTCCATATACTTTGCTCTTTCTGGTTGTTCATCCAGATTAAGATAGTAAATGGGAGGAAGACCTTTGAGTTTATGTACTGCTTTATTTTTATCCATTAGTCGATGAAATCTTTAATAATTTGATTGAATATTTCTGCCTTGATTTTAAGAGGATCTTCTTTACTTTTCCAACTTGTTTGAGTATGCCAATTTGTTCCGGCTCGATAATGAAGAAACTTACCATTCATATGAAGTTCAAAATTATATCCATCTTCAGGTTTACACCACATATCAGATGTTAATAAAACTGGAATCTGAACTCCATTATATTCAGATGGATATTCTGGATAGTCTTCTCCATCAGTTCCACTATCATTGATTCTTTTAAATTGAATATTATGCTCTTTAAAATATGGATAAAGATGACCACCAATATCTGTCATTTGACCTTCAACTACACCATCAGAAAAATCAAGATTTGAATCAATCTCACAAATCTTTTTCATATCAAAGAACATTAGACCATTCCAAATGTATTTTACATGCCCTCTAACTTGAAGATGACCTGCGATGACTTCATTCTCCATATACTCATACAAAGAAAAATCATCTAATAAAAACATATCAGAATCACAGAACAAAATTAAATCTGTGGAGTGATTTTTTTTAATTAGATTATCATAAGTCCATTGAATTGTTTCTGTTGCGTGACGAGCACCTGCTAATGGATTATCAAACTTTTTATTTTCGCTTTGTGGTTTGCGATAATAATGAATCTTATGTTTGTCACAAACATTTTTAAAGTCATTTGAAATAGTCTCATCAATAGAATCATCAACAACATGAAATTGATATTCATCCTTTAAAAACTTACCAAAAAGTTTATATTGTATTTCAACAAAATCTGGTCGATTCACTACAGTGGTAAAAATCTGAACAGTCATAAATGTGCTCCAATCCAATCTTCAAGTTTCATAGATGGTTTCCACCCAAAAGTATTTTTAATTTTAGAAATATTTGCGAGACTTGTTCTTGCTTCACCAGGTCTTGGTGCGATATGTACAATGTCATCAGAAATCATTCGAGCAATTTGAAGAACAGAATAATTATTACCTGTTCCCACATTATAAATCTGACCAAATGCTTCTGGTTCTGGATTTGAAATTGCTGCCATAATATTTGCGTTCGCAACATCACCAACGTAAACAAAGTCACGACGCTGTTGACCATCACCAACAACAGTAAGAGACTCTCCTGATTCTTTTTGACGAAGAAAAATACCAGTCACGGGAGCATATTGACCCTTACGTGGAGCTCGTTCACCATAAACATTAAAATATCTAAAAATTACAGTCGGTAAAGCATACAAACTTGTATACATTTTACAAAACTCTTCACCAGATACCTTAGATGCTGAATATGGATTTAAACAATCATTTGGTTGTGTTTCCACATTCGGGGATTGATTAGCAAGACCATAGGCAGAAGAAGTCGAAGAATACATTACTCTCTTTACACCTGCCTCACGAGCACACTGAAGAACCATACAAGTGCCTAATGAATTAATTCGAACAGCATTTGTTGGATTTTCAATCGCAGGTCCAATACGTGCTTCTGCGGCACAATGAAAAACATAATCAACTCCATCATAAAGAGACCGAGTAGATTCGTAATCACATATATCCAACTTGTAATTCTGACACTGATCATTCCAATGAAAACTATCATTGTCCGAGTACTCATTGTCAATGACAATCACTTCATGACCCATATTCAAAAGTTTGTTCACTATATGAGATCCGATGAATCCTGCTCCACCTGTCACTATTGATTTCATTTTACCTCCAAGATTTTACAATTTTTCTTTTTAATTCTGTTGTAGAATAATCATGATCTCGACTTATAAAGACAATTTTGATTTCTAGATCTTTACCAGTATAAGATCCATCATTATAATCATCACCCAAGAATCTAATATCATAATCACTCAAATAAGACAGAAAAGTGTTTTCTAATTGATAAACAACAATGTCGTCAATATATTTAATTGCCTGTAAAACTTCTTTTCTTTCTTCAATTGAATGAACTGGAGGCAACTTTTTTGGTCTCTCTAAAGACGGATTTTCATGTAATGCGACAGTAAGATGATTACAATATTGCTTACATTGTTTGAACATTCTAGCATATCCTGGATGAATTAGATCAAATGCTCCTCCAATAATCCCTTTAATTTGTGGTTGAGTTTTTTTCCAATCCTCAACATTTATGCCCTTATCATCGATGAATATATCGGCAGTTGGTTTACAAAACATTGGAAACAACTCATGATACTTATATCCCCAATCATTGAGTTGTTTTGTTGTAAGTTCGGTATGATCAATTCCTGATCCTTTACCTCTAGCAGTTTGTAAAATAATATAATTTCCTTCATCATACAAACGATTGACTTGCTCCACCATAAAAGGAATTGGTTTTGCGTTTAGATAGTCGGGTTTACCTTTCTCATTATTAGGAGTATCACAAAGAGTGCCATCAATATCAAAACAATATTTCATACTACCCCATGAAGAAAGATTTGATGAACACATTCAACAACACCATAGTCATCACTACTAATATAATAATTCCATAAAGCATTAGTTGCTCTAGTTCGAATACTATTATTTGGAGCAAATCCAGTCAAGACTCCATAGTCAACTTTATTAACTTCACACCATTCTTGAGCGTTTAACATATTTTTTGACTCACCTCCAGAACTCATAATGATAACCAGAGTATCACTTTCAACATAATACTCTAGAAACTTTTGATAGGCATTTTCATACCCAAAGTCATTCGTAAGCATTGTAATCATTGAAGGATCTGAAAGAATTGATACTTTCTTTCCATGAAACTTCATATAGTCTTGAGAGATATGAGAGGCAACAGAATTACTCCCACCATTTCCTAAAATAATAATTCTTGGATGATTCTGAAATGCTTCACGAAATCTTTCAAACTCATTACTCATATGAGCGCACTGAAGCACATTTACATATTCAGCAAATGGATTCATACTTTATACCCCATTACACCATTCGATTCTACGTCTATTTTAATTGATTTATAAGAAAAGCACAAGGTATTTGGTTCTGAAAAAGTTAAAAAGAATCCTCCATTTCCAGCACCACACAACTTGTGCGCGATGACTTCTTTACACTCCGTAAGATTCTGATCTATCTCTTGAATCTTTGGATTTTCAGTAATTAAAGAACTTGTTTGTTTCTTCTGTTCCCAACTATAATTTAAAAGTTGTAAAAATAAAGCAAAATCTTTTTTTCGCAAAGCATCATATGCCTCATCCACTGTTTGAAGTAAAGGTAATGATTTATCAATATTTGCGGTTACATCATGTAAAACATTTTTAGAGTTTCGAGTGACTCCAGTAAAAATCAAATGAACATCATAATGTTTAAAGAGTTCGGTAGATAAGAAGTCATATTTAATAATTCCACCTTTTTCAAAATCAATTTTTTTAAATCCACCAATACCACATCCATAAGGATCCTGATAACCACAATAAGGATTCATTTCCTGTTCCAACTGAAGAGCTAACTCACAAATCTCAATATCAGTCAGATTTAATTCATTAAACATCGAAATACATTTAATCAAAGAAATGATATAAGATGAAGATGATGCTAAACCACTTCCTTGCGAGTAAGCATCACTTGTCATACTCACTGTCAATGGAAAGCATCCAAAATAGTTCAAAACAATTCGAACCAATTCATTTTTAATATCACCAATAAACTCAGTTTCCTCTCTCTTAGAGTAATTTACAATATACTTATGACCTTGCATGTTATAACCAAGTTTGTCTTCGTGTAAGGTAATATAAGTTTTGAGATTTGATGTAAAACTTATTACCGATCCCTTACCATACTTTTTAACAAAGTATGGATTATCGGTAGATCCTCCAAATAAAGAAACTCTCAAAGGACAAGAAGCAATATACATCAGTTAATTTTTTCAGGTAAAAATAATTGTGGAATATAAGAAAAACATTCCAAAGATTGTTGAGTAGAAAGTTTTTCATAAGTGACTTTCTGATTTCCATCAGAACTTGTCTGATAAAAATAAGGATCATCTAAAGCATAAACATTAAAAAATCTCTGAACCTCTGCTACTGGAATATCATAGTAACTTTGAATTACATATCCTGCATGATGACAGCATCTTCTTACCATTTCGACCCATTCTGAAGAAAGATACACAATTGCGTGTCCACCCAACATATTATAAACACGAAGAAGTTTTTCATCAACAATATCCCACTGAACAAAAGGTCCAGAGTGTCCGTTCATTCTTCCCCACCCAGAAATCCCAAGATAAAGAGCATCAGCATCATCTGGAACTTCTATAATTGGATCCCAGTTTTTAACGGCAATATCATCCTCAATTAACACAAAAGGACCATCAGTGATTTGATGTAAAAAATCACTAACAGTCTGAGCACATCCAGCAAATCCATTACTATGACGAATGGCAGAAACTCTATTGATATTTTGTATCTCAAGTTCTTTTAAAGTGCTTTCTACTTTTGTTTTTCTTTCTACTGCGTCGTCTAAATTAACATAGTAAAAAGGTATTTCTCTAAGATCTAAGTTCATTGTGATTTTTCTTCAAAGCAATAATTTTAGGTTCATAAGGATAATCTGGATTTCCCATCATTTCTTCAGCAAAACAATATGATGGTGTCAAACTAAGTGTCGGAGCATTATCAATTAAGTAACGATTCATTTGAGACTCATCGTGCCAGAGAGCAATAACATCGTTCTCAAGATCTTTGGTTACACGGTCAGCAAGAATCTCTGCCATCTCAAGAAATCTCTTTGTAGATCCACCATTAAATCCACCAGCATAATAATATTCACCTTCTTCACCAACAGGAACATATGCTAGTGACTTTGGGTTTCTATCATAAGATCTTTGTTCTTTAGGATAGAAAGACTGATAGGGATGCATGGTGGCAACAAGGTCGCTCAAAACTTCATCACCCACCTTATTTACAAGACCCATATCCACATCAAAGTAGAAACAATAATCAAACTGAGAGATAAACTCCTTTTCTTTTACAAAATAGTTGTATCTCTTCAAAGTAGGCATTGGCCAGGGTTCGTGGTCAATCTGACAAACTCTTACATTATCAGATGCTTCTACTTCATGATCGGTAAAAAGAAGACATTCAATCTCGTGCCCATTCAAAAAGTTTTCTTCAATATTATCAAGAAGTCTTTCAACAAACTGAATATATTTGTTTGTTGCTATTGTAAGAATACAGATTCTCATATTTGAACATACCAAACATGCACTGGTCCAGGAATACCCGTGACTTTATCACCATAATGCTCAACAACTGCTTGCTGAACTCCTGGATATGCTCCGTGGTCCCAATCGTGTCCCATCACATATCCACCTTCACGAACTCTATGATGCCAAAAACTAATGTCATTAAAGCAATTTTCATAGTCATGAAAACCATCAATAAAAACAAAATCTAAACAACCATCCTCAAAGTCTGGAGCTGCCTCTGTAGATGTTTTACGAATTAATTCAACTCGGTCCCCATAAACACTCAACATATCACGAACTTCACCATAAAGACCATCAAATCCACCATAGTCTTTATCCACGTCAAAAAATCCATGCATATCCCAACCTTCATCATAATATGGATCAATACCATACATCTTTTCAACATTGGTATTTTCCACAATTGCTTTAATGTGTTGACCACCCGCAACACCAATTTCAGCACCAATTTTTAATTCTGGATGTTCTTGAAAAAACTTAACTGTCCACTGATAAGTGGGTTCCCAAATCAGTCTTGTTTTTCCTCTTGTAGGATCTGGAACATTCGTTTTCTTTGTTTTAGGCATCATTCATTCTCCTTTATTTTTAATGTAAAGTGCGTCTCCCCACTTATACCAAGTTTCTGGCCAGTGAGTCTCCACTCTTTTGAGTCTATATTGACCAAGAAACTCATCAAGTTCTTCAACCATAGGATTACCCTCATACATCTCCCCACGATTAACTTCACAGTAAATGTAGTCAATGTTTTTTAAAGTTTCATTAGCACCTTTAAAAACTTCAAGTTCATATCCTTGAACATCAACATTCATAAAATTAGCATTACGAAGATCGTAGTTGTCAAGAAGATCAACTTCTACTTCCTCAGTCCCATTAAAAAGAACATCTGGATGATGCTGTAAATGATCTTTTGGTTTTAAAATAGAACTACTTTGTGCTTCATTACTACTCAAATACATCGTTGCCATTCTTTTCTGACTTCCAAGAGCAACTTGATGTCCTTGAATATCCGCATTTACGTTCTGAAGTCTTTTGGCAAGAATATCAAAATTATTGGATAATGGTTCAAAAACAGTAATGTTTTGAATACCATTATCAATATACTCTTGTATTTCTTCACCATAATGAGCACCAATATGAACAATACCACGAATGTTCATATTGTATTTTTTATATAAGTTTGTAAAATTAATTAGCATACCAGTCTCGCAATTGTGTTAAGGCATCCATCCCAAGTCAAATGTTTTTCATACATTTCTTGCCCATAATCAATCATATTTTGATATTCTCCACTTTCCAATAAAGTATCTACCTTTGCTGGAATCATTTCAATCTCATCTTCTTTAATCAATAAGCACATTTTATCCCATTCAATGTATTCTGTAAATGGAAGCCAAAACTCATCACTAATATAAATGGGAACACACCGCATTTGTATTGCCTCATACATTCTGAATGAAGCAGGTCCAAATCCTCTTGGGGAAAGAGCAAATACTGAATTATATAGAACATCACGAAAAACCTCAGTATGATTATGATCTAAATTAATCGCAAACCTGTATTGAGGTAAATGCGATAAAAGTTGATTCATTTTAACACGAAGAGGATGTGTATCTCTTCCAGCATATCCAACCTTATATTCTCTCACTTCTCTAGGAGCACCCCCGTGAGGATCACAAAGAAGAGGAATTGGTTCGTAAACAGAGTTTTTTCCAACAGGAGAGCTAAAACTACCAGAAGAAGCAAAAATACGACAATTATCAATTGGCACTAGTGTTCCACCATCATATTGGACCACTGTAAAAAACTTTTCATTTGGATATTTTTCCGTAAGTTGATTACAATAATCAATTAGGGGTTGAGTGTTTTGTCCATACTCACCACCAGGATTAATATGCCAAGAAGTCCATTGAATTGGAATGTAGATATAATCAGATTCAAGGTCCCTTTGAGTCGCAAAAAAAGAATATGCCCTCTCTTCAATCATAGGACTGTATCCTTGATGAGGTGGATACTGAACTGGCATTTTAGGAAGAAACTCTTGAGGAACTTCAGCGATTCGAATCATAATTGTGTAATTAATTTTTTATGATAGTTTAAGGAGTCAGCATTTTTATTTCCAACTGAATGTGAGTAGCTATTACTTCTTAATCTATGATTATACCATAAGTCTTCAACAACTTCAATGGTGTTTCCTTTTTTTAACCAATTATAACAAAAAACAATAGCATCAGCCTCAAAATATGGATATGAAGAATCTTCAAAAATATCTTTCATAAATTCCACATAATCATCACGATGTATAAAAAAGTTTCCAGTATTAATTAACCATTCAAACTCTCCAATCCCTGCCTCCAATAAACTTTTTGCTTTGTTCGAATCAACCACTCCAAAATCATATTTCATAATCTTACCATCTAAACTTGAATCAAGACCGTCGTCAACTAAATGTAATTGTGATGGTGAGTAATATCTTCCTCTTTGTGGTAAAATGTTTTTTACGACTTCTAAAGAATTATCAAAAAAATAATTATCACTATCTAAAAGATAAACCCATTCATTTGTTGCTTTTGAAACTGCTAGATACTTATTTTTAAAAGCACCTAGATTTGTTTCATTTCTATAAACTTTGATTTTGGAATCAGTAGATTCTATCTGATACTGAGAGCAATCGTCATGAATAATAATTTCAGAAACAAAATCAGAACTTAAAGGAAGTTTTAAAGTTTTTTCTAAATATTTTTCACTATTGTAATAAGGTATAACAACAGTAATCATATCAAATTAATAATTCGTTGATGATAGTATTGTGCTGATATATCTGAATTATTTCCACAAGAGTTCCAATAACTATCATTACGTAAACGATGATAATATTCCATACCTGGAACAACCTTATAATATCCATTTTTACTCATCCAATGATAAGAAAAAGCAATACTACAAGCATAAACAGGTTCATTTAAATTATCAAATCCAGACTTAAGTTTTTCAAGATATTTCTCACGATTAAAAACAAAGTTTCCTGTATTTAAAAACCAATCAAACCATTTTGTCTTTTTTAGAAGAGCGTCTTGTGCTTCATCGATTCCAATTTTTTCATATTTAAAATGATAAGAAACTTCATTACGATATCCATCATCTTTATACAATAAAAGTTTTTGTGGAATATAACAAATATCTGAATCTGGATTTTCTATCGATTGAATTATGCTTAATGTATCTTTTGTTGGATGATTATCACTGTCTAAAAGATAAACCCAATCACAAGTACAGTTTTTAACAGCAGTATATTTGTTTCTAAATCCTCCAAGATTTACTTCATTTCTGAATAATTTTATTTTACTTGTATTCAGAGTATTTACAATACTGTTTAATTGTTCCCATTCATCATTCGTCGAACAATCATCATTAACAACAATTTCTTTTACAAAATCATTGTTTAGGGCATATTCAATTGCTTCTTGAAAATACCTTGATGTATTATAAAACGGTATGGCTAAAGATATTTCATTCATAGTCTTTTAAGTTTTCTTCTATAGTATCAGTATACATCAAATGCTTATACCTTTCAATAGTGTCTGTATAGTTAACTGTGTTTGTCTCAAGATCATAAACCATATTTGGCATTTTATATTCAAGATGTTCTCCTCTACCAACCAAAGAATAAATGGGATTCCAGTCTAAACTTGTACAGCACCAATGAAATGTATTAATAAAAAATCCCATCTCTTTTCTAGAAACATGATTTTTTAAACGAAGTAATGAATTGTGCCAATGCCAAACTTGATTATCTAAGAAAATACCAAAATGTTTTTGAGGACAATATGTAATACAATGACATATTTGAGGCACATCATTTTGATTTCCATCAATATCGGCAAAAGTTATAACTCCATCATTATTAGTCATTTTATACCCACCATCTAAATGAGCATATAAGACTCGATCATCATCAATATCAAATATTTCTACAAAGTATTTTTTTAAATACCAATCTGGTCGGATTAACATAATAAATCGATAATCATCCAGACCAAAATCTCTTAAACGATTTACAGTATCATATACTAGAGCATGTTCGCTTTCCAATCTTGAAGGATGAAAATTAAGACTTACAACCCTATCACCATACCAACTTATAAAATCATTATCATATTGATCTTCCCACTTATAAATGTTGAAAAATAAATCACACTTTACACCAAACTTTTTTTCAATATTTTCAAAGAAACGATTGTGTGATGAAGTCGCTAATTTCTGTCTTTTATAAGAATCTTCCCCACCTCTTTCTGGAGATCGTTGCCCACCAATACGAAAAGTGTCTCCAGTAATTACAAATAAACATTTGTCCATTGATTATCTAACCCTCTTATAAGTAAACTTAGTAGGATCCACTTGATCCAAAGATTTTGTATCACATCCATTTCCAATATAGTAATAACTCTTCGTTGGATGAAGTGCTACAGAAATTGTTTGTAGAGCAAACTCTTCTACACAACCATCAAAATTAAACAGTTCACTCATAATATCTATATTATTCCTAAAAAAGTCTATCATATCTTCACAGACTTTTTTAGAATAACACATTCCTTCATGCATCGAATGTGAGTAATTTAAATTATTTTCTTTGATATATGAAAATAATTTAGTATATTTAAATACGTGCCACCACCAATCACTACGATCATAATCTCCAACCTGATAATAGTTTGGAACAGTAAACTCTTCTATACGACCAGGAGGAGGACCGGTCCTGACTGGCGCCATTCTTTCATCAACTAAATGTTCTTCTATTTGAGATGTGCTTGTTAAGTTCCGATAAAAAAACTCTCTAGAAGACATTACTAAAAAATAGTCAAAATCATAATTATTCAAAGCATAATCCATATTACAAACTATTCCCTGTAATAAAGATCCATGAAAAGTTCTTTTACTAATAGGAACTGGATGAGCATCCACATTTTCAATTGGATTTTGTGTCAGTTCATTTAACATAAAGTCATTACAATTAAGAATGACTTTTGTTTTCAACGAAACATATTGTTTTATATTTTCAATTTGAGTAAGCAAATACTCTGGTTTTTCATGAACATTAATCGAAATGACAAGATCGTATTTCATTTTAAAAAGTTTAGAATTGTTTCTTTAGTAATTTGATTAGAGTTTAAAACTTTATCATCAACCAAAATATCATAATGTGCCTTTCCCATTATTAATTGATGATATTTTACTCCCCAAGATTTAAGTTGACCATTTGTTTGGTTATATAACTTACTATAAATCTCAATAATATTGCCGTTAAATTGACTCATTCCTCTTGCTGTGTATATAATAATCTTATACCCATCATCATATAGAGAGTTTATCAACCTTACCGTTTCTTCATATGGTTGACAGTGTAAATACTTTTCTGGTCCAAGATGCTCATATTCATTTGATCTAAAACAAATAACATCATCTAAATCAAACGCAATAGTTTTTTGTTTGTTCATTTAATAATTTTAATTTAGAAGTAATTCTTTTTTGTATTAACTTGTCAGCATTTGGAAAACAACTTTTAATATTATTAATAAACTCTTGCTCAGATAAAACATAATGACAGCAGGTCATAATAATTTGGTCTTTAGACACTCTACCAATATCAAGTATCCACTTTTTCCACTTCCCAGAATTATAACATATCTCATACAATTTATCAAATAAAGAACTATCCTTACATACTTCCAAATAAAACTCAGACTCAATTTGACCAAACTCAGGAGCAATATTGATCGCATCTAGTCCGGAGGCATATCTCAATTCAACATCAAATGAATCAATTAAGTAATCTCCATTATGTTCTTTACTCATTAATCCAAAGTTTTTAACAACTTCAATAAAGTTTAAAAGTCTACCATTATTAAAGTTTCCAGTATTTGTTCTAGTAGATAAATCTAAACGAGTTCCTGACTGAACCACAGCATATTTAATTTTAGAAAACTCCTCTTCTGTAAGAAATATTTTTAAACAAGTTAAAAACCAACTTAATTCTTCAGGTTCATATCTGAAAATTGCTTCCTCGGTTCCGACTTCATATAGAATATGAGGATTTTTAGAAAAACATAATTTTATATAATAAACTGTTTTTTCTGCTGCCTCATAGATAGACTCAGAATGTTTAAATGGATCAATATGAATTAAATGAAGATTACTACAATCATCCAAAAAAGATTGAATCCCATCATCAACATTCAATCCTTGATTAGGTCCACCATGATCTCTACAAAGTAAAATATCAGTATCTTTAAGATATTCAAAAAAGTCTAACGTAGTCCAATTATTCACATATCCACCACAATAATCCACTTGTCTTCTGGATGGTATAAGACCAATAGAGTGTTTTCGACTGTGCTCCATCACACAATCAACTACATTTTTACTCATTGGTCCTATGTAATACTTTGGGAATATCATTTAGATAGTGATAAGAATAAATTATATTTACCAAAATAATATAAAAACATATCAAGAGGATGTTCATGAAGTGGAGACATATTAATCCAAATCAAAGCAGTGAGTATCTCAATATTATTAAAGTTAATATCATTCTCTTCACAAAATGATTTAAGAATGCTCTTACAATCAATCAAAGATTTTTTAACATGAACATCACAAGTGATACCTTTTGAAAAATCAATTTGAAAATAATTATGATATAGCATCTCATGATTTAATACTAAATTATGATTCAATTTAGCAAGATCATAATTCATATCACCAGATTCAATTACTCCATTAAAATCTTGTCTCCAATCAATCAATGTAAATGAATCTGAAATTAAAATATTATCAAGAATAAAGTCGCCATGAAATCCAGTTGGGGTTTTACCAATAATTTCTTCAAATCTTACTTTTGAAATCAAGCTTTTTATTGTAGGAACTTCAATTCCATTAATATAATCAATATCATCAGATAAGTTATGTTTATCTAAAAACTTTTCAACTCTTAATAAAGTTTTATCCCTATAAAAAGATAAAGCATTGTCATAAAAGTTTTCTTGTTTCTTAGGAATCCACAAGTTTTCCTTTGCCCAAGTTAATAGATTTAAAAACTTAATGCGATTTACGTTGTCGGACATTAAATCCGCAACAACATACTCATACTTATAAAAGTTTTCAGTGCTGTCTAAAAGTTTAGGAGTCAATCCACTTAAACTTTTACTTCTTAATACACGATCATAACAAATCTTTTTATTATGAAAGAACTTGATTACAAAGTCTTTAAATACAAAAATATTTTCATCTTCTTTATCAAGAACTTGTATGGTTCCTTTTATTTCTGAACGAGTTCTTCTAAGAGCATCGATATTTCCAATATCATACCATTTATCAACAGAGACCACCAAAAAGTCATTCATTTTACGAATAACATGGCAATCACTTAAATCACTTGTTTTTATATTTTGGAGAGTGCTTCTACAAACATTCCAAAAAACTTCATACTGTTGAATACCAGAAACACCCACATAAACAAAATCAAAGTTTTGTTCACCCTTTTCATTGATTGACGCGATTTTTCCATTGACACAATTAATAGTTCGATAAGATTGACTGTTTTCTCCTTTTCCAGCAATTGACCAATTTGAAGAAAAATCTATGCTAGAAATATAGTTTTGTGGAAGAAGAGTATCACAAGCATGAAAAATAAAAGGACATTGTAAATACTCCTCACACAATGAAATGGAATAAAGAAGACTACTTCCCTCTCCCATATAATTATCAACTTCAACAAAACTAATACTGCGATCAGGATGCGCTAATGTTAGATATTGTTTTACATGAGATCCATAGTGTCCTAAAGTAACTACAAACTCTACATCTAGTGGATAAGATTCAATAATATGAGAGATGACTGCTTTATCACCAACTCTTACTAGACTCTTATTTGTAAACTTTGTAAGATTACCAAGTCGAGATCCAAGTCCACTTGTTGTTAAAAGAACTTTATAGTCTGCCATATTTGTCTTCTAACCTCACAATGTCATCTTCACCAAAATAAGTTCCTAACTGAACTTCAATAAAGATTAATTCCTCTTCACAAATATTTTTGATCTGGTGCTTCGATTCTTTTGGAATAAAAACAACATCACCAACTCTATAATAATGGATTTCATCATCAATCTTGACTTGTGCTGTTCCCTTTACAATCACCCATATCTCACTTCTTTTAAAGTGATATTGATAACTAGGTGCTTCTCCAGGATGAATTACAATTTTTTTGACCTTAGTGTAATCCTCATCCAAAAGATTAGTATAAGAACCCCACGGTTTTAATTCCATAGTATTTTGACTCATATATTTAATTCTCTTAAGTATTTAATAAACTCAGAAGACTCTACAATCATATTATCATAATAATCCACTTTTTGTACATTTTTATATCTATAAAATGGAACATTTAAAACATTACAAATATCAATATAATGATCACAATATTGATGAGGATCTGGTGGATATATTTCAATAATGCTTGTACTTGGTCCAGAAAATAAAGAAAAAACCAATCCTCCACTTTGTGGTGCTATAATCCATTTAGAATCTTGAAAGATTTGTATTTTTTCAGAAACAGAATAATCTTCAAAATTAATACATTTAATACCAAGTTCTTGAAGACCTTTAACTAATTCATCTTCGTTGATAATTTGCCTTCTTTTGGCACTATTATCTTGCTTGTTTCCTTCACATAAATGAGATTTGTTTCTTCGAATGTATATTTTTTCATATTCAAAAGTATCAAACTTCTTCATACGATGAAGACGAGATAGAAATAGATCTCTTAAAAATGTATAAACTGTAGGATCAACAGTGTGTATTCCACTGTCATTTTTAGCACCAAGACATTTAATTGATGGTAAAAACTGCGAGTCTCCATTATCTGGAACTAGATTAATAATATCATCTAAAATCTGAAAAGTTTCTTTTTGATAGACAGTATATTTTCCATCATAGTCAGTACAAACATCAACCTTTGATGAAAGATCAATTTGTTTTAACGCACCCAACATTAAAACAAACCAATGAAAAATAAAATCACCGCCGGCGTGTTCAATCTTATATTTCATTTCCAAATAAAATCCCAGTTTTGTAATTGAGGATATTTTAACATATTTAAGTATGTATTATTACAATCTGGACCATCACATCTACGATGATTTTCTTTTCTAGCATATGCATGAAGATGAATAGGAACGAGATTCATTTTTCCTATATGTTGAGTATGATAAACAAAAAGAGATATTGAGTTTTCAATTAAATGAATATCTTTTGCGTTTTCAATAATTTTTAAAGTATCAGTAAAATTATCCGTTAGATTATGAAGATTGACAATTTTATCGTGCTTAATATATTCCCTATTAATACTACCTTCATTCATTTCACAAATAACAGAGTATTCTGATGGTAGATTTAAAGACTTAAAAAGTTCTTCTTCTTTCTCATAGTCTCTCTCATAAAAGAAATGAGATATTCTAATTTCAGGATTTAATCCCAATTCGGCATAAAACGCAGAGGCATTATCAGTAATTGGAAATGAATTATCTTCAAACTTGTTTAATTTGTTGAAATATGTTCCATTATTTGCTGGACAATAATTAATTTCGTGGATTCGAACATCAATAACGTCATAACTTTCCTCTGATAAGGCACTTCCATGAATTGGAATAATCTTATGATTATCTCTAAACATATGACTGGTAAATGGAATCACAACTGGAGTATCATGGACCAAATACACTTTATCATATTGTTTAGACAAATAACGAATCATTCCATTTGTAGAAATCCAATCCCCAAAAGCATCATATACAAAAAACAACAACGTTTTCATAGCAATGCTGGATAGTCTGTACAGATTCCATAAGGACTTTCAGTAAAAATAAAAAACGACTCAACTTCTTCTTTATCAATCAAAGGAATAATTGTATTGTTATCAACTTTCATGGATAGATCGTGTAACCAGATTTTGCCAGTTGATGTATAAGTAAAAGGATCCTCAGTATGACAAAATGACTGATATTTTGAACATTCTTTTGCTGCTTCAAGATTTTTACAATGTATCCAAAGATATTGTTTACGATGTTCTATCCAATTATGATCAATCTTATATTGTGGTTCATCGTGCCCCAACCAAAGTTCACCATTAATTAAACGAACGTCAATTTCTACATAATATTTACTGCCAATAGCACAATCAATATAACTTGGACGATTTTCTTTTTCAGGAACAGGTCCACGAATATTCCCCCTATGAGATATAAGAATCATAACTCTTCAATCCTTAATGCTTTATCTTCGATAAACAAATCATAAAATGGTTTATCCACTCTCAACTCATGATATTTGGCTCCCCAAGCATTGAGTTGTTTTGTAGTTAATTTAGTCCAGTCAATTTGTTTTCTAGATCCACGAGCAGTCCAATAAACAATTGTATGACCTTCATCATAAAGTTTATTGATTTTTTCTATATTTTCTTGAATTGGTATTGCTTTAGTATAATCGTGAGTTGTGCCAAAGTCAACGGAAGTTTCCCGATGACAAATGGTCTCATCAATATCAACATAAATGACTTTCATTGATACATATTTCTCCGATAGTTTTCATTTGGACAAGTATCAACATCAGCAACTTCTTGTTTAGTCAGGAACTTAACTCCACCCAGAAGTTTTGCTCCAATAAAAATATCAGCAGACTTTTCACACATTAAAGTTGCGGCAGCACAATCTTTTTTAGATGTAGATGCTGTAATTATACCATGATTTTGAAGTAGAATCAACTTTGGAAAAAATCCTTCATAATCAACAAACTTAGAAACGTGCTTTTCGACTAATTTTAAAATTGCTTGTCCTGGTGGAGCATAAGGAACTATACAAGACTTGATTCCATTTCTTACAATCTGATCAGGAAACCAACGATGTTCGGCAAAATCATAAATTGCTTCAGAACACAAAATCTTTGTTGTATGTGGTGGATGAGTATGAGCAATAAAGTTTATTTCAGGAAAAGTTTTCATAATCCAAGCATGAAAAGAAGTTTCAATACTTGGTTTCTTATGAGACAATTCTATTTGTGCTCCATTTGTATTACATAAAGACAGGTCTTCGTTAGATAGAGTATGAAGACTTGTTCCACTTGCTTTGATTAAGAAAGTATTATCATCTACTCTAACTGAAACATTACCTTCACCACATATGGTGTATTCGCTAATCTCTTTTGCTAGTTCTAGTATTTCAGACATTGTTAAGAAATGTTTTTAGTTTATTTAGATCTACCTTCCAAGGAGAGTTTAGACCACCAGAAATTGATAGTGCTCCATCACTTTCAACACTCTCTTCCACCTTATCAATGAACTCAGTATCATTAAAATGATAAAGTTGAGTATGAAACATTGAATATTCGAATCGTTTATTAATATCAAAAAACAGAGGACTATTGATTGAAATGACTTTTGTTTCTGATGAACAAAAAATTACATTACACATACCGCCACCTATAGGTCCAGCAACATACTTTGCTGAATTAAATAATCCTATTTTTTCTTTCATTGTCATATTTTCACAGAAGACTTCTTCATATCCTTGAGATTTGAAGAGTTCTGCTACTTCATCCTCATTCACACAACGACGACGTTCAGTGTAGTTGGTTCCAATGTTTTCAAAGTTATTATGTAACCAAGTTCTACGTGAGACATAAATCTTCTCAGGTCCTTGATGATCTCCCTTCATACGGTTGATAATATCAAATACACCTGAATGTGGTGGAGTGTTGGAAAGACCATTGTGAGTCAACGAAGATCCCACCACAACCGTGTTGTAAAGAGTTTCTGGGTTAAGAAACACCACATCTTTTTTTTCTATTCCCAAGAGTTCCAGGCACTCCCAGACAAAGGGATATAAGTCATCTTTACCCTCTGGAGGACTTACAAGAAGTTTCAGATCTGGATGAATCTCTTTCTCATTGAAATATGAATACAGATATGGTAAGGTATCATAGATAAAATGATAATAGTTCGCCATATTATACACAAAGTAAAATACAGGAACCGAACAGAAGTTTTCAAACCTAAGAGGGTATTTTACTTCATATTCCATAGTTTGCTCATAGACTGTTCCACGTCCCAAAGACATAAACATTTCTTTGGTTGGAAGATGTAGTTTTTGAGTCTGATGAGAGTATATTAACGGTTGTGGATAATGTTTTGAGAGACCAACAAACTGAACTGAAAAGAAATATGAGACTTCTATATCTCTACCATTCTCATCCTTTTCCTTAATCAGTCTTGTTCTTCCATCGTTCCAATAATATATTTTACTCATAGAACAATCCAATCTCCAGAGTTTGCCATTTTTTGATAGTCAAAAAACTTTGGTATTTTCATTCTAACATACTTATGTAAGTATAATTTAGGTCCTTTAAGTTGTCCAGAAAAATATAAAAAATAACAAAGTATTCCATAAAGACTATCATACAAATGAACTTCTTTTGCGTTTTCAATCACCTTAATCATATCAATAATTTTTGATGATTGATCATTCAAATATACTAATGGATATTGTATCTTTGAAAGATCCATTCCATTAATATAATGTACTACAGAATAATTTTGAGATGAAACAAGATCATTGTATTTACTTTCTTCGGCAATGTGATCTCTAATAATTTTAAAATAATCAAAAGCAATCGAATGATCTAATCCCGACAAAGTATAAAATCCAATACGTTCATCAAAGTCTGGATCATTTGCGTCCATCTCTTTAATTTGAGATATTTGATGAAGACAAGTTTTACTCAAAGAATCGCAATTTATTTTTTGTATTTCAGATTGAGGATCAAAGTTTTGTCGTAAACAAGCAAGAGTAAAACATTGTGAGCATTGATGTCCATCTAAAAGAAACAAATAATCTTCATCAAAAAGTCTCTTTGCGACTGAATCAATTTCTCCATGATCTGGAGATGAAACAAAAATTAAATCAAAGTTGGGATAAAGTGCTTCAAGAAACTCTTTTTGATGAGGCAAACATATGAGTGAGACTGACTTATACAACGTCTGATAATATCTGACCATTCCAACGTGTTGTAAAAGATCTGTCCATCCCCAATGAAGCATTAAAACAGCATTTATATTTTTATCAATTGGTAAAGTAGTCATTTTGATATTCATAAAGATGCCATTCAACTTTATTAAAAAATCTTTGCCAATACTCGTAGGTTTTTAAATCATTAGGTGTTCCCCAGCAAATATAATTGTCTATCTCAAAGTTCTTAACTTTATATCCTAGTGAGATTGCTTCATTGAGCATGCTATCAATATAAAACTCACCATTTACTCTTACATCATTTTCATAAAGAGATGAAAGAGATCGTTGAAAAACTTGACGAGATCTAAAAAACATTGTTCCAGTAATCGCAAACTCTTTAACTGGATCAGTTCCACTAAACTTTTTAACATCAACGTAACTTACATTTTCTTCTTCATCACATTTAACCCAAGAATATGCTTCTGGTTGTAGATGACTTGTATAGTTGTTACGATAGGTCCAGACAATGATATCATTTGTATCATCCTCAACCAACTCTAAGAACTTATCAGCATCGTAAAATACACCATTATCACACGCAGATATTAGTATAGAAGATTCCGAATTACATATATCAATAATTCGTTCTGTAGTACAAGCTTGACCTTTTAATACTTCATCAATCCATACTGTATTTTGTCCAGGAGACTGATGACCTTTGAGACAAGCATAGATAACATCATCGGTTTTTGGCAAACATCTAACTGCCTGTTCGACCATAATCTTTCCATTTACAGGAATAAATGGTTTCGGAACATCATAACCTTCCTTAGAAAAACGACTTCCTGCTCCAGCCATAGGAAGAGCAAGAATACAATTTTCCAATTTGACTTCCTTTTGCCCCTCTAATGCTTTACGATAATAATTTGACCAACTATTATAAACATCAAGATCAAAAGGAGTTCCCCACTGAAGCATATAAGGAATCTCATAAACTAGATTCACTAATCCATCACGAATCAAAAGATTATAAACAAGACTTACATAATACTCACCATTAATATTAAGATCTTCATTCATCAATTGCTTGAAGTATTTTTTGACATAACTTCCCTTTCTAAAATAATAAGTTCCAGTCGAAGCAAACTCAGACATCTTATTATCTGTAAATGGTTGCTTCTCACGTATTTCTAAAATCTGATTACTCTCATCCGTTTTACAAAAAGCATAATTATCACTACCTAACATATGAGGATGAAATCCGGTATAACAAATAACACATCCATCACATTCAGTAAAGTCCACAAACTTTTTAAAATGACGATAGTCCCAATACATTGAAAAATCACAATAATTAACAATGACTTGTTCATCATCATCAATCAAATCCTCAAACTCAGACACAGTAAAAACAGGACCTTTTTTGTGTCTAGGTATTGTGACGATCTCTTTCTTTTCTACTAACTTATTCAGAATATCAATAATATCGGTTTCTTCTTGATGCTTGTCGTTAATGATAAAAATAAACTCAGAGTCTTTGGGATATAAATCTACAATGTGCTCTATGACTTTTTTGCCGTCAATTTCTATCAGGTATTTTGGTATAGTATATCCAGCAGCAGAAAATCTACTACTCATACCAGACATTGGAATAACGACTTTCATAAGTACAACTTTTTGAATATTTATTTTTAAATGATGATCCAGTCTGAAAGATAAAGATCACTCAAATCTTTAAAAGCGTCTGGACCAGCAAACCAAATACTAGGAGCAACAGTTTTTTTACTTTTTGCCAACCAAGCACCCCACCAAGAAAATGAAGAGTTGGCAATGATATGATAAGAACAAAGTGCCTGTAAGCAAAGATCAACTCCAGTGCTGTTTCCTTCAGCAAAGATAAAACGATCGCCTTGAAAAAGTTCTTGTTCTTTACACCATTCAATGCCATCAGAAAATACCATCACAGGAATATCTTCAGGCATATGAGATAATCCTTGAGCATAATACTCAAGTTCTTGAACAGGATGATGTGGATACTTTAAATAATCACCTCTACGAAGATGAATTGCTATAACTTCAGTATCCCCAAAGTTTGATTGAAATGCTTCTTCAGTAGGTTGTTTAATTTCGTCAACAAAAGTAAATGCCTGACGAATATCTTCTTCAATATGTTTAAAATATTTTTCCGTTTGAAAGTATCCATAAAGACTGATATTGTCTGGACAATGATCCCAAAGATTTTGATCAAGACCAAAGTTTGCTTCCATTATTTTTTGAAAGTTTGTAACATGGCGAGGAGCATCAGGTAATTTAAAAGTTTCAAATATTGTAGTATCTGATTTTCTACAATTATCATCTCTTGTCGCTACAACTTCTCTTGGAGGTAAACAATACTCATATCCGTGCCTTGCTGCTAAACCACGCAAAGCAGTGTATTGAAACAGCTGGTTTCCAAGTCTTCCAAGATTACCTAAGTCATCATTCGCAAGCATATAATACTCTCAAGTCCTTTTATATATTATACTAAAAAAGGTGGGTTTATGCAACCCACCTTTACATGTTTATATGTGTCTTTGCAGGCTCGCCACTTACTTTTTAACTAGAAGCAAGAAACTAGGCGGGAGTAACCTCCATCCGCACCAGTCGTCATTTATAATGCCCATACGACGAGGGCATAAGGGGGTCTTTGGTTCCACCACCTAGTTTACAGACAAACTAGGAAAGGATAATTGAATGAGTTTCGGAATCTCAATTGCTGCATAGAAACCACACAGAATCAAAATGTCCCAAAACTTATACTTGATTGCAAAGGGAATGACAAATCCATTTCCAATACATTTTACAAGCAATCCAACTTTTGGATCTCCCCATATCAGAACAAAATATCCAGATAAAAGAAGAAAATTTCCAATGTATCGGAATACATCAGTGTTTTTCATAAAGGGGTTTGCTCCCGACCAGTGCTGTTTAAGTCCATCCGTGACTATGTATACTTACGATAAGCAGAAACTCTGTCTGGATCAAGCCATCGGCAATATTGATGATCTTCTATAGCAGTCAAACACTGCATTTGATTATCAAAGAGATAAATGTCATTCCAGCGTTTTGTATACTCATTTTGTTTTTGCATACGATAATCTGGTTTACCATTTATCTCAAGAATACCTGCTTCAATGAAGCGGTATCCTTCACGCTCAAGAAGAACTTTGGGTTTCATGCTTCGACTGCTTCAAGATCACCAGCGACATACTCCATAAGCATTTCATAGTCATCAAGTGGGTCGCCAGAAAATACAACGCCGACATTTTCATAATAGCGGCGCACCTTTTTATAAAGTTTCGGATTCTTTACATCAAGGTAGATTTCCCCGTTAGCAGCAAGACGAAGAGTGCTAACATCTTTCTTGAACTTTTGGATCAGAGACATTGTTTTGTTTGTTTACCCTAGTATTATAAGAGATTGAGACTTTTGTGTCAAGTGTGCCAGTCAAGAAACTGGCGATCGGGGTGGGAGGTAATGCTCCCCCTTCGCTGCGTCCCAAACGCAGAGTTATAACTTTTCTACTACACCCCGTTTCACCTTTATTTATTGCGGTGTATAAGCATTATACCTATAATCGGCGGAATAATCAAGCCCCCTGCACAAAGTCCTAACCAGACTGGACTCTCTGCTAAAAACTCTACAATCTTAAAAATCATATTCCTCTCCAAGTTTTATATTCGTAATGAAAGTATTGGTCTACCGTATCATCCAATGGTGGTGTTACATCCCAGTGAGACCATTCTTGACAAAACTGTTTTATATAGTTGTCGTTTAAGACACCTCTACCATAAGACCTTACAAAGCAAGTCATCGCAAATTGATATCTTTGTTTAATTTGGGTAGGCATTTATAAGACCCCATTGAATAAACAATGCAGTCGCAGAAAATAATAGAATAGCAGACAATGCAGTATTATTCATCTTCTTCGTCCTCATAAGTAGAAGGTTCTTCAAATAACTCATTCATCTTTTGGTTAAACACGATTTCTTGTAATTGTTGTAAATCTTCTTCGGTCATTTGTCTTTGAGTAGTTCTTCTATTCTTTTACGCATATTAGTGCTATCTTGATTTAGATAGTTTCTCAAAGAATATCCACGCTGCCCTTTTAGAATACAAGTTCCTTGATAGAACATTGTGGCAGAAAATATCAAAAGTAAAATTATACCGATTATTTCAGCGTAATGTTGAGCCATGGCAGTAATGGCGGAATAACTCCTACAAGTCTCAATAGTCCTTCAGCAAATAAAGCAAGAACCACCCAACCGACGCACATACTAATGATAGAAGCATTGCGGTTGTGTCTTCTGATAGCAGCATCGATCATCTCCCGAACTTCTGTGTGAGTCGCGTAGTCTTCGTCAAATGGTTCCATCATTTTTTGTCATTAAAAAGTTTTTCTAGCGGATCTTTTTTTGTTTTAACTACCTCACACGCTCTTCTGTAAAAAATATTATTTGTATTACCAGATGCTTCAAATGTTGCTTTAATTTTCACCCAATTATTAAAAGTATGATCGTCCATTTGGGATTTGTATGGAACATTATTAGTTATAATACTGGGTATTTTTACTTTGTCAAGTTTGTTAGGGTTTAGTGATAGTGCTTAAGGAATTATTAAATTATGAAGGATAAGCGATGATGACAATACCGGAACCACCGGAACCAGATGTTCCATAGTGACCTACTCCACCACCGCCACCACCGGTGTTTGCTCCGCCTGCACCGGCGATGCTTGGGTCTGCGTTTGATTGGCCTGCAGCACCAGAAACAGTCAGACTTCCATCAGTCGCAGAGATAATATCAGTCTGTCCGTTTATTTGAATACCCATTCGTCACAGAGACTTTTGAGTATTTATAAGAAACAGTAGAGACAGGAATCGAACCTGCGAAGGCTATTAACCCCGACCGCTTTCAAGGCGGCGTCCTCGGCCAACAGGACCTCTACTATG
>Ga0194130_10002416_pt1 | contig 27102 bp, 25 predicted proteins | sample TA2KigsurfametaG_FD_160084 | JGI IMG/M metagenome (GOLD analysis project Ga0194130, IMG submission 160084) | Freshwater microbial communities from Lake Tanganyika, Tanzania - TA2015050 Kigoma 12 surface | ecosystem: Environmental > Aquatic > Freshwater > Lake | place: Tanzania: Lake Tanganyika... | reverse complement strand
ACGATCCCCGCGCCCCCTTCGTCGGTCGCACCGCCTTCGCCCACAAAGGAGGCATGCACGTCAACGCCGTCAACAAGCTGGCGGCGAGCTTCGAACACATCGCGCCTGGCGAGGTCGGCAACCACCAGCGCATCCTGGTGGGAGAACTCTCCGGTGGCGCCAACGTGATGATGAAAGCCCGGGAACTGGGCATCGCTCTCGACGAGAAAGCGGCCTCCACCCGCAACATCCTTGCCCATATCAAAAAAATGGAGAAAGAGGGCTACGAGTTTGAGGCGGCCGATGCCTCCTTTGAACTCCTCGTTCGCCGCTCTTTGGAAAAGCTTCCCGCTCCGTTCCAACTCGACTCCTACAAGGTCGAGGTGGCCCGGGCCCAGCCGAAAGTCCGCGAGACCAGCAAGGCGACCGTCACGGTCCGGGTCGGCAAAAAAACCTGCAGGACCTCCGCCACCGGGGATGGCCCGGTCAACGCCCTCGATGCCGCCCTTCGCAAAGCCCTGCTACCCTTCTTCGCCAACCTTAAGAAATTGAGGTTAATCGACTATAAGGTTCGCATCGTGAACTCCCGTGGGGGCACCGCTGCCTGCACCCGCGTTCTCGTGGAGTCCACCGACGGCCAGCGTGCATGGGGCACGGTCGGGGTTTCCACCAACATTCTTGAGGCCAGCGCTCAGGCCCTCATCGACAGCCTTTCCTATTTTCTTTTGCCTGGCGGGAAGGAAAAGCGGGTTGAGAAGTCCGCTCCCGTTCGATAAAGTTTCCCTTCAGTCTTCCGGAGTAGCTCAGCGGTAGAGCGGTCGGCTGTTAACCGATTGGTCGCTGGTTCGATCCCAGCCTCCGGAGCATCTGGATCCGCTTCATTGCGCCCGGCGGGGGTCGAACCCACAACCTTCGGCTTCGGAGGCCGACACTCTATCCAGTTGAGCTACGAGCGCTTAGTAACGGGCAAGAGTAACCCAGCCCCCGATCGGTTCAAGACCCCGCTCCCTCCACCGCCTGGCCCTTCTTGAAAAACGCCTGCTTCACCTGATCCCCATCCTCATCCCACTCCACCCACCAGCCGTTCGGAACCCCCTTCAGATAGTTCGTCTCCACCCTTTTTTTCCCGTTCGGCCACCAGACCACAAACGTGCCGGACCGCTCACCTTCCCGGAACGTGCCGAGGCCCTTCTTTTTCCCATTTTCATACCAGGTCTCCACCTTTCCGTTTCGCTTTCCCTTCTGCCATCCGGTCCGGCGCTCCAGATTGCCGTTGGGATACCACTCAGACGCCTCCCCCTCCGCCAACCCTTTGCGAAACCGTGTCTCCTGCAGGACCTGCCCCTGCTCATTCCAAATTTTGGCCACCCCCTCCCGCCGGCCATTTTCAAAATAGGCCTCGCTCTCCATTTTGCCGTTGGGGTGCCAGCTCCGGTACCGACCGTGCATCCTTCCTTCCCAAAATTCCGCTTCCGTCTTCCGCCCCTTCGACTCCGCCAGCGCCGTCCCGGTAAAAGGTTGCCCCTGATAGGTGAAAAGATCGCCCTGCGGTTTGAGATCAGCAGAGGAGACGATTTCCCCGGAACGTCCTAGCCCCAAGGCCGCCACCAGGGCCACCAGCAACCCGGCAACCACGATCTTCGGGCTTAGTGGGCCAAGGCGGCCAAGGCCGCCACCCGGCCGGCCAATTCGTCGAGATTCTCCGGGACGATTTTCGCAGTGGTTACCGTGGGGTGCAATCGGTCGTGACTGCTGTCCAGCTTGATCCCGGGAACGTACTCGTCGGAAAAGACCATGTCGTTCACGAAATCCCGGCCACCGTTTCTTCCGGTCCATCGCCAATAGAGATCTCTCATTTGCCGGTCGGATTCAATCAAGATCACCGCGACCACCGAACCTTTCAGCCGCATCGTCAATTCGCGAAACGAGGGGAACCACGTGGGAGGCTCGGTAAGCTCCCCGCGGATGATCAGCGTTTCCTCGCGTAACAGGTCGCGCACCGCGACCTGAAGTTCGCTTTCGTCGGGCCCATGGCAAGTGTTTCCCGCCATGGGAATTGGACCGGCCAGGTTCCCGACTGTTCAAGCCAATTGCCCCACGAATCCGAACCCGCCATGATTCCCGATCGATGAAGGCTGCCGTCTCCGCCTCGCCCAGACAGAAAACCAGCTCCCGCCCGAAACGTGGCGAGATCCTGCGGATTGTCCGTTTCGGGACCGTCGGCGCCTCCGGCACTCTCCTGAACTTCCTTCTCGTCTGGCTCATTCTTTCCTTCGGCTACAACCACCTTGGCTGGCATCCCGCCGACCATACCGCGGTCACCGGCGTGGCCACCCTTGCTTGGGTCGTCTGCTGCGGTACCAACTACCTCCTCAACGCTTGGTGGACCTTTCACCACTGGCCCCCGCACTTGCGCCAAGCTCTCCACTACTACTCCACCGCACTCTTTTCTTTTGCCGTCCAGCTTCTCGTCCTGAACCTACTCATCTACCTCATGGTCACGGAGCGCCCCATTGAAACTGCCGTCCTCAATGGAGTCGCTGTCGCCACCGGGGCCCTCCTGAATTATCTGGCCGCTTCCCTTTGGGTTTTTTCCCCCAGCCGACATCCCCTGCGGAAGCTTCCCTGATGAAATTGACCCGAACCCACGCCGACCTTTTTGCTCCCGGCGGGGGTAGCCTCGAATCCGCCCTCGCCTCCACCACCCACCTCGGCATCGGTGCCCATCCGGACGACTTGGAAATCATGGCTTACCCCGGCATCTGCGCCTGCCGGGGCCAAAAAAATCTCCGCTTCTCCGGCGTCGTCGCCACCGATGGTGCCGGATCCCCCTCCTCCGTCTTCTCGGAAAAGCTTTCTGCTCCCGACCTCGTCAAAGCCCGGAAAGAAGAGCAGAAAAATGCGGCGATTTTGGGTGGCTACGCCACCGTCCTCCAACTCGGCCACCCCAGTGCAGAGGTTCGCGGTTCGGGACGCAATGCCCTGACCTCTGACCTGCTTCACATTCTCAAGGCAGCCAAACCCAAGGTTCTCTATCTCCACAATCCCGCGGACCGCCATGAAACCCACCTCGCTGTGCTCCTCGCCAGCCTCGCGGCCCTTCGCCAACTCCCTTCGTCCGATCGGCCCGCCGAAATCTACGGCTGCGAGGTTTGGGGCGATCTCGACTGGGTTCCGAACAAGCAAGTGGCCCGCCTCCCTTGTCCGGCTCCCGCCGACTTCGGCCCTTCCCTCCTGCGTGTCTTTCGTTCCCAGGTAGACGGGAAGCGCTACGACCTCGCCGCCGCCGGCCGCCGTCGCGCCCAAGCCACCTTTGCCGATGCCTACACCCCCGACCAAGCCGAGGAAGTGGTCTTGGCCCTGGACCTCAAACCCCTGGTGGAAAATTCCAAACTCACCCTCGCGGAGTTCGTCACCAGCCTGACCGGTGAATTTCAAAAGCAGACCCTCGAAAGAATCCGCCGCCTCGAATCATCTCATCCGTGAGCTCCCCCGAACTCTACTCCCGCGTCAGCGAGGCGGCCGCTCGCCTCACCGGGTTCCTCCAACGCACCCAAGTGGCGGACGGTAGCTGGTCCGTCCCCTACACCGGGCCGAACTTCCTCCTACCCCTTTACGTCATCACGACCCATCTCACCCGCCGACCCATTCCGGAAACCGAACGTCCCCGCTTTGTCGCCGGTCTTCTGAAACCGCAACTGCCCGACGGATCCGTGGGACTCCACGAGGAATCCACCCAGGGAGCTGTCTTCACCAGCTCGATCTCCTATGTCGCCCTTCGACTCCTTGGCGAAAAGCCGGACCGGCCGGAGCTGGAAAAAATGCGCGGCTGGATTCACGCCTCCGGCACGCCCGTAAAAGCCGCCGCTTGGGGTAAATTCATTCTCGCCCTGCTGAATCTTTATCCGTGGTCCGGCGTCACCCCGGTTCCTCCGGAACTTTACCTTCTGCCCAAATGGTTTCCGCTCCAACCCATCAACATCTCGGGCTACGTCCGCATTGTGTATCTTCCCATGGCCTACTTCTACGGCCGCCGTTGGCAGGCCCCCCTCGATCCCGTCCTGCGCGAACTGCGCCGCGAGCTCTACCCCCAAGGCTACGGCTCAATTCGGTGGTCCAGACACCGGGCCGACCTCGCCCCCACCGACAACCTCGTTCCCGAATCCCTGCCCGTCCGCCTGCTCATGCCTCTGGTGCAACGCCTGGAACCTTTCGTGCCCGCCTGGATCCGGCGCCGGGCGCTCAAACTCACCTACGAGCACATCCTCTACGAGGACGAGCAGTCCGACTACATCCGCCAAGCCCCCGTCAACGCCTGCTACAACACCCTCGCCCACTATCTCGAAGGTCAAGCCGAACGCGTCGAAAAAAGCTGGGCCAAACTGCCGCTCTATCTTTGGCAGCACTCCGACCACACCGCTTGCCAAGGCTTCACCTCCTCCAAGGTCTGGGACACCGGCTTCACTCTCCAAGGCATGACCAAGCTGCCCGCCGTCATGGTCTCCGCTGAAGTTGTCCAAAATGGCTGCCGTTATCTCCGCGAAAATCAGGTCATCGACGAACTCCCCGATCCCCGCCGCTACCACCGTCTGCCCCGGAAAGGCGGCTGGCCCTTCAGCGAGCGAAAGAACGGCTGGTCGATCGCCGACTGCACCGCCGAAAGCCTCCTCGCCCTGATCCAGTCCAAACCATTTCTCCCGCAATCGACCTCCCCGGAAATCATCCGCGACGGATTAAACTTCATCCTCCGCTACCAGAACAAGAACGGTGGCTGGGGGAGCTGTGACCGCGTGGTCGGCCCGGAATGGATCGAGATCTTTAACGGTTCCCACGTCTTCGCCGACATCATGGTCGATCACTCCTTCGCCGAGTGTACCGGCTCCGTCCTCGCCGCCCTCGCACTGGTCAGGCAGGAGTTCCCGGAGATGGAACGGGAACGGGTCGACCGTGCCATCCGCTACGGGGTGCGTTATCTGACCGACACTCAGCTGCCCGACGGCTCCTGGGAGGCGGTGTGGGGCATCTGCTTCAATTACGGCACCTCCTTTGTCCTGCCCGGCCTTCGGGCCGTGGGGATTCCCGCTGACGATCCCCGGGTGAAACTCGGCCGGCAGTTCCTCCTGCAGCAGCAGTTGGCCGACGGCGGTTGGGGCGAGCACCCCGACTCCTGCTATCAACGCCGCCCCATGCCCTCCTCAAAAGGACTGGTGGAACCCACCGCCCTCGCTGTCCTTGCTCTATTGGCCACGGGTCCGAAGGATGAGCCTGCCGTCACGCGCGGGTTGGAATTTCTTTTGCAGACTCAGCAGCCGGATGGAGATTTCCCGCCTCAACCGATTCCCGGGCTTTTCTACCGCACCACCCTGATCCGGTACGATCACTACAAGCGCGCTTTCCCCCTCAAAGCCTTCGCTACATTCTTAGAATCCTCATCCGAATCCTAAGCGTCTGTCCGTTGAGGATTGGCTCGCTCTAGTTTCTCGATTTGACCAGCCCCGCCAACGCGTACGCCAAAGGCAAACGGATCCAGCTCGCCGCCGAGGCCAGATCGGCTGCGTCCACCCGCTTCGATCCCCGCCCCTTCCACGCACCCCACAGAGCCTTGAGGAAAGGACCGGCAAAAGTCAGGAAGGATTGGCCGTTACCCATCAGCAGACCCATTGTCCGCGCCCGTTCTCTTTCATCATGGCGCCAGAGCGAAACCACCGCCCGCCGCAAGGATTGCGAGAATGCGTCCTCACGGGAAAAACAGTCGTAAAGGGCCCGGGAGAGAAGCTCGGGCACTCGGCAAGCACGCCGGCGGCTCCGGACAAAAGCGCGGAAATCCGCCGTGCCGGCCAGTTCGATCGCATCCACCAGGCCATTGGTGATGCCGGTGGCGGTCAGCGGATGGGTGTGGCCGGCTGCGTCACCGATCATGATCCTTCGGCCGTTTCCGTAATCCGCCCGGGCCAGGAAATGATTCGCCTGCCAGGACAGATGGCCTTTGCGGATCTGCTCCGCTGCCGGCTGGCGCCATGCCGGCGGCAAGGTGTCGCGGATCGCCTCGATCAGCCAATCCGGATTTTTCATCTCCGCTTTGTATTTCAGCGGCACGTCCACGCAGATGCGGACCGTCTGGGGAGCAATTTCGTATCCCAAAAGAAAACTGGGCTGGCCGAGAAACACGTGACCGTAATCCGGGTAGGGCGCCCCGACGCCTTCGAGCAAGATTCCCGTCATCGCGGAGATCGGCTTGTGGCTGGAGGCGCCCCGCAAACTTCTTCGCACCACGCTGGCCCGCCCGTCGGCTCCAATCACCCGGCCCGCCTCGATCCGTGGTCCGTTTTCCAAAACCACCCCGTGGTCGTCAGCACTTTTCACCCGCACACCGGCAAGGAAAGAAACCCCCGGAGTGTTGGCCACGATCCGTCTCATCTCCTCCACCAGGTCGCCGTGATGAAACGCCAGGCCAATCTGCCCGTCCACGTAGTCCAGTTTGACCGGAGACTCCCCATGCCCGGGATAAACCACGAAACCACGGCCGCGGGGACGGCCCACCTTCTCGGCAATTTCCCCGAACCCGAGTTTCTCCAAAGCCTCCACTCCCTGCGGATGCAACCACTCGCCGGCAAAACGCTGCTTGGGCTGGCCTTCCGGATCCGCCTCCAAAAGGGCTACAGACTTTCCCGACAAACCAAAGGCCCGGGCCACGGCACAGCCGGCCGGCCCACCCCCCACCACGATGATGTCGAAGCGTTTTTCCATCAAAAATTTCTTGCGTAAAGTGCCTAGCACGAATCGGGCCAATTCCAAGCAAAAGGCTTGAAATCAATACTTAAGTTACTCTTGGAGAAGCAGTTCTATCATCCAGGCCAGAAAGTGAATTTCCACCAAAGCCACCCTTTTATCCCCCCTCGCCTTCTCCATGGCCCGGACTTCCAAATCCCCGTCCCCGAGGTCAAATTCACCCGCCCTCCTCAGCCGATGGTCATTGAGAGCCGCGACCAAGGTCTCGACTTCCTCCTCCGGAATGTTCCAGGAACCCGCCTGCCCGACTTTTGGAATGCCTTTTAACCAACGCTGCAAAGCCACCTGTCTCCCCAAGCGAACCTCATGCAGCCCCTCGATCCAATGAATCGCCTCTTCCCCGCGAATCCCCACTTCCTTCAACCCGGCCCGTCCGTACCAAAGATTCGCCACCATCGGATCCAGTTCGCCCGGGGCGGTTTGATACGCCCCGCTCAAAGACTCCAAAACCTGCCGAACCAGCGCCGCCTCCGGTCCCGCCAGCTCCACCACCCGCCCGCCACTTTTCGCCTTGGAAATTTTCATGCCGCCGCCTCGAGGGTCGATTTCAGTCCAAACTCCTGCAACCGGTGGCAGTAGAACTCCGCCTTCTCCCGGGTCTCCACTGCCACCACGCTTTTGCCCTGTTGGTGCACCTCCAGCATGCACTGTTTGGCCTTCGTTTCGTTGAAACCCAGCACCCGCATAAACACGAACACCACGTAACTCATCAGATTCACCGGATCGTTCCACACGATGACTCTCCATCCCTTGGCAAAGGCCTCGGAAAGATCGGTTTCCTGCCCCGGAATCACCTCCGGGGTCGTCGTGGTGCCCCCCTGCATCTTGGGCAACTATTGCTTCACCCGGGCCGATTTCAATCCGCTTCCCCTTCGCCAAGCGTCCGATCCCCGCTACAAACGAAGGCATGCATGGCTCCCGGATCACTGCGGTCATCGTCGCCGCCGCCCTGGGTCTGCTGCTGGCCACCCTTTTCGTGCCTGGGTCCCGTCTCTTACTCCCCTCCCGGCCGGCCCCGGCCTTACCTCCCCCGCTGCCGGTTCTCGTCACCATTGAGGATCTGGCCGGAGAAACGTGGCCTTGGCCACGACTCGATCTCACCCTCCTCCTTCGGGCCGTCTCGCCTTACCGCCCTTCCCCCGTCGGCCTGCTGCTTCCTCTCGATGCCCCCGATGCCCTTGAACCGCTTCAAGACGACCAACTTGCCCGCGCCTTGGCCGCCTTTGATTCCCCCGTCCTGCCTGCCGTGACCTTTCGGGAAGAGGGCCCTGGGGAAAAAATGGAACTCACCCCTCTTCCCCATCACGGTTCCCTTCGGGGCATCCGGCCGGCGGAAAGTTTTCTGGCCCCGGAGAAAGGCCTGCGTCGCCCCACCCGCACCTCCGCCTGGAAAGTCACTCCGGAAGCCGATCGCCAGGTCCAGCGCCTGCCCCTCGTTTTCCGCCAAGGGGACCGCGCCGTCCCTTCCTGGCTGCTGGAAATGTATGCCCGTGCCCTCGGCGCCGACCTCGCCCAATCGGAGCTCTCCGGCCGGGTGCTTGTCCTGCGGAGCGAATCGGGCCGCATACTCCAGCAAATTCCCGTCGATCTGCGCGGCTCCGTACCCGTGGATTGGGATGCCCCCGATCCCGCTCCCGTAAAAATGGAGATCCGTTCCGTCGTCCTCGCCTCGGAGCAGGAACGCCTCGGGGTCACCCCCGTCCACAAGCTCACCGCCCTCACCAAAAAACCCCTGATCATCGCAGGTGCCCTGCCGGAAGTGGATCCCACCATCGACTCCCCGTGGGGCCAAAAAACCCTCGCCGAGGCCGTCCTTCGCACCTGGACCCGCCTCGCGGCCGGCCCGGTTCCGGTTCTCCATCCCCCCCGCTGGTTCATCCTCGGTTGCATTCTCGCCGCCGCGACGGCTGGAATTTTTGCGCCCCGCAAATGGATCGTTCGCCTGGGTGCCGCCGCCGGCACCGCCCTGCTGGTGTTCTGCTTCGGCTGGCTGGCCGCCCGCTTCGGCGGCTACAGCGGCGCCCTCCCGTTGGCTCTCGGGGCCGCCACCGCCTTCTTGCTTTCCTCTCCGTTGCTGCGCTGGCTGGAGACTGGCCATGTTCGTTGACCGCGTCCGCCTCCACGCCCAGGCCGGGGACGGCGGCAACGGCGTCATCTGCTTCCATCGCGAAAAGTTCGTCCCCAAGGGAGGACCCGACGGCGGCGACGGGGGCCGCGGCGGCGACGTCGTCCTGCAAGTGGATGCCCAGATCAACAATCTTGTGGATCTGCGCTTTCGTCCCCACGCCCGCGCCGGCCACGGCGGCAAGGGCGCTGGCAATAATTGCACCGGCAAAAACGGCAAACCTTGCGTGCTGAAAGTGCCACCCGGCACGGTGATTTATCCGCTTCCCCCCGGAGAAAAGGGGGAGCCGCTGGCCGACCTCACCCGACCCGGAGAAACGTTCGTCCTTTGCCGAGGCGGCCGCGGTGGCCGCGGCAACGCCCGCTTCGCCAGTTCCATCCGGCAAACGCCCCGCCACGCCGAAGACGGCCAACCCGGGGAAACCGGAGAATTCATCCTCGTCCTGAAATCCATCGCCCAAGTCGGGCTGGTGGGACTTCCCAACGCCGGGAAGTCCAGCCTCTTGGCCGCGCTCTCCGCTGCCAAACCCAAGATCGCCAACTACCCCTTCACCACGCTTCATCCCGCCATCGGGGTGGTCGGTTCGGTCGAGCAGAACCGCTTCACCGTGGCCGATATTCCCGGACTCGTTGAAGGCGCCCATGCGGGCAAAGGCCTGGGGCACGACTTCCTCCGCCACATCGAGCGCTGCGCCGTCCTGCTCTTCGTCATCGACGCCGCCGGTACCGAGGGACGGGAACCCGCCGAGGACTACCGTCTCCTCCGCAAAGAACTCCGGGAATACGACCCGGGTCTGGCCCGGCGCCCGTTTCTCGTTGTGGCCAACAAGGCCGATCTGCCCGAAACCGCGGGTCACCTCGCCTCGCTCCGTCAGGCGTCCCGCAAGTCCATCCTCCCCATTTCCGCCAAGACCGGAAAAGGTGTGCCCGAGCTGATCGCGGCGCTGCGGGAAACCCTGCCTGCTTGACCCGGCCGGGAAGATACTTAACATCCTTAAACATTCATAAAATGAAGCATTTATGGATCCTTTTGCCCTTGTTGGTCTTTGCCTCCTGTAAAAAGGGCGGCGGACCGCCCAAGGACGCACCCGTCCCCGTCGAACTCGTGGCGGTCGAAACCGGCCCTCTCCTCGAAACCCTTCGCGCGACCGGCACGTTGGATGCCGAGGAGTCCGTCGACCTCAAACCCGAGGTCGACGGAGAGATCACCTCCATCCAGATGACGGAGGGCGCCAACGTCAAAAAAGGTGAGCGCCTTCTCCAGATTGACGAATCCAAACAACAAGCCACCGTTGCCGAGGCCGAGGCCGACTTCCGCCTTTCCGAGGAAAACCGCCGCCGCGCGGATTTGCTCCTCACCGACGGCACCATTTCCCAGCAGGAGCACGACCAGGTCCAATCCGCCTTCCGCCGCGCCCAAGCCTCCCTCAACCTCGCCCGCAAGCGCCTCACCGAGTTCACCCTCAACGCCCCTTTCGACGGTACCCTCGGCCGGCGCAACGTCAGCGTGGGTCAGTACGTCAGTCCGCAAACCATCCTCGTCAGCATCTACGCCCTCGACCGCATGAAACTCGACTTCAACATTGCGGAGCGGTACCTCGCCCGCGTCAAACCCGGCCAAACCCTCAGCCTGACCGTCGCCGCACACGGCGACGAAAAGTTTTCCGGGGAAATCTACCTGGTCGAGCCGAAGGTCGACGTGGAAACCCGCACCGTCCGTGTCCGGGCTTATCTCCCCAACGCCGACCACCGCCTCAAGCCGGGCATGTTCGCTAATGTTACCCTCTCCGTCGGCACCAGGGACTCTGCCCTCACCCTGCCCGAGGACTGCGTTTTTCCCCATACCGGTGGCTTTGCCGTCTACCGCGATGCCGGTGGCGTGGCGGAACTGGTGCCCGTCGAAATCGGACTTCGCGTCCCCGGCCGTGTGGAAATCCTGAGCGGCCTCCAAGCCGGCAACCTTGTTGCCCGCTCCGGCAACCTGCGCCTTTCCCCGGGTCGCAAACTGCTTCCCCAACCCGCCTCCCCGTGAACCTTCCCGATTTCTGCATCCGGCGGCCCATCGCCGCCCTCATGTTCAATCTCGCCATTGCCCTCGTGGGCATCGTCACCCTGGCCCGCCTCCCCGTCCGCGAACTGCCCGATATTGATCCTCCCGTCGTCTCGGTCACCGCCGTTTACCCGGGTGCCAACGCCGAACTTGTCGAGGCTGACGTCACCGAACCCCTGGAGCAGGAAATCAACAACATCCCCGGCATCAAAATCCTCCGCAGCGAGTCCCGCGAACAGGTCTGCATCATCACTGTCGAATTCGAGCTGAATCACAACGTCGACATCGGCGCTCAGGATATCCGCGACCGCATCAGCCGCGTCCGGGATGATCTGCCTGACGACCTCAAGGAGCCCATCGTCGCCAAACAGGACGCCGACGCCCAGGAGGTCATGTGGATCGCCCTCTTCAGTGAAAGCCGCTCCACCCTCGAACTCTCCAACCTCGCCGAACGGCAGATCCGTGACCGCCTGCAGGTCTTGCCCGGCGTCGGGGGCATCAACTTTGGCGGTCAAAAGCGCCCTTCCATGCGCATCTGGCTCGACTCCGCCAAAATGGCCGCCCGCAAGATCACCGCCGCCGATATCCGCGCCCTTTTGCAGAGGGAAAACGTCGAGCTTCCCTCCGGGCGGATCGAAGGGGAGCGCCGTTCCCTCAGCATCGTCGCCCGCGGCCGGATGGACCAACCGGAGCAGTACTCCGACCTCATCGTCCGCGAGGTCGACGGATCCCCCGTTCGGCTTCGGGACGTGGCCACCGTCGAAATCGGTCCCGAGGTCGAGGACACCATTGCCCGCTTCAACGGCAAGCCCGCCGTTGGCCTTGGCGTCGTCAAACAGTCTGACGCCAACGCCCTTGACGTGGCCCGCCAGGTCCGCCGGGAGATCGACCGGATTCGACCCCTTCTCCCCTCGGACGTCAGCCTGAACTTTCCTTATGACTCTTCCCTTTACGTGGAGACAGCGATCCGTGAGGTCGCGGAAACCATCGGGATCTCGGCGGTGCTCGTGATCCTCCTCATCTTTCTCTTCCTGCGGAATGTTCGGGCCACCGTCATTCCCGCCTCCGCCATCCCCATCTCCCTGCTCGGCACCTTTGCTCTCCTCTACATCCTCGGCTACAGCGTCAATATCCTCACCCTGCTTGCGCTGGTCTTGGCCATCGGGATTGTCGTCGACGACGCCATCGTCGTGCTGGAAAACATCGTCCGGCATCTTGAGGAGGGCATGTCGCCGGTCCAAGCCAGCCGTCAGGCCATGCAGGAGATCACCGGAGCCATCCTCGCCATCACCGCCAGCCTCATCGTTGTGTTTCTTCCCATTGCGTTCCAATCAGGCACCACCGGCATCCTCTTCCGGGAGTTCGCCATCACCCTCGCCGGGGCCGTCGCCATTTCCGCCTTCGTCGCCCTCACCCTCAGCCCCGCCCTCGGCGCCCACTTTCTCCGACCCACCACCTCCCCGTTGCCCGGCTTCATCCGCTGGTTCGAGCTGGGACTGGAAAAACTCTACCGTTTCTACGCCCGCAGCCTCGATGCCGCCCTCCGGCGGCGCGGACTCTGTCTCGGTCTTGGCGCCGGCATCCTCGCCCTCACCGTTCTTCTTTATCGCCTCATCCCCCAGGAATTCCTTCCCGAGGAGGACAAAGGCCTCATCGTGGCCGTCATCATCACCCCGGAGGGATCCACCAGCGAGGCCACTGACCAATACGTCCGGCAGGCCGAAAAGATCGTCTCGGAATATCCGGAAACCCGCGTCTTTTTCTCCGCCGTCGCCCTGGCCCGCGGCGCTCCCGGTCAGGCCAACCAGGGCATCATGTTCATTCGCCTGAAATCCGACCGTGACCGCACCGCCCAGCAGTTGGCCCGGCCCGGGGCGCGCGGTTCCATGTTCACCCGCATGATCACCGAGATCCGGGGTGCCGTGGTCATCCCGTTTCTTCCCAAGGCCGTCGGCCGCGGCTTTGGCGAGACCTTTCAAGTCGTGCTTCAGGGGGCCGACCTCGCCGTGCTCGAAAAAACCGGCCGGGCCCTGCGGGACGAGATTGACCAGGCCGGCTTCCTCAGCCAACCGCGCATCAACCTCAACTTCGAAAAGCCCCAGCTCAATTTGGACATCGACCGCGCCCGCGCGGCCAACCTCGGCATTTCCGTCCGCGACATTTCCGAGGCCCTCCAAATCCTGCTCGGGGGCCTCGACATCTCGCAGTTCAACTTTGAGGGCAAACAGTACGACGTCATCGCCCAGCTTCGCCGCGGCGACCGCCTCGTGCCCGACGAGCTCAATGTCCTCTTTGTCCGCACCCGCGGAGGCGAACTCGTCCCCATCCGCGACCTCGTCAAATCCAGCGAACGGGGTTCGGTGAGCTCCATCTCCCACTTCATGCGGCAGCGCAGTATCACCGTCAGCGGCCAGCCCCAAGGTGTCACCCTCGGGCAGGCCATCGAAAAAACCGAGGAGATCGGCCGCCGCCTCCTTCCTCCGGGCGTCACCCTGGAATTTGACGGCGAGGCCCGGGAGCTCCGCGCCGGCCGCGGCGAGGCCTGGCAAATCGTCGTGCTGGCTCTCCTCATCGTCTACATGGCCCTCGCGGCTCAGTTCGAGAGCCTGTCCCACCCCCTCACCATTATGGTGGCGGTTCCCCTCGGGGTGGTCGGTGCCCTTCTCCTGCTCTACGTCCTCGGCTTCATCAACCTGATGGCCGTCATCCCCCAATACGCCCCACCGGGAGCTTTGCCCGGCCCCCTCGCTTTCCTTTTCGGTCTGATGCCGGAAATTCCCTCGATGAACCTGAATCTCTACAGCCTCATCGGGCTCGTCCTTCTGGTCGGTCTCGTTACCAAAAACTCCATTCTCCTGGTCGAGTTCGCCAACCAGAAAAAGGCCGAAGGCTTTTCCGCCGAGGAAGCCATGCGTCAGGCCGGCGCCCTCCGCCTTCGCCCGATCCTGATGACCGCCCTTTCCACCACCATCGGGATTCTGCCCATCGCCCTCGGCCTTGGCGCCGGCGCGGAAAGCCGCCGTCCTCTCGGCGTGGCCGTGGTCGGCGGAATGCTCTCCTCCACCTTCCTCACCCTCTATCTGGTTCCGGTTTTTTACGTCACCCTCGACCGCCTGTTAGGCCGAAAACCTGCCCCCGCCCCGGTCTTGTCGCCCTCCTGAAGACCACTAGGTTTTTTCTATGACCATGGTCCTGCCCTACGCCGGCGAAGAGGCCCGCGAGCGGCGCGATATGCTGATCGCCGCTGCCTTTACTTTTCTTTACTTCCTCCTCGTCTCCTTTTTCTGGTTTTCTTCCGAGGCCATCACCCGCCTTCGCAAAACCGAGGACATCCCCCCGGTTCGCCAAATCACCTCCCTCAAACGCCTTCCTCCTCCCCCTCCTCAGGTCGCGGCTCCGCCGGACAGCCGCTTTGTCGATGCCTCGGGGCTCCAGGAATCAAAAAACGTTGATCCTCGGACTGCCCTGGAAAGTGACCGCAACACCGCCGCCGCCAGCAAGGTAATCACCGGCACGGACCCCACCTTGGGCGGGCAGGAAGGAAAAAAGGACGACTCGTTGACGATGCGGAACAGTCAATTTTCCCCGAACCAAGCCGCGCCCCCCCCCGCGGCCGCCTCTCCTGCCCGCCTCAGCCCCGTCGCTCCCCCGCCGAAACCGAAACCTGCCCCTTCCCCGGCCCTGCCCAAACCCCAAGACCAAACCAAAGTCATTCCCGGCCCCGGAACTCCCATCCAAAAAACCTCCACGGAGACCCCGCCCGACGCCACGCCCGATCAGTCCCAAGACACCACCCCCCCTACCCCTTCCGCCGCCCAAGCCGCCGCCGATGCTTCCGAATCCTCCTCTGCCATGGCTCCGCCTCCCGATATTTTCCGCGATCGCTCCGCAGTCTCAGGCGGCGCCCAGTTGGGCCAGGACGCCTCCTTCGCCTCCATGGCCACCGCCCTCGGTCGTTACCAGCACAAGCTCTACCTGGCCATCGGCTCCCGTTGGAACCTGCGCATTCAACAGACCATGGCCCAAATCGGCGTCGACCGGGTCGTGATCCGTTTCCATGTGAATCCGGACGGATCCATCTCGGATCTGGATGTGGTCCAAGGCAACCCGAACTCCATGCTCTCCGTCGTCAGTGCCGACTCCATTCAGCAGTCCAGCAAACTGATCGGACCATTTCCTGAGGACCTCAAAAAAGACAAACCCAACGGCTTCCCTTGGCAGTTAGCATTTCGCATTTACTAACTCTCCCCATGCAGGCTCGCCAATCCGCCAAACATCCCTAGTTTTTAACTTATGGATATCCCCATCATCAGTCACTTTTTCGGCCTCAAGATCAATCCCCTCATCATCCTCCTCATCCTCTTTCCGCTCTTTGCCGCCCTCATCTCCGGCTCCTTTCTCGCCACCACCATCTTTCTCCGCCTTCGCCGCGAACGGGTGACTCCCAAAGACATTGTGGATGCCATCCGCGCCCTCCGTCCCGGCGGCAACACCGAGACCCTCACCCGCCTCTGCGTTCGCAACGATTCCGCTCTCGCCCGGCTTGTCAACAGCTGCCTGGAACACGCTTCCCTCCCCCGCTCCGAGAATGTCGAAGTTCTGGAGACCGCGGCCCGCACGGAAGTCACCCGGTTGGAGCGCGGCCTCGTCTATTTGGAAATCTTTGTCGGCGCCTCCCCGCTGCTCGGCCTGGTCGGCACCGTCTCCGGCCTCATCACCATTTTTGCGGCCGTCGGTTCGGCCAATTCCGATCCGGAAAAAATCTCCGCGGGTATCGCCGAGGCGCTCCACACCACCGTGCTTGGCATCGGCACCGCCATCGTCATGCTTTTTCCCTTCACCTTCTTCAGCAAAAAAGTTGATACCATTGCCGTGGAATTGGAGGACCTTTCCATGCTCCTGCTCAAGAAGCTCTACACGGAGGAAGTGCCCGCCTGACGCCCGTCCGGGTTCGCCCGCGATGAAGTTCCATCCCACCCGCCGCCGCCGCGTGGAGATCAACGTCATTCCGTTGATCGATATCCTTTGCATGTTGCTCATCTTCTTCATCGTCACCACCTCCTTTAAAAAGAAGGTCGCCAACGTCGATGTCACCCCCCCGAAGTCTGAAAAGGGCAACGAAACGGTGGAGGACGCCAAGGCCCCGCCCGAACTCACCATGAAATCCTCCAAGGCGGAGGAGTACGCCAAAATCTTTGATACCGACAAGTTCCCCATTTATCTGGGCGATCAGCCCCTCAACCTGGATCCCAAGTCCGACACCTTCCGGGCCGACCTGGCCAAAGCCCTCAAGGACCGCGGGATCAAGAACGTGATTCTCAACTTTGACGAAACCACCCCCATCTCCGTCTTTTTTAAATTCTTCGATGCGTGTGAGGACGCCGGCGTGCCCATTTCCGTCCGCACCTCCAAGATCGGCAGCACGCCTCCCGGCCCCTGAAAAAAACCCCCGTTCTCCCCATCCGCCTCTACGGCGACCCTGTCCTTCGCCAGCCGGCCACCGCCGTCCGCCCGCCCGACCCCAAACTCTGCGAACTGGCGGCAGCTCTCGAAGCCACCATGAACGAGGCGGAGGGCGTCGGCTTGGCCGCCCCGCAGGTCGGCATCTCCCTCCAGATCGCCGTCATCGATCTTCGCAAGGTGGAAAAACGCCCCTCCAGCTTGGAAATCGGAGGCCAGCCGGTGGACTGGAAAAAGCATATGCCCCTCTTTTTTTGCAATCCCGTCCTCACCCTCACCCGCAAACGCGAGGACTCCAGCGAGGGCTGCCTTAGCTTTCCGGGCCTCCTCGGGGATGTCCGCCGCAGCCTCCGCATCCAGATGGACTACCTCGACCTGGAAGGAAAAAAAATGCGCCTCGCCGCGGGCGGCCTGCTGGCTCGCGCCATTCAGCACGAGGTTGATCATCTCATGGGCGTGCTGTTCATCGACCGGATGGAACCCGAGGTCCGTCGCCCCCTGAAGCCGGCCCTCGACGAACTCCTCGCCAAGGCCAAGGCGGGCACCGAAGCCCGCTGAACCCATGCTGATCCTCGCCGATGCGCTGGTCTCCACACCGGACCGCATCCTTCACCCCGGCCGACTCCGGGTTTCCGGCCGCACCATCCAGGAAGTCGGATCGGATCTCCAAGCGTTGCCGGGAGAAGAAGTTCTCGAACTGCCCGGTCTGACCCTGGCTCCCGGCTTTCTCAACCTGCACGCCCACCTGGAACTCTCCCCCCTCCACGGAAAAGTTGCGCCACGTCTTCCTTTTTCTGAATGGCTTCGGCAGATCCTTCTTTTGCTTCCCGGCCTGCATGCCACCGCGCGCACCGCCTCGATCCTGGAAGCTTCCCGCTCCGCATCTGAGTCCGGCACCACCACCATTCTTACGATCCTTTCCGATCCCCGCTCGTTGGCCGGACTCGCGGGCACTCTGCCCAGGATTTGGTGGGCGCTGGAATTCATGGATCTCCATGGGGATCCACAACCGGCCGTCCAAATGGATCGTTTGGCCGCGTGGCTCTCCCGCCATCCCGGCTGTGACTGGCACGCCGCCATCTCCCCCCACGCGCCCTACAGCGCCTCGACGGATCTCTACCGTGCCTGTGCTGGCCTCGCCCAGACCCTGCGCATGCCCTTTACGACCCACTGGGCCGAGTCGGCCGAGGAAGTGGAACTTTTTCAAACAGGAGGTGGATCCTTACGACCGCTCCTGCCCGATGGATGGATTCCTGGATCCCTTTCCGAGCGTTCTGGAGCTTTGCCCATGGGTTCGCTGCTGGCCCACGCCAATCATCTCAAGCTGGCCGACCTGCAAAACCTTCAAACCCGGGGTTGTTTCGTGGTTCACTGCCCCACCACCCACGCGTGGTTTGGTCGGGAATCCTTCGCTCTGCAAAAGTTCCGCCAGCAAAAACTGCCTGTCATCCTCGGCACCGACAGCCCCGCCAGCGGTGCCAACCCGTCCTTGGATTTGCGGGTCGAAGCTCGGGCCTTTCAACAAGCCCATCCCCAAATTTCGTGGTCGGAGATCTGGTCCATGCTCACCACCCTCCCCGCCTCGGCGCTCGGCCAAGCCGATCGCCTCGGCACCCTCACCCCTGGAGCCGAGGCTGATTGGATCGCCTGGCGTCTGCCCTCCGCCCCGGCTTCGTCCCCCCCGCCCCATCCCATCCCCGCCATTCTCACCTCCACTGAACCCGCCGAAATCATCAGCGTCGCCGGCCGCCTCCATCATCTTGAACGTACCTAGCATTTCCTCTCGTCCCTCTTTTGCCGCCTCGGCACGATAGGGACGATGGCTGCTTCCCTGACCGCCCTGTTGGAAGAAAGAAAAGTGTCCCGGTCCGCCCGTGGTTCCCAGCGGTCCCTGCCCACGGAAGCCGCCCCGCTCTCTTTTGCCGATAATGATTACTTGGGCCTCGCCCGCGAACCCCGGGTGGCCGAAGCCGCCGTCCGTGCCATTCGGGAATCGGGAACTGGCGCCCGCGCCGCCCGGCATCTGGCCGGCCCCTGCCCGGAGCACACCCGCCTGGAAAAGGGCTTGGCGGAGTGGAAAGGGACGGAGGCCGCTCTGGTCTTTGCTTCAGGCTATCAAACCCCCCTTGGCGTGATTCCCTCTCTGGTCGGGGTCAAAGACACCGTCCTGTTGGAGCGGAACGCCCACGCCTGCCTCTTTGACGGGGCTCGGCTCTCCGGTGCTCGTCTCCGCCTTTTTGCCCGAAACGACGCCGCCAGCCTTATGGAGATGCTGACCTCTTGCCGTCGGCTGAATCCGGAGGGAAAGATGCTGGTCGTTGCCGAATCCCTCCATTCCATGGACGGGGATTTCCTTGATCTCCGCAGCCTGGTGACTTGTAAAAACCACTTCGGTGCTTGGCTGCTGCTCGACGAAGCCCATGCGGGCGGGGTGACTGGACCCGAAGGCGCTGGCTGGGCGGCGGAGCAAGGGTGCGTAGCGGAGGTCGATGTGCAGATGGGAACGTTGGGTAAGTCGCTCGGGTCGGCCGGCGGATTCGTGGCCGCCCGCGCTCCGGTCATTGACCATTTCCTGAACGAGGCACGCACCTTCCTCTTTGGTACCGCCCCAGCCCCGGCTGCCATGGCCGCCGCCGGCCAGGCGTTGCAGATCATCCGCTCGGCGGAAGGAGCCAGCCTCCGCCGAAAATTGCAGGAAAACATTCAATTGTTTTCGGCGGAATCCCCGGAACCAAAACCCGGGCCGATCCAGACGCACCGCTGCCCCTCCAATGACCGGACGGTTCGTTCCCGGGATTTCCTCCGGGCCACTGGCATCGAGGTGGCCGCCATCCGCCCGCCCACCGTACCGGCAAGCACCGCCCGTCTGCGGATCAGCCTCTCTGCCCGGCACTCCGCGCCGGACATCCGCCGCCTGCTCGACGGTTTGGCCCGGCTCCGGGACGCGTGAGCGCAGCCGAGACGATCCGGCTCGACCGGAAACATCTCTGGCACCCCTTCACCGCAAATTCCGCTTGGATGGATGAATCCTTTCAACCCGTCAGCATTGTCGCGGGGGAAGGGAGCTGGTTGATCGACGCGGCCGGCCGCAGGTATCTGGACGGAAACTCCTCCATTTGGACCAACCTGCACGGCCACCGCCATCCCCGGCTCGACGAGGCCGTCCGGTCCCAATTAGGAAAAATCGCCCACTCCTCCTTTCTGGGCCTGACGCATGAGCCGGCCGCCCGCCTGGCGCAGGAACTTCTCGCCTTCGCCCAACCCGGCCCAGCATCGGCGCTGAATCGTGTTTTTTTTTCCGACGACGGCTCCACCGCCATGGAGGCCGGTCTGAAAATGATTGTGCAGTCCTTCGCCCAGACCGGCCAACCGCAGCGCATTCGGTTCGTCTCCCCCGCCGGCGCTTACCATGGGGATACCGTCGGCGCCATGAGTCTGGGCCCCAGCGACCACTTTCATCGCCGCTACCAGCCCCTTCTCTTTTCCTCCCGCCGGGTGATGGCGCCCTTTTGCTACCGCTGCCGCTTCAATCGGGCTCAACCGGAAAAAGCCGATGCCCGTTCCTATCGGCAATGCAACTTCGAGTGCGCCACCCAGGCCGAGGAGGCGATTGCCGAAACCGGAAAGGATTTGGCGGCCTGGGTGCTGGAGCCGCGCGTCCAAGGGGCCGCCGGGATGGTCATGCATCCGGAGGGATACGCACAACGGACCTGCGCGGCCGCCCGCCAGGCTGGTGCCCGAATCCTCCTCGACGAGGTGCTCACAGCCTTTGGCCGAACCGGTCCGGCCATGTCCTTCCACGCCGAAGGAATCGCCCCGGACGTCATCGCTCTGGCCAAAGGCCTCTCGGGAGGCTACCTGCCGCTCGCCGCGACCTTGGTGAGCGAGGAGATTTTTCGGGCCTTTGACGGTCCTGCGGAAAACACCTTTTTCCACGGCCACAGCTACACCGCCAACGCGCTCGGCTGTGCCGTGGCCCGGGCCAGTCTGGCTCTGCTGCAGGATCCCGCGGAGCAGAAGCGTCGGGCTGATTTGGCCCAAAACCTCCGCGAACTTTCTCAGGATTTTTGGAAACACCCCCAGGTCGGGGATGTCCGCCAAGAGGGCACCATTCTTGCGGTTGAAATTGTGGCCGCTCGCGCGACCCGGCGGCCTTTTCCGGCTACTGAGCGTCGGGGCGCCCGGATTTGCCAAACCGCCAGGGAATTCGGACTCCTCACGCGGCCGATCGGGGATGTCCTGATTCTGATGCCCCCTTACTCCACCACGGCCAACGAACTGCAACAGATGGTGGAAGCTCTCCGCAAAGCCTTGGCGAAGGAACTTCCGGCGTGAAGGGAATTTTTATCACCGGAACCGACACCGGGGTCGGCAAGACGTACTTCACCGCCCTGCTGACCCGGATGCTGCGGGCCCAAGGTATCCCGGCGGTCGCTCTCAAGCCGGTGGCGAGCGGCGATCGCGCTGATGCCCTCATCCTCCGCGAGGCGATGGGCGGGGCCTTGCCTGTACCCCAGATTAATCCCATCCACTTTGCTGTGCCCTTGGCACCGCATGCCGCGGGAATGCTGGAGAACCGTCCCTTCCCGTGGGACCAGTTGCGCTCCCACTGGCGGGAGATTTCTGAATCCCATCCGGGGCCCTTCTTAATCGAAGGGGTCGGGGGCTGGAGAGTGCCGCTGGATTCGAGCCGCACCGTGCGGGATTGGGCCCAAGAACTCGGCCTTCCGGTGGTGGTGATTTGCCGGGCCACCTTGGGCACCCTGAACCATACCCTGCTGACCCTGGATTCCATCCGCCAAACCGCCTTGCGGATTCCCGGTCTCGTGATGAACTTTGGGGCTGCCCCGGCGGACGAGGCTGCCCGCACCAACCCGGGAATTCTGGAAGCATGGTCAAACCTGCCGCTGGCCCCATTACCTGCCGGGGCCACCACGTTGGAAATTCCCGGATGGTTACGTTCGGTTCTGGTCTGATTCCACCGACCAGCGCGGATCCACGTCGCTTTGCCAGTCTGACTGTACCCCATCCAGGTGGCGTCGCGCCGTCACCGCTGCGATCATCGCGGCATTGTCCGTATTCCAACCCGCGACCGGCGTCAGGACATTTGCCCCCTCCCTCTGCGCAACCTGCTCCAAGGCCCGGGCCACCGCCTGATTGGCGCTGACCCCGCCGCTTACCGTCAAAAGTTTGCGCCCGGTCCGGCGGAGTCCCAGCCGACAGCGATCCGCCAGACACTCTGCGATCGCCGCCTGGACCTCCGCGCAGAAATGGGCCCGTGCGGTTCCCGGCTGGGCGATCTCTGGTTTTTTTTCAAGCAGGAGTCGCGCCGCGTTTTTCAGGCCGCTGAAACTAAAGTCTCCTTCCTCCGACCCTTTCATCGGCCGCGGCAGCTGGATTTTGCCGGCCTCCCCCCGCACCGACTCCCGCTCGATCTCCGGGCCTCCCGGATATCCCAGGCCCACCATTCTTGCTAATTTGTCGAACGCCTCACCGGCGGCATCGTCGCGGGTCCCGCCGACCATCCGGCGCTGCGAGGCGGAGGGCACGTCCACCAGCAGGGTGTGTCCTCCGCTGGCGATCAGGGCAAGATGCGGAAACTCGGGCCACTTCCCACGGGAGACAAACGGACTAAAGATGTGCCCTTCCAGGTGGTTGATGGCGTGAAAGGAGGATTGCCGCGCCCAGGCCAACGACTTTCCCAATGCCAGCCCCACCAACAAGGCCGGGGCCAGTCCGGGACCGGCGGTGGCGCCCACCGCCTCCAGGGGTCTTTCCCCGCTCAGCACCCCTTGGATGATTTCCGGCAAAAGCTCGAGGTGTTGCCGGACGGTGAGTTCCGGCACAATCCCGCCAAGAGCACGGCTCTCTTCCGGACGGGTGGCCAGCTTTTGTCCAAGGAGACGGATTCGGGATTCATCCGCCTCGACCAAGGCGGCGGCGGTCTCGTCGCAGGAAGTCTCGATGCCGAGGGCCCGCACGATTAGCGGGCCGGGGCCGTGCGCCGTGCCACCACTTTCCATCCCCGCAGCACATCCACCGCCCGCTCCAATGGCTCGTCCACCACTTCGGCTGTCGCCTGCCCCGACTTGCGAAGGCCGGGACTGCGGCTTTCATACAGGGCTTTTTCCTCAGCGGACGTCATCCGCGCCGTGATGTCCGGTTGGATGCCCACCCCGTGAATTTTTCGCCCCGACGGGGTGGTGTAGTGCGCCGTGGTGAGTCGCACCCCGACGGCTGGCGTCACCGGGGCACTGATGGCTTGCACCGTCTGCACGGACCCCTTTCCAAAAGTGAGTTCCCCCACCACCACCGCTCGGCCCAGATCCTGTAGGGCTCCGGCGACGATTTCCGCGGCACTGGCGGAATTCCCGTTGACCAGCACCACCGTGGGCCACTGCACCCTCCGGGCCGTTCCTTCGGCCAGGTACTCGCTTCGAGCCGCCGCCCCCTGCCTGCCTACCGTGGCCGTCACCAAGGTCCGCGGCGGAACAAAACGACTGACCAACTCCACCGCGCTGTCCACCAAACCACCTGGATTATCCCGCAAGTCCATCACCAACGCGACAGCTCCCTCCTTTCCCAACCGATCCATCGCCTGGTCGAACTCTGCCGCGGTCTTCTCCCCGAATTGGGTGATGCGCAGATAGCCGATTTTTTCGCCGCCGGTCAACCCTGCCGGGAGCAAACCAACATCCGCCAGGGTCGGGACTTGGATCACTTCCCGGACCAGCGGAACCTCCCATGTCCTCCCCTCGGTTGGGCGAAACAAAGTCAGGGTGACCGTGGACCCGGGCCGGCCTCGCAACTTTCGGATAGCCTCGGTCATGGTGAGTTTTTGGATGCCTTTTCCATCAATTTTGAAAATCCGGTCTCCGGGCATGAGGCCCGCCCGGAACGCCGGGCCACCCTGAATCGGCACATTGACGGTAAGCTGGTTGTCCACCATCCCGACCGAGATGCCGAGGCCTCCAAACTGCCCCTCCGTCTCCGTCCGAATCATCGCATAATTTTCTGGATCAAGAAACTGGCTGTGCGGATCCAACGAGGACAGCAACCCCCGGAGGGCGGAGTAGGTCAACTGGTCATAGTCGGTTTTTTCCGGCTGAAGGTAATCGTCCCGGATCAGCTCAACCACGTTGGCGAAAAGAAGCGCGCTGCGGTAACGACCCTCCTCCTCCTTGGAAGCGGTCTTGGGCTTGGTTTCTTGGGCAAACAGAACGGAAACCATCATTCCCCCGGCCAGAGTCGGGGCGAGGAAGTGCCGGAGACTCATTTTCTTGCGGGGGAGTCGAGGTTGGCCTCAAACCACCGGATCGTTTCCCGAAGCCCGTCTTCCAGGACAACCTTGGGTTCCCAACCGAGAATCTTTTTAGCCCGAGTGATGTCGGGTTGACGCTGCTTGGGATCGTCCACCGGCAGGGGCTTGCGGACGATCTCACTTTTTGTGCCGGTTAACCGCCGGATGCGTTCGGCGAATTCTAGGATAGTCAGTTCCCGCGGGTTACCGATGTTGACCGGCTCGTGAAAGTTGGACTGGGACAGGCGGTAAATCCCGTCAACCAGGTCGCTCACGAAGCAGAAACTCCGCGTCTGCTTACCGTCCCCAAAAACGGTAAGCGGCTCTCCCTTCAGGGCTTGGCCGATGAAAGCTGGCACCACCCGCCCATCCCGCAAGCGCATCCGCGGTCCATAGGTGTTGAAGATCCGGACGATCTTGGTGTCGACTTTATGGTAGCGGTGGTAAGCCATGGTCATCGCCTCGGCAAAACGCTTGGCCTCATCGTAGACACCACGCGGACCGATCGGATTCACATTTCCCCAATAGTCCTCCTTTTGCGGGTGGACTAGCGGGTCTCCGTAGCACTCGCTGGTGGAGGCCAGGAGGAACTTCGCCCCTTTGGCCTTGGCCAATCCCAGGGCGTTGTGGGTCCCCAGCGAGCCCACCTTGAGCGTTTGGATAGGCAGTTCGAGGTAATCAATCGGACTAGCCGGAGAAGCAAAATGAAACACGTAGTCTACCGCCCCTTCCACCTCAAGAAACTGGGTGACATCATGTCGGAGAAAGCGGAAATTCGCGTGGCCACCGAGAAGGTCCAAATTTCTTTCGTTGCCCGTGATTAGATTATCGATGGCCACGACCTGGTGGCCCTCTTGCAGAAGACGGTCAGTCAGATGGGAACCTAAAAATCCGGCTCCTCCCGTGACCACGCTGATTGGCATCCTTCTGGGCTAGAATCTTTTCCCTTCCAAGGCAAGCCGACGACTGGCATTTCCGTTGCTTCTGACTCAGGATACCCGAATGAACGGGCCTGCCAGCGGGGAAAAGGTCTTTTTTGGAAACTACGAGTTGGAAAGGGAACTGGGCCAAGGCGGCATGGGCACCGTCTACCTTGGCCGGGACCATGGGCTCAACCGCAAGGTGGCCTTAAAAATTCTAAGAGCCGACCTGAGTAACGATCCCGCCTTTGCGCAAAAGTTCTTGGAAGAGGTAGAGGTCACCGCCGCCCTTGCCCATCCCAATATTATTCGAGTCTACACTCTCGGAGAGCAGGACGGACGCCTCTATCTCGTCATGGAGCATTTGGACCAGCCCAGTCTTGAGCAAAAAATGGAGAAACTTGGAAAGATTCCCGAACGGGAAGTCTTGGAAATTGGTATCGGCATCGCCTCGGCGCTGCAATTCGCCCATGAGGAGACCGGCCTCATTCATCGCGACATCAAGCCGGGCAATATTCTCTTCGGCCGCGGTGACATCCCCAAGCTGGCCGATTTCGGATTGGCGGCAGGAGCTCGCACCGCACTAGGCCAACAGGACGAGATCTGGGGAACCCCTTACTATGTTTCCCCGGAGCGACTCAACCGGAAGGAGGAGGATTTACGTAGCGACATTTACTCCCTTGGCGCTGCCTTGTACCACATCTTAGCAGGGCGGGCTCCCTTTGAAGCAGAGACCGCAGAAGAAGTTGCCCAACGTCACCTGTTTGACCGCCCCCCACCTCTTCGAAGCCTTTGCCCCACCGCACAGGAACAAACTGTCATAACCTTGGACAAATGCCTCCAAAAGAACAGCGAACAAAGGTGGCAGAATTACCACGATCTTTTACTGCAACTGCAGGACGCGCGGCGCCGACTCGCCCCGCAATAAAGATCTATTGGGTCGAGAGCGTAGCTCCGGTTGCATTACTGGCAATGCCCAAGGAGACATTTTTGGAATTATCGGCCCGGAGGAACTCTGCAGAATTTCCGATCCGGTAAACGACCAGTCCTTTGCTTTTCCAGCTGTTCGTTGCGGAGGCCAGGGAAACGTTCGACGCCAAGGCGGTGGTTCCTATGTTCTTGGAGAGAAAAAGAGGAAGGAGTCCGTCATCGGAGGACGTCAAAGGCCCGTTCACCGCCCAGGCGATGTTGTTTGCAGTGATATTATTAGTCGAGGTTGCCGCCGTGTAGCCGTTTCCCGACAAGATTTTCGTGCTAGTGAGAAGGCCAAGACTGATCAGGTTGGCAAAATAGGCCGTGGAGGTAAAGGCGGTGTTGGTACCAAAGTAGTTTCCTTCGCTGTCGTTGGCGTAACCGAAGGCAATCAAGCCGCATTGGCGGATGTTGGATACGTCCACCTGTTGTTTGGCCTTGTCCAAACCCCCTTGAATCGCCGGAACTGCCAAACCCGCGAGCAACCCGATGATGCTGATCACCACCAGCAATTCGACGAGGGTAAAGGAGTTTGCCTTGAGTTTGCGAATCTGATGAAAGAATTTCTGCATTCATGGATCATCGTCCAAGCCACGCCCCCTGTCAAAGGGGAACTCACCCCCCGGCCCTTTCGACCCTGCTTGCCTATAACCTCCCGCCGGATCGGATCGCCACTCGACCGGCCGACCCGCGGGATTCCGCACGCCTTCTCTTGGTCCAGAGGGAATCCCAGAACCTCTCCAATCACCTGATCCGGGATCTTCCTACACTGCTTGCCTTGGGGGATGTTCTGGTTTTCAACAACTCCAAGGTCATTCCCGCCCGACTCATCTGCTCTCAAAATCGCACAGAACTTCTTCTCCTTGAGGAAACCAGCCCGGGTTGGTGGACTGCCCTCGGCACGCCCGCCAAACGCCTCGCCCCCGGCACCGACCTTTTTCCCGACCCCCTCCAGGGCCCCCTGCCAGACCAACCCCTGCTCCGCGTGGAAAAAACCATCCCCGGCGGCCAGCTGGTGATCCGTTGCCTTGGGGAAAAGTTCGACCTCCAGGCTTTCGGCCGTCCTCCGCTACCTCCCTATATCCTCAAGGCACGCAAGGCCCAGGGGAGCCCTGATTTCGACCCCGCCGACATTGCCTCCTACCAGACCACCTACGCCAAAATCCCCGGCTCCGTTGCCGCCCCCACCGCCGGACTTCACTTCACCCCGGAACTCTTAGCCCAACTCAACCATGCCTTTCTCACCCTCCATGTCGGCCTCGGCACCTTTCGCCCGATCAAGACCTCCGATTTTCGCGACCACCCCATGCACGAGGAAAAATACGAGATCGGCCCGGGGTTGGAGAAAAAAATCTCATCCGCCAATCGCGTCATCGCCGTCGGCACCACCTCCGCCCGCGTCTTGGAATCTGCTCCCCACCTCCAACCCCATGCTGGCAGCACCCAAGCGTTTATTTACCCACCTTACGACTTCAAAAGAGTGCGAGGCCTTCTCACCAATTTTCACC
>Ga0194130_10002414_pt1 | contig 27120 bp, 46 predicted proteins | sample TA2KigsurfametaG_FD_160084 | JGI IMG/M metagenome (GOLD analysis project Ga0194130, IMG submission 160084) | Freshwater microbial communities from Lake Tanganyika, Tanzania - TA2015050 Kigoma 12 surface | ecosystem: Environmental > Aquatic > Freshwater > Lake | place: Tanzania: Lake Tanganyika... | reverse complement strand
TTTGATCTCTGTGCGTGTTACACCAAGTTGGTCACGCTCAAGGATCTCCTGGCAATCGGAAAGGATCGAAGCGACCAACATCACTTCATCACCACGGTTGCGCTCAATGAGAGCGTTGATTTCACCGTAGGACATTCCCAGGGCTTTACGTTCGAATTCAGTCATTTGGTTTCCTTTCTCATTTATCATGTTTATTATTATGGATGTACCTGACCAAAAAATCAAGATAAACGTTACGATAAAACATCAATAAAATCAATGAGTTAGCAATACCTGACTAAAATAGTACGGTACCACGAGCTCGCGTGGGTTTTCCCCACAGCTAGCCGTGGTCTTATTAAGAACAATTCTTATTTCGTAGAGTAGTGTTTATAGGGAGTAATGAATTCTTTTTTCTGTTCCAATGTCCAGTCTTTTAGGTAGTCATTGTCTTCATTGAAAAGTTTTTCGTAATTCTTTTCTTTTACTACTCTATGCGATAGAATAGTTTCACCTAACCATTTCTGGGAAAATTCATTAGCCTCTTCCATCGCTACGGTATCTAAGGCCCACACGGTTTTACCTATAGGAACCTCCACTACATACCTCATTCGGTATTGAGCAATGCATTCTACAAGTACAAGTTCAGTTTTATTTTCCATAATATCCTCAGTAATGGGGGTGCTTCTCTGTGATCGTGGTACATATAGCCTTTGGTGGGCCTTAGCCTTTGGTGGGCCTTCCATCCACTCGCCATCACAGAGATTCTCGTATTGCCAACGCCCGTTCGGTTTGACGGCATTCTTTCGAATGTGGTAGGTTTGTGCTTTTACGTTACCGTAATTGGACTTTCTACCAGAACCACCCGTAGGTTATCGGCCTACTTCTATCGTGCGGGTCACACTAGTCGGTGATGATCCAACGTGTTAATTTTTAATCGGTCTCCATTCACAAATTACGTTTGCCTTTGAACCGCTGTCTTTAGCCTTTAAAGCAAGCCTTACAGCCGTAGCAGCCATGTTACAATCACGCTCATGCTTGTATTGCATTAATTCAATAGCTTTAAAATTAAACGTTACAAACAGTACCCATTCCATCGGTTTTTACCTTCTCTATATGCTTACACGTTCCATGGTACTTATAGCCGGTACAGGTACATTTCCATCTATCATTATCGTTAGTAACGTAATAGATGTCACCCTTGGAACCTTTTACCTGGATACCTGGACGATCTTCTTCTACTTGCTTTATTAGCTGGAATTTACGATATCGAGGATCGAAATCGATAGGATTTTTAAGAACTTTCTGCTCCCCAGTAACCCTATTGATGTAAGCGTAAAGCTTACTCTTACTGTTACTGAGGAACAGAATGTTGTTAGGTTGAAATGGAGTGCTCCATTCCGTAATTTCTTCAACGACTATCATAATAATATTATTATAGGACCATTGCAGTCCTAAATCAACTGTTACGTTACTTAATTTGTAACCAGCTCATTCCTGTTTACTCCCAAAGAGCTGTAAAAAGCTGATAAAAATATTGATAAAGTTAATATAGAGACTTAGAGCACCAAACCACTGCATTCTACTTACCTCACTCTCGGAACAATTCCAAAACATGTCTCTAATTCTATTCATATCATAAGCCGTAAGACCTAAAAATATTACGATAGCTAGTACGTTAATAGTCATTTGTAGGGCTGTACTTTGAATAAACAAACCAATCAACCCAGCTACAATAAGACCAATAACCCCGGCAAACAAAAATGACCCCCAGCTAGACAGATCCCGTTTGGTAAAGTATCCCCAAAATGCTAAAGTACCAAAAGAAACGGTTGTACTGAATAAAGCCATAACAATAGAAGCTGATGTGTAAATAGCAAACAATAAACTTAAGCTTGCACCCATCGCAGCAGCGAAAGCAAAATACCATCCTTTAATGGCACTTTCGGACATAGTATGCCCTTTAAAAGCAAGATACAAACTCATTACTAGGGGTAAAAATATTAATATGTAACCTAAAATACTGCCAAATAGTACCGGAACCATTCCAATTCCGGCAATAAAGGAAGCAGCAATAAAAGTAGCACCCAGACCGTAGAACATTCTCGCTAGCACCCCGGCTACAGCGGCATTCAAACTCTCAGCAGCAGTCATCGTACTCATAATCTCTCCTTACATATTAACGGCAATAATTCCAGCAATAACTAACCCTACTGCTAGAATATAAACCAAAAAACGTTTTTCGTACCATTTATCAACGCATTCTTTATTTGGCATTTTTTTCCTCTTCTTGTTTACAAACAAACTCTCTTGTACAGCGCTCCATCGATACTGTCTGAGTATTTATTCGGACAATGAGCCGTCCGTGTTATCAATACTAAAAGCAAACTTAGCATTGTTGACCGCCGGCATAGTTACTTGCCAGGCCAGCAATGCAATCATTAACTATTCAATTTTAAAAAAAGTAGTTAAAAACCTGGTAAATAAAATAGAGGGAGATATAAGCTGAAAGTACTAGTAACCCTAATCCAGAAAGTCTAATTAGATAATCTTTCATTCTTCATACTCTTCATCTTCATCATACATAGGCTCGTAATCGTTACCGCTTGTATCAATACTTAATTCATAACCAAAATGAAAACGCCCTTCATTGTAGTAAGGTTCAAACGAGCGGTTAAACTTAATTACCTGACCTCCCTCCAACCACGAAGGTTCTTTATCAATCTGGTCCATTGCCACGACTCCAATCAAGCCAGCATCTACTGCGTATCTGCGACCTTCTCTGTCGTGATAAGAACCATCTCCATACATTGTACCGTGGGTCCAAAAGCGAGTGCCATCTTTCATAACAAAGCCACCATCTAAGCATTCGGCTCCTTCACTCGAAGTCTTGATTGTTAGCTCACAAAATTCATCCCAGCGATCGTTAAGCACGTAGCAAAGATCGCCAACATAGTAAGTACCTGCTTCGAACCTCATGCACACTCCGTTGCTTGAATTTCTTCATTAAGTACGTTCCAGGCGTCTTGAAAGCATTCTAAGCCTTTAGCGACGTAACGACCTTTAAAGACATCCCATGATGCGTACACATAGTAAGTATCATCATCATCTAAAACGATCTGATAAGAAAAAGTTAGATCGTTACAATACTGATTACTAATATCACAGACAACAATGCTCATTCTATCACCTCACCACGCTCTCTACGTTCAGCAAAAGTTTTCATCCATTCAGCTAAAAAATCCTTAGCATCATATCTATGAATTTTAAAATGTTTTACAAGATAGGGTACTGCGCCAAACATATTTGTTTTCCCGGTTGATCGAAGAACATCGAGAAAGATATTAACTTCGTGTTGAGATGGTAATGTCTTTTCCATAATTAGCTCCCAAGCCAAACTTCGTAAGTGTTTTCTTTTCCTTTTACTGGGCTAAAATTTTCAATAAAAACGTGATTACCAAACCCTTTTCTTCCGTCTTCGTCTTCGGTCTTGTCGGCCAACATTTCTACCGCCTTCCACAATTCTAACCATTTTGCTTTGCCGCCATGGCCTTCTACCGTTACGGACCGTTTTGAATCCCACGGAGCCTCTAAAATAGCACCAGCTGGAACGTTAGAGGTATCAAGAAAGGATTCAATATCATAAATCGACCATCGAGTGTACTTAAATTTAAACTCTTTTTTGTAAAGATCGGCCATGCGGTTAATTTCGTTTTCGTGGTCGTCTTTTAGCTTCATTAATTCATCCCTTACAGGCTCAAGATACCGTCGCACCTCGCTAGCTCTCTTAACCATATCGCTATCATCTTTAAACATTTCCGATACAGTACGATCAAGCCAATACAGACTGCACATTGCATTATGAATACTAGAAATCTGCTTATCAGTAATAGTAAAGTTAACCATTTAGTCTCTCACTAAGTCAAATTATCGCCAAGGTATAAGTCTTGCTCACAATTACTACTTTAATAATTTACTTCCATGTCCATATCCATATTATAATATAGACTCCAAACTTCTCCAACAGTTACGTTGTACTCTTGCGCAATCTCAACGAACACCTCATTCATTTCGTCACGACACTCAAAGCCTTTTTGAACCTCCTGGGCAATTGCCTCTTGAATGTCAATTGCGATAGTTTTAAAGTAACCCATTATACACACTCCTCAACAAACTCTTCAAATGTTACTCTTTTTGCAGGAAATTGAATTTGACCTTCGTTGTCAAGCTGCATTTGCTCAAAATCCGTAAGGAATTGATCTCCAACTACTTGATTACCGATCATAGATCTAATCAAAAAGTCATCACTAAGTTCGATTAAATCGTACGCTTTAATAATCATTTCTTCAGTCCACTCTTCGGCCTCAAGAATAAAGTCTTCCCCGCCTTTTGCTTTCCAATAAGGTTCTTCCGGGGTACCGTAATTCTCATAATCTTGGGTATAAAAGTACATCTTAATCATATCAAATCTCCTAACTCAATACCTAAATTATAACAGCACCTAGACCGAAAATCAACAGTTACGTTACGTCACAGCTAGCTGTGGTTTTTAAATAAGAATAAGTCTTATTTCGATTCTCTATAGACTATACGTAACCACCATTTATATTTGTGGAAGTATTGTTCAGAGGTATAAGGATTTTGATGATACGCTTCAAGCTCATCTCTGTTCTTAAGCCACATCTCTTGAACAAACTCTCTAAATGTAGTTTTTCGGTCTAAGGGGAGGGAAGTTTTCACTATTCACTTCTCCGCATTTGTATTCAATTATTAGTTCTGGAATTTCTAACGTAGAGAGATAGATTCCAATTAAAAAAAGAGCTGAGGCAAAGCCTAGAAAAAATTTAAACATTATAAAGGTAACGATATAATTTTACAAAATAAGCAAAACGTACAGGTTCATGTTCAGAGTCAGGTAATACCCCAAACTCTTCTTGCATTTTATTTAGATGATATATAATTTGTTCTTCCGTCATTAAAAACCTAATTTACGACTATCAAAATACAATCCGGTTTCTGCATTATAATCATTTTCAAAATATTCTACCAACATTTCTATTCTAAAAGCAGCTTCCTGTTCCCCTACACTATTTAGTTTTTCTTCATAGTGTTTAAGAAACTTTATCATCTGAAAGGGACTAATGCCCGAAGCTTTAAAAGACGGTTTTTGAGGACCTCTAGTAGGTTTAAACATTTTTTACTCCCTATAAATATAAGCATGATACATTTTTATTGTTTTCATAACGATAAAAAAATTATAGCTTCTGATCTTCCTGTTGAAAAGATTAAAGTAAGATTTGGTTATCGTTATGAAATTCTCACCTCAGTTAAGGATAAAGAATCCGTTGAGGCCGTAACAGAGCGGCTGCGGAGGAATTACCCTGTCTTTATTATAGAGGAACATTACAAAAAAATCTACCGTCACTCTGAAGAAGCTAAACGTAAGATCGCCCAAGCTAGATTGGGCAAAAAATGGGATGAAGAAACTAAAAATAAAATATCTAATACAATGAAAGGTAAGTCAAACTTTGAGGGTAAACGACATACTGAAGAAACCAAAAAGTTAATGGCTGCTGTAAAGTTAGGAAATAAACACGTTAAGGATACGTTCTGGGTTCACGATCCCAAAAGTGATAGTGAAAGAAGGGTGAGAGATAAGAGTGAGATACCAGAAGGGTTTCAGGAAGGAAGAGACTATTATTCTACTGAACCCGGGGTTTACTACTTCATTAATCGTCTGAGAAAAGAATAACCTCCCACCAGTTCTCCCAAGGAAATACAACCCAGCATGGGTTTTCTATTTTGTTAATCATTCTACCGTAGTAATCTATTTCAAATCTGGAACCGGCGTTTGTAAGTAAAGTTCCATACCTCACCTCAAAATCCTCTCTCTGTACCTCAAACAAAGCATTATTAAATTCTGTAAGAGTGTTGCCTGAATCATTTATATCATCTACCACAAGAATGTGATGAAACTCTTTATGAAAATAATTTCTTAAATCATTATCAAAGTAATTAATTTCCTGTTCCTTGTTGTGCATATAGCAAGGAATATCATAGTACTGACTAATATAATTGGCCGGGGTACATCCCCCTCTAACAAACCCTATTACTAAGTCTGGTTTGTAATCATTTAGGTACATCTGCCGGATAATGGCATGAGTGTAATCCTTTACCTGCTGATCATTAATAAAAATTTTTTTCATGAGCGGGTAATAGCTAAAATTTTCTCAATTTGTTTTTCAATCAAAGGTTTTCTGTTTGGCCAGTGAATGTAATCTTTTTCAGGATTTTTCATTAGATTTACTAACAAAGGCAGAACCATTTTTTCTAAGGCTGTAAGTTTGGCCTTTACATCTTTTTCTATTAAAGTTTTATACTCATCAGTGTCTAAATTAGGTGTTCCAGCCTGTTCCAAACGCTCTAAAATATCTAGCACTGAATTTAAATTAGTTTCTAATACTTTAATTCGATCTAGAATAGGCCCGGATATCTCCTCCGTATTTACTGGGGGGGTAACTACAGGGGGAGGTACACTCTGGTCGGGGTCTTCAATTGCGGTAAAGCCATAATCAAAAGAGGAATCAAGATACTCTTGAGGAATCGTCGCCATAATTTTCCTTTACTTGATTTGCTATATCTACTAATTGTTTTTGAACGCCCTTGCGGATAATTTTTTTAGTTCGCTTAATCATTCGATTGTACGCTAGGTTCCATTTAAGATTGGATACTCTTTCTTTAAATGTCTTGCCTAACATATGATCATACTCATGTAGAAAGATTCGAGCCGTTAGCCCGTTGAATTCTTCTTCTACCGTTTCACCTTTAGTATTTTGAAAGCGAACTTTTACTGTCGCCGGACGCATAACTTTCATGTAAATGCCAGGGAAGGATAAACAACCTTCATCCATAGAAATTTCTTCAGTACTAGTGGAAATAATTTCAGGGTTAAAGAATGAGTAGTTTACATCACCGGCACCCATTACAAACATTTTAATATTTAGACCCACCTGATTGGCCGATAAGCCAATGCCTCCTAGGTCCTGCATTCTGTCGATCATTATGTTAGCTAACATCTCTGCATCAACATTCTTGTCAAATAAGAAAGGTTCGGGTGGGGTATGTAATACTGAGTTTCCGGGGAGTACGAGCTTGAGTTCAGATTTTTTAATCATCTTGCAATCTTGCTAAAGTTATTATGCTTTTCAAATTTGATTACTGAGCGAAACTTATCAAACAAAGCATCCTTATGACTAATTACAAAAATATTATTATCTTCACCAATAGTATTAAGTATAGTCATAACGTAATCAGTACCGTTTATGTCTAACGAACCATCAAACACCTCATCTAGCATTAGGAGGTTAGTGTTGGCTGAATTTTTCATCCTAGCAATGGAACGCCAAGCAAACAAAAGCGCAAGGTCAATCTTTGCTTTCTCACCCTCTGAAAACGACGCATACGAAAATTCATCACGATGTCTAGATTTAATAATTTCATTGAAAGCCTCATCAAGTTCAAACGATACGAAAAAGTCCATTGCCTGGAGAAACTTATTCACCAGTTTATTAATCACTGGTAGATATTGTCGTATAACTTTCGTTTTAATGCCAGTATCTTTTAGTAAGATACTAGCTACGTCTAGATAGTGACGGTCCTCTACTAGTCTTGCCTTATCTTCTGACAATATTACAACCTCTTTGGCTAACTGCTTTAGTTTAGCTTTCTCTTCATCGATGTTCGCTGTAGAGTGGGTAGTGTCATTCAAATCTCTTTCGAGTTTGGTTATATAGTTCTGTTCGGCTATAATTTTACTATTTAAGTCTATAATTATATCGTTTATATCGGCAATCTGTTCTTTTACTTTTTGTATTTCTTCCAAACGATACTCTACCTGATTTATTTCAGAAACTAATTTAGCACAAGCCTCATCCAACTCTTTTCTTTTTTCTTCATGATCGTGAACGACGTGATCTTTAAACTCTTGATCTATACTCTGATTACATGTCGGACATTGATCGTGGGTTTTATAAAATTCAATTTCCTTGTTGATAGCTTTTACCTTATCAATCAGTTTATCTTTTAGTACTTTTAATTTCTTATCTTTAGCCTCTTGAGTATCCCCATCAGTAATAGATGCTTTTAATGCATCGATGTTGGCCTTATGAGTAGTTACTTCACCGTTCAGCTGGACCACAACTACTTTAGAGGCCTCTATTTGTTCTTTGATTTCATTCTTGCGCTGTTCTTTATCATCTTCTAGCGTCTTAATATACTCTTGCTGGAGTCTAACTTTATTTTTACCCAATTCAATATCAGTATCCAGGTTAGTAATCTTTGTCTTGACTGTATCGTACTTCTCTTTTAGAACCTCGTTCATTACAGAGAAGATTTTAATATCAAGTAAGTCTTCAATTACCTCCCTACGATGGGCTGTAGGTAGCTGCATGAAAGGGGTAAATGATGCTGACCCTAAAATTACAATCTGGGTAAATGATTTATAGTTTAGCTTTAGTACATGCTCTTCTAAATACTTTTGATAGTCTCGAGCGGCCGCATCTTGATTGAGTAATTCTTCGTTTAGATATATTTCAAACACATTTGGCTTGGCACCCCTTACAATCTTATACTCTTTAGTGCCAATAGAAAACTCCACCTCCACAACCATTTGTTTTTGATTGATGGAGTTAAGGAGCTGGGGTTTATTGATATTACGGAAAGGCTTACCGAATAAAGCAAAACAAATAGCATCTAGAATAGTGGACTTTCCTGCTCCATTTTCACCTATAATTAAAGTAGTAGGTGTACGATCTAGATAAACTTCTGTAAATTGCCCGCCAGTAGAAAGAAAATTACGCCAACGTACTGTTTTGAATTTAATCATTTAGTATGTTCACATTAAAAGCTACACTTATTCTTTCACTTTGCACATCATTTTTTTCAACCATGTGTGGTAACCAGCTAGGAAATAGGTAAAGTATCCTAGCTTTAGGGGTGTATGTAACCCTGTTATAGGAGTGGTATGTATTATTTTTTGAATTATGAATTTCTAAGCTGTATGTATCAATATTCTGAGGCCTCACAAAAACTAAATTTGAATTATTGTCGCTTAGATAGAATACACCTGAAAGAAGTGCCCTAGGGTGGGTGTGTAGATTATTACAATCACCTTGTTTGTTTATATTAACCCATGTATTATCTATATAATATCTATTACTAATATCTAACTGTTTAAGACATTCACCCGCGACATTGTATACGTACTCAAAGTATTTAAATAAAGGGGTATTAATAAGATCATTTTGGGTCATATCCTTACTTTGCCAACCCCCAACATTAGATAACACTCTTCCGATAGAATTTAATTTTAATTTTTTACAATATTTTATTGCTTGATCTTCATCCTCTTTTGTTATGTTTGGTATCTCAACATACCAAACAGGCGTAGGAAACCAATTTTCAACTTTTAAACTCAATATTATTCTTCCCCGTAGTTTTGAGCTTCCACATACAACGTTTTCATTAACGTTTTAATGCGTTCCTTATCAGCGTCAGTGTCTAGATTATCTACGTATTGAGATAATAATGTCAAAGTATCTTCTAAATCCACATCATCGGCACCTAAAGCCTCGGCTTCAAATTCCGACATATCCTCTATAATTTTTAACTCCAGAGGGTTACATCTTTCTAATTTCTCCAAGAACTGCTCAAACTTGTAAAAATCAGTCTTATTCACTACGATCAGCTTCAGATGTTTATTCTCGTAGTATTCTTGCTTAAAATCTATGTTTTTTGTATCATCATAGTATATTTTACTAAAGATATTGTATGGATTTTGTATAAATTCTACGGTTTTTTCCACTGAATCGAATACATTAAATCCTCTAGGATCTTCGAAGTCCGCCCAGGTGAGCTCGTAAGGATTTCCAAGATAAGTAATGTTCCTATCACTGCTACGGTGATGAAAATGACCAGTATACACACGCTCAAACTTAGAAAAGAGCGCAGGATCGAAACCTTCATCATTTTCATGTCCTTTATACATTTGAAAGCCAGCTATTTCTAAATGACCGAACATAACGGGAGAGCTGGATTGTTTTATTGCCTCCATACACTCGCTATAATTATCAGTACATATCCAGGGCATTAATAAAATAGAGCACCCTTCGTAACTATACTCTGTCGGCGAAGAATAAGCCTGAATATTATCGTACTCTTGCAAAAGGAGGTGGGGGGAGTTAACTAGGTTTGTATTCTTAAAAAAAGTATCATGATTACCTACAATCATTATTACTTTAATACCTCTTCGTTTGGCTTGGTCAAAGAAGTACTCCCGGCAGGAATTTAAAGTATTAAAGTTTATATACTTACGGCGATCAAAACAGTCACCAAGATGAAAAATAGTTTTTATTTCTCGCCTGTCAATCTCAGGCCAGAAACACTCCATATAAAACTTTTTAAAAAAATTATCAAATGGAATTGAATCCGAGCGAGCACCAAAATGTGTATCAGTTATTAGAGCTGCTTTCATTAAGTTGTTTCTTATAATAATCTATTTGATCTTTAAGCTGAAGTTTTTTCTTTTTTAATTGCTGTATTTGAACGTCGCTAGAATAATTATTAAATGCTTGCTTAATCTGTAAATCAACGCTGTAGTGTAAATCTTGAAGATGTTTGATGTGATGCTCTACTTTAACAGGGTTCATTTAAATCCCTTCAAATAAGTCCTCATTCCACTCTCTATGACCTTCTCTGAAAGCCATATTTGATTGTGTCTCTCTTACCTCTACTCTAAAGCACCAAAGGCGTTTTGCTTCTCCCGGGCCCCAATAGTCCGGAATATAAACACCGTTTATATACTTATATAATTGATCAGCTAGACCCTCACATCCCAGGCGAGGTAGAATGGTTAGCTTGGCCATCTTTTTTTCTTTTAGTAATTTAAATGTTTCAATTTCGGGGTCATCTTGTGCTACTAATAACGTATGATCAAATTGATCTTGTAAGACCTCTTTTAGTTCTTTAAACCCACCATAATCAGCTACCCAATTACGAAAATCTAAGTCATTGGAGCCAAACCAAAACCTCATAGAAAAAGAATACCCGTGTATTAAATTACAATGTGAATCTGCGCGCCACTGTCTATAGGCGCAGGGAAATTGATCTACATACTCCTTAGTAGAAACAAACTTATAAGTGATTAGTTGCATTACTCTGACCTCTTTAACCGTATTTACTATCGTGGAATTTACCTACCCCGTAATCACCATCATACATGCGCAAAGATTCTGCATCAAAGGATAGATATTGACCTATCCTTGTGCCTTTTTTGATTTTTGCCGTACCGACCGATACATGAAGTACACCAGCCATAACCCCATGATAACCAGAATCATAGAGACCTGAAGTAATAAAACAACCGTTGCGGTTAAGAGTGCTCCTAGTAATGACCCAGCCAGCTTCGCCCGCTCCAACGCTGATGATGTTTTCCATAATGACCTCATAAGTCCCCGGGTATAACGTAAAATAGCCCTCTGCGTCTGGTACGAGCTCTTCAGTTCCTCTATGCTTTTTGTTATCATTTGATATCTCAAATTCGTTAGGTAAAATTTTAAACACCTTACCCAATCTTAAATCTACTGCGTTGGGCTGTATGTCCTTTTTTTGTACATTAGTTAATGTTGTCTTACTATTTTTTCCTGATACATGTTTCATAGCGGTTGGCCGATATAAAAGATTTTTTATATCCATTATTCTTTATCCTTACTCTTTTTAAGCGGGGCGTTTTGCGCAATCTGCTCATGCACCTGGGCTTCAATCATAGACCGAACATACTCACCGCGTTTGTGTTTATCAATAATTGTAGCGGCAACTCGCTTGTAGCTTTTTTTTAATTTAAACGCGCTATTAGTTCTCATCATGCCTCTGGTATAAAATAAGGATTTTCTTTAGTATTAAAGTTGCCAACTGGCTCTAGTTTATACGTTTCTAAATTTAGCTTCCACACCACATTAGGTTCTAGAGAAATTGATCCTTCAAATCTTGTTGAGGAGATATTTAAACGATCATCTATGAAGAGCGGGGAAATTTCATTTCTAAAAGCATATAATGAATTACCATCATACATTACACATGCAAATGTACCGTCTATGTCACTTAGGGTTTCCCACCCTTTAGCTAATATTTTTTTTAACAACCATTCAGTATCCCAGGTCCCTTCCTCTAGTTCTTTCTGTTTAATGATGCCATTATGCCACAGTAATGCCCCATTAACATTAGCGGGATGAATATTTTTACTATCCGTTGTGGGTGCTTGGGAGTGGCAGATAAAGTAATCATAAGGGTTGCAGGGGTATGTGGGTATAAAGCGACCATCCATTTTACCTGGTGATTGCATTAGAAACCCAATCTGTATTCCGTCGTTTTGTTTACGAAAAGTACATACTGAAAAGCTTAATTCCCCGCGGTAAGAATTAAGCTTATATAATTCCGTTAATGTACTTTTACTAAACGATCCAATAATTGAACACATTATGCTGCAACTTTCATTTTACTAATTAAATCATCCCAGGGTATATGAATAGAATACAGTACCGGGTCTTTTTCTCCAATCTTGGCAAAGTTAGCAATACGCTCTGAACAAGACGGGCACTTACCACAAGACTCTGCTAACTCATTAGGATTATAGCATGTAAGTGTGCGCCCGGTCAATGATAAATTACCATCAAGTTCCCGAAGTATACTTAATTCTTCAAACTTAGATAGCTTACTAAACGGGGCAATGAGCTTGATCTTTATAATTCTATTTTCAGATAGAAGATCGTTTACTTTATTTACCCAACGCTGGGTTGTATCGTGGTAGCCGTACTCATCATGTACCTGTAAACCGGTAAGTATTGTATCTACGTTTCTTGTCTCAGCATATGCAGCTGCAATCGACATCAGAATCATATTGCGATTAGGTACGTAGGTTTTAGGCCTTGGATCACCTAGTACATCCTTAATCGTAGGCATCTCAATACTCTTATCTACGTTTGCTGAAAATCCCTGAGAGATATCACCAAGGAACGTAGCATTAATTATTTTGTGTGCTACATTAAGTAATTTTGTAGAGCTTTTTGCAAATATAATTTCTTTTGCTTGCTTCTGACCGTAGTCAAAGGTAAGAGCAGACACGTTTTCAGCCCCGTATTTCTCTACCGCCAGTCGCATTGTAATAGTACTATCCATACCTCCGGATAGAATAACAACACACCCTTTAGTATCGGGTAATAATGATAAAGCGTCAGCAACCCGATTTAGATTCGTCATCGTAAAATCCTAATTGTTGATTATTTTCAATCATTTTATCTAATGCCCGCTCTTTCTGAATTCTGTGCAAGTAGATAACAGCATCCATTAGTTCTTCCTTTAGGTGCTGTAACCATTGATCAAGATTGAGATCAGTTCGTTCAGTTGTTACACCGTACTTGGAGTAACCGTGTTGAGAACGTTTAATAAATTCATCGCAAATTTGATTAACGTTATTATCCGGGCTCTTGTTTAAAGGCCCTTCTGAAGGAAAAGGATATTTAGCAATCATTATTGTCTGGGGGTCTTAGTACAGAAACGCAACACATCGGCAATCATACCATACTTCCAAAGTATCCCCCCGTGAGAGGCTCGTACTGGGTTAATATCAATACCTCCTCTCCTAGTATAGAGGCATGCCACGAATAATTCTTCGGGTTGTAATAAATCCCACAAGCGTTTATAAATGCACTCACAAATCTCTTCATGAAAGTGATTTTCTTTTCGCATTGACACGATATAACGTAGTAAGGACTCCGGTGTAACAGCCTTCTCACCTTTAATATGAACATACACATCACCCCAGTCCGGCTGATTAGTAACTCGACAATTTGATCGTAGTGAATAAGACCTCCACCTTTCATATCGCCCGATGGAAGGAACTACTTCTAAAATATCTGACGACTCATTATAGTTATCAAAGGTCATCTCTTTAATGTTACAGAAATGTTCAAGAGCAATAAAGTCCCCTCTTATAGGTGCAATTGTATCGATATCACCCCAGCGAATAAACACTTGCACCTCACCTCCTACAGCACTAGAAAGGTCGGTGGAAATTTTATCTTCAATTATCCAGATTTCGTCAGTTGTTTCGATAAGACGGGCCATGTTAAAGGAGTTAAGATAAAGCTTTACAGATTTGGATTCCACAATATTTGGAGTATTAGCTGGGTAAGTAAACTTAAGCCAACCAGAAACAGGAAAACCGTTTTCAAGAAGCGTGGAAAACTCATACGCATTCCACGCATCCATCCCCACAAACGGGAGGGAATCTTCTTTAATTTCGTAGGCAGTTCGATTAAGATGGCGAGGTACCGCAACAAGTAATGTAGAATCAACATTGTCTGGAGTTATATAAGGTTTAACAACTGTACCGTCACCAGCTTTTCCTAGATGAACGGACACTAATTCATTAAGTGTTTTTTGATTAGATTCTATAGCCACCGTTTAAATCCTTTTCCATTTCTTTCCTACTTTCTGTTACCTTGCAAGCATTAAGTACTTGTTGTACTCTTTCTCTTACCGACCCACTTAATAGTACAAAAGATATACCTTGATTTAAATAACTATGAAATATCTTTACTATTTCATCTCTAAATTCCATATCAGTGCTTCTTACTCCATCATCTTCAATTTCAAATTCAGGCTCGATGTAGAATAGCAAATCATATTTACTATTAAGTTTATTAAAGACATTCTCAGCAAACGACATTATATTATTACTAACCCTACCTTTATTATGTAAGTATCTTGTATACACCACACCATCAAGAGCTGTTCTATCAGTAATCATCTTATCATTTATAAAGATATTTACAATATGTTCTTGCATAATTAGACGCTGAGTTATATCATCACCATTCTCATTGATACGAAAACCATACTCTTTTACCCTGCGAGTAACCTCATTGCAGACTGTAAATTCTTTAAATATATTTTCTGATCTTAGTGCACTAAGTAAAGTAGTTTTACCTACTGACTGCGCACCGCTAAGCCCTATTCTCATCTAGCACCTTTCTTAATACCCACAACCATGATTCTAATGACGTTTGCTTTAATTTGCCATATGTCTCTTCTAAAGAATCACATCGATTGGAATAACAACTCGCACTTAAAACTTCCCCTTCATCTACCCCAGGGGTAACTTTATGTACCACTGAACCAATGACTGGGTAATTACCTTCCCAAGTTCTTACTTGAGGATCTTTACCCTTTAGTTCAGGGTAATGTGTGATGAGTGCAGGGTGCCCGTTCATTATATTATAACTAGTACAAATATCTTCAGGTAATATTCTTAAATAACCATGTAAGGTAATAAGAGTTGTTTCAGGGTTGAATATTTTTTGATACCTAAAATAATTCATTAGTAAATCATGTTTACCTGACTGTATAGTAATACCTAGCTCTTTTAGTTCAGAACAGAATTTAATTTTCTCTTCAAAATTATTTGTAACAATCAAATTAGGTTTACGTTTTAGAGCTTTGGAAAGCTCTACAATCTCTGACCCCGTCTGACTAAAAAAAGCAATCCAGTTCATTTTAACCCGTTAGCAAATGTTCTAAAGAGTTTAAGGTTATACTCAATATTTTTAATTTGATCAGAGTTGGGTACCGTGTGTATAAGGTCTACAAGTTTAATTGACTGCTTATTAACCAATCCTCCAAACTCATACTTAACCCCAAGAAGACCATGGACAATAGGGCTGGAAGTATCAATCGTTTCAATCCAGTCAAACCCATAACGATAAAACATAAACTCTATCGGGAGCGCACAGCCAAGCAAGTGGTGTGGTTTTTCTTTATTAATAATACCGTCCTTTAGTAGATGAGTAAGTGTTTGTATTCTTCCCATCGTATACCCTACCCATTTATTAGGATGGGGGCATAAATTAAGGTAATGAGAATAGTCAAATGAAATAGCAATTTTATCTACCTTAACTACCTCATCCATGTACTGATAGCATTGAATAAGTTCGTTATAGTTTTTACCCTGCACTACCCCTATACGTTTAATATCTTTAGGTATTTGCGAATTATATTCATCTAAAAATGCTAAAGTACTATCCATTGTTCCTAAAGTACTTTCTAGTACATCAGGAATAATAAACTCAGTGGGATGTAGTTTTAAGATCCACTCAATGTATTTTTCTGAGTCAAATGCTTTACCTAACTCAAATATAGAATTATCTAGTAAGACATGTCGCCCTTGCTTTACTGACCGTTCGAAAAAACTATAGTATGTTGGTTCAGTTTCAAATAAATGAACTAAAGCATAATCATAATCATTATAAGATCTAGATTGCTCTAAAAGAGCAAGAGGGGATTCATGACTTATTTTCATTTAATACTCTCATTTCTTTCCATTTAGCAGATAGTTCACGTACTTCTTTTATGGCTTGATTTCTAGTTGGCCTATCAAGTTTTACTACTTCCGTCACGCCTCGAATTTTTTCATTTAACCAAAAATTCTTAGGGTACTTTTTAAGAAACTTTTCCTCTGCCTCTTCTACTTGAGCTTTGGTACCGTAAGCGGAAGCTAGTGGTCTAATATTCCACGTATAGTATTCTTCGTCTCTAAACCGATCTAGAATATCATACTCTTTTGTAACACCAAATTTTAAAAACTGCTCACCGGTTTCTTTATTAGTAAACTCAACCAAATACAGTTTACCATTCTTAGTGGTAATACCACCAAAGGTTTTATATTTCCCTTCCATGGGAATACTCCTTACTTTTTAATTAAAGACATAAATTCTGCTCTACAATCAGGCTCAGATTTAAAGCATCCTCCGAGTTTTGCTGTCATTGTAAAGGAAGAGTGATCCTCAGCCCCTCTTGACTTAACGCAATAATGAACACCCTCAATCACTACCGCAACATCTTCTGTGTCAAGAATAAAACTTAAAGCATGATAGACCTGTTCAGCGATTCGTTCTTGAACCTGAGGTCGCCGTGCAAAATACTCTACAATACGATTCATCTTCGATAGACCTAAGACCTTACCTTTAGGGATGTAAGCAATGTGAGCCTTTCCATCTATAGTAACGAAGTGATGCTCACAATTTGACATCATAGTAATATCTTTTTCTATTACCATTTCATCATACTGCATTTTATTTTCAATAACTGTACATTTAGGAAAGTTTTCTGGCTTTAGTCCCCAGAAAACTTCGTTAACGTACATTTTAGCTACACGCTTGGGTGTCTCAGTTAACGAGTCATCGTTCCTATCCAGCCCAAGTATATCCATTATAGCAGCAAAATGCTTTTCAATCCTCTTAACTTTAGAATCATCTTTAACCAATAATCTATCTACCAAAACAGGAGTATGTACACCTTTCTCTCGAAGGTACTCTTCTACTTTATAGCCAAGCTCTGCATCGCACTTCCCTTTATTAAGACTCATCTTCGTCTCCGTTAACATATTTTTGTAAATCTTCTATTTTTTTTACTATTTCAACAAGAGCAGGTTCTGGATTTTCTGCTTCACGTTTTTTTAAGTATGGATATGCTTCTAGTAATAAATTAATAAAAAAATTATTTTTATAAGTATAAACCTTTTCCATTAGGTACCCCATTCATTTTTGAATAATGGAACTTGAAGCCTGTCAGAATATCTCCACCCTTTTTCCATTGCTAATAATGCTACGGTTTTATTGTTAAGAGCATACACCGACTCAACACCCCCCACTGGCATAATGTAAACCGGGCCTTTAAAATCATCTTTACGAAATTCATTAACGGCTTGTTCTGCCTCTTCTACATCCTCTTTTGTAGCAACTACAAACTTAAGGTAAGTATATCCAAACCACTCATACATACTTACAATTTCAGGTCTAATTGCTTCTTCTCTCTTCTCACCCGATACAGATAGTTTAGCTGACACAGAAAATGTTAATTGATCTTTTCTATTTTTTGTCCAATTATCGTTTAGATACTTTCTAAAGTCGTTAGACAAATCCTGTGTACCGTTTGTTTCAAATGTAAGTTCTTTTAACGGTGTCATTGAAGGGTGATTTAGAAGATCGGGGTAAGCTTTTTGCCATCCAAGCAAAGGCTCTCCGCCGGTAATTACCAGATGTTCGTCTTCCCACCTTTTGTGCGGAAGTAAACCCACAATCGAGTCAGCAAGCGAATCGGTAGATATAACAGGGCTAAGATGCTTGAAACGAGGATCCCAAGAAGCGTAAGAATCGCACCCAGTAGATACAAGAGGAAGATCCTTGTAGGACTTATATTTAGAAATTTCATCCGCGACATAATCTCTCTCCTTTGATTGTTCCCCTTTAGGTAGACCAAACCCATCGCAGGTAAAGTTACAGCCAAAGGTTCTGAGAAAAACGCTAGGGACACCCATGTAGCGGCCCTCGCCCTGAATAGAGTAAAACAATTCTGATACTTTAATTTTTGACATTAGAACTCCTAGTTTTGTTAGCTGGTGGAAGGGCACCAGTCACAAGTACATAATATTATAAGATATTTATTCTAAATCTTCAAGTAGTTTTGGTACTTCTTTAATTTTTTTTCTGCCTTTTTTTACAGGCATTGTTCTTTTTTCTGGGTTAATAGAATCAGCTTGTTTGCGAACTAATTCTACAATCTGATTAGCTATCTCTTCATTACCATCAGTGTGTGCAAGTAACTGCTCAAGGTCAACATTTTCTAAAATTTTATATTTTGTAACTTGCTGTTTTTTTTCTTTTTGAATTCTTCGAACGAAGGCATAGAAAATAATCTGAGTATAGTATGCAAATGGATTAGCTGATTTAGTAGGATCAAACTTGTCAACAGCTGTTAGACAATTTTCTATTCCATCAGAAATCATATCATCTTTAAAAGTGTAATTAATAAAATTAGCTTTATAAGATAAATGGGTAGCTATCTTTAAAAAACATTCACCAATATAATTACTTACCAAAGGCTTGGGAAGATTGTTTTCTTTAGCATAGTCAATCAGTTTACGATACTCAATCAACGCCGCTAAAAATTTTTTGTTATCTACGTAATGGGCGTTTTTCTTATCAGTGGACTGTTCTTGTTGTTCTTCTTGTTCTGTATTCATTATATTCTTCTTCGTCGTCTTCCGACTCTTCTTCCTCCCCGTTTAAATATAAATTTAAAATTTCATCATCTGGAGGCAGATCCTTTTTATTAATTTCCTCCGTTTGTTTATTATACTCTACAATGTAATTTTTATATTGCGATTCTGCCTTTTCACTAACATCCATTGTAGCTACTATATTATTAATATAGATTTTAACTATATTTGTTTTAGCCATTTTTATCCAGGGCTGCATTATATAGGTTTCTACAATCATATTATTAAGAGGAACGGCCACAGAGTTAATTAACACTGGATCAATCACCTCTAAAAAATTTTTAGTATTCCCTTCCGGGAGTTCATTAGTTAAAGCTATAATACTTTCTCCACTAGTAAGCTTTAAATATTTACACTGCATCCAGCGGTACCTTTACAAGTTTGTATTCGAACTTTTCATCGTTATAAATCTTTACCCTCTCAATCATATGTAATAATGTAAAGTTTTTTCTCGATTTCCAGGTCAAATCATCGCCAATATCGTATAAATTACAACTTACTTTCTGATCACCTTTTCTTAAACCCCTTCCAATGGACTGTAAATTTCTAATACGAGACTTAGTAGGAGAGGCAAAAATAATATTATGTAGGTTCTTAATATTTATTCCTGTTGAAAACGTGCCATAAGAAGCTACGATAATAGCATCGTTTTCATTTTCTGTAATTTTTCTTATACTCTCTCTTTGTTCGGTATCGGTACCCCCGTACACAAACCATACTTTGCGATCACTATCCTTATCATTAATCATCTTCCAAAGAACAGCGCCGTGTTTTTCCACGAACTGAAATAGCACCAGCGTATTACCTTTTTGCTTTAATGCTAAGTTACGAATGAATTTATTTCTCGGCTCATGTTGAACTAGGAAGTCCATTTCTTCAGGGTATTTGTTTTCTTTATTTGCTTTCTTAATATCATCAGGGTAGGAAAGTATTATGCAAATTATTTTTAGTTCTGCTAGCTGGTCTTTATCCATCAGCTCCCTAGTGGTAGTAACTTTATAAACCGGTCCAAACAATCCTTCAAGTACAAGTTTATGCGTTTTAGTTCCATCTAAAGTACCTGTGGTACCTACTCTGTAGGGGGCAGTTACCATTTTATGCATTATACTTGTAAGGGATTTAGCTTTAAACAAATGCGCCTCATCCCCGTATATACATTGAAACGGCTCAAAAAATTTTTTTGGTAATTCATAAATTGATTGCCAAGTAGATATTACAATTGAAAGTAAATTATCTTTGGCATGACCGGAATATATTCTTGAACAATTATACGAGGCTTTCCAGCCATTGTTTAATGAATATGATTGGAAGTCAGAATACATTTGCTCAACGAGCGAGGTAGTTGGTACCAGGATAAGCTGTTTTCTTCCGAACTTTTCATTCCAACGAAGTAAGCAGTAAATGATAAGTGACTTTCCTGACCCAGTAGGGGACAGTAGAAGAGTTCTTCCTTCGCTAATTGCTTTGTAGACTGCATCGAGCTGATAATCTCTAATGGATTCGCCGTTGGGAAGTGATAGGTTGAGTTCGTCGACGAACTGTTTGACAATCTCTGGGGTAACTGAATCACATTTTTGATGGTATTGTTCATAATCTATTGTATAGTTATTTACTTCACAGAAATGTTCTAGATAATTTAAAAGTCCAACATATAGTTCTTTTGTAAATACAGAAAAAAGTTTTACCTTACCATCCCAGAGTTTATTTCTATACAGCGGGTGAAACTTAGCACCAGGTACATCAAAAGAAAAATGATCTGAAAGCTCCTGTGCAATACTTGGCTCACATTGTACTTGTAGATAGACTTCATTTTTCTTTTTAATTGCTATATCGGCCATTACATCATACCGTTAGTAAACTTTGTCCATTCTACGGCGGTTTTTATATCCCAGGTTCTTGAGTTTATGGAGCGGAGTATTTGCTCTAAGGTAAAGATAACTGTTCTAAAATATTCTACCTTATCTTGCAACTCTATTAAATCTTTATCGCATTGCAAAAATTCATCCATTTCATTTTTTAAAGGCTTATTACCCTGGAACTGTTCCCATCCTGCCTCGTCAAGCTCGGCCTGGGACATCTCACCTCTATAGTACCTATACTTTAATCGACGGACGTTAAAGTAATCTGATTCTGCTTTCCTTTGCAGAAGTTTTACTCTACCTAGATAGGATAGATATTTTGAATGAAGAAGAGGTACTCTGGTTGACTCTCTACCTAGATTAGTTTCATCAATACGAGAATCCTCTTCCCAAGACTGGTGAAGATCAGCAAGCTTCATGTTACAGCTTTTCTACATCCACATCTATTACTTGGTGTTGTTGCTGTTGCTGGGGCGGTGGGTAAGCGCTCTCTAAATCAATAATTGCTTTAGGATTACCCTGGAAGCAATACGATCCATAATGATTAAGAGAAATGGAAGGGTCAAGCCAAATATCTCCCCCAATCTCCTGCCACCGACGACAAAAGGTGTAATCCTCAGAAAGATAACGGCGATCAATTGGATCAATCATTGTGTCAAAGAATGCGTAAAACTGATCTTTAAGATCAATAGACATATTAACATCGTTTTTGTACTTGAGGTCTGGATACGCTTTGATCATCTTATCAATAGTCGAGCGCTTGATCATCATAAATCCAGTACCGGCGTCGTGAAGTTTAATCAACCCGTTTTCAATAGCAATTGTCTTATCCTCTCTACTAATAAACTTAAAGTTAATTGCGTAATCTGCACCGTAGGGTGGGATCTTAGTAACATCTAGTTTATCTTCTGTATCCTGTTTAAGAGCTTCTTTAATTGTCGTCCAGTTAAGTCCTTTTTTAGGATAAGCCCCTACAGCAACATCTTTGTTATGATACCAGAGCTTTAGAACATCATCAACCTGAAATTCAATATCCGCGTCAATAAAAAGTAAGTGAGTATAATCTGAATTAAGAAAATAAGCTAGAAGAACGTTTCGAGCACGCGTTACCAACGATTCATTTGCAATTGTACCAAATGCAAGGGGTATCTTATGCCCGTTAAAAAAGGTCATAAGTTTAATTACTGACCTGAAGTAAGGTTCAGTTAATTGACCACCGTAACAGGGAGTAGCTACAAAGAATTTACATTTTCGGACTTCGTCTAAGTTTAATTGAATTTGCTGCTGGGCCATATTCACTCCAAAGAAAAAATTATTAAAAAATATTAAGATATATTATAATGTCTGTATATCAAAAGTTCTATACTTAAAGGATGCAATTCCTACAAAATATTCGATTGAAGAAGAAGTAATGTCAAAATCTAAAGCTTCAATAGAGGTTGGAAATAAATCTTTAAAATTAATATTAATTTTTGGTATATTTGATGAATTAAGAATAGTAAGAGTGGCGTCTGAATATGCTACAACTTCGGCCTCACCTCTTAGGTTTTTAACGAAAGGAAACCGATTTAACCTATCTATTTCAAAATTATTATATTCATTATAACTGTTTGGAAAGCCGAGTGCAACTATCCAGTTAAAAAGCTCACGATAATTACGCATATCTTCAGCAATTAAAAACCGAATAGTAAAGTCACCATAAAGTAATTTATCACCTATTTTTGGAATATCTACAAAAGGTGTTGGTTGCTGGGCAAAACCAATATTGACAGAAGGAAGGTTGGCCGACTGACATGTATAAGCAACATAAGGTAAATCTTTAATTGAGAACTTAAACGCATTGGGTTTAAGATAATCAAAAACTAGATTGTTTTTAATATTGTTACTTACTTGTGAAGATATGTTTGCTGTATAAGCCATCAAATACCCTTTTTACAATATTTATAACAAAAAAAGAGGGAGCTTTCGCCCCCTCTCTAAGTACCGATCTACGTCGGTTTAATTACATAAGGTTAACAACCTTAGAACGACGATAGTACTGGTTGCGGTTTGCCGTAAAGGTATCGGCATCAGCAGCAGCGCTGTTGGCGTTGGTTGTAACATACGGGTTGGCAATCATACCGTAACGAGTCTTAAAGCCGATCTTGGGCTGGAAGCTGTTAGGATCAACTGCGCGAACCATTTGGAGCGGAACGTACGGGCAGTAGAAAATACCTGCGTCATAGGGCGATGTACCCTTGTAGCCAACAACATAGAACTGGCTGGCAGCACCGAGGTTGGCCGAATACGGATCGACATAAACGCGGAAACGGCCATTGAGAACGCCAGCAAACGTGTTGCCAGTGTCATCAACGTTCAGGTTGGTAGAAAGGGCAGGAGTATAGTCCAGAACACCGGCCATTGCTAATGCAGAAGCAACGTCAGCGGAACAGACGATGAAGTTACCCTTACCACGCCGTGTATCTTGACCAATGTGGTTAGCATCACGCTCGATGTTAAAGAGCAGACCCTTAAAGCGCTCAACTGACCAACGGCCGTTGGAATCAACGTCGAGGTTAAACGTACCGGCGGTTGCGGTAGCGGGCGAGCCAGCCTTAGCAACGGTGTAAATCGTACGAACGACTTCACGGTTAATTTCAAACATAATTTCTTGCGAAAGGATGTTCGAGAGCTCGGACTCAGCATCCAGACCGTGGACAGCTTTCAGGTCTTGAGCAAGTTCAAGAGTGTACTCAGCTTTCAGAGCACGTGAACGAGCTGTAACAGTGGTTTTGTCGATTGCAAAGGCCATCGAGCCAAAAGCGTTGTTTGCGCCATCGCCAAGAGCTTCACCTTCGGCTGTAGTCATACCCTTACCGGTGGTGTAAGCACCATCGACAGGGTTAGAACCAGCGTGTGTACCGTTCTTGGGGGTACCAGCATAAGCGGCGTCAAAGCCAGACGAAGAGAAGTCGGTATCGGCTTCATTGTACAGGGCTTCAGTAATGCCAGAGTCAGTGCGAACGTTGCCATAGGCCGAACGCATTGCAAAAATTAAACCGGTAGGACCAGTCATAGGCTGGACACCACAAATGTCATAGGCCATTAAGTTGGGCATAGCACGGCGAACTAGACCAATAAGAATTGGATCATAGCGGTCAATGCCAGCTGTCTCAGCAGAGTTGTTAGCGGGAGCTAACTCCGTCAGCATACGGCGGTCTTCGCGGAGGGCCTTTTCTTGGTTCTCCAGAAGAACAGCTGTAACTGCTCTTTTATAAGTGTCTTTAATTTCAGGAAGTTCATCGTGGTTCAATACTGCTCCCCACTTTTCCTGCAGTTGTTCTGATAGGTACATTACCTTCTCCTTTGTTAAACGTATTTTATTTATTAATTAACGTGCTTTAATTTGTCTAGAAAGCGCCTGAACGTATCGGGACATTGTGCCTTCTTCGAAAGCAGGCTGTTGGCCGCTCTCTTCAACTAAAACTTGCTCGGGTGATTTGGCTGTTGCTTTAGGAAAATAATTTTCCTTAATTACAGCTACTTTCTCACGATACAGGTCTTCATTTTCAAAATCGACACCTTCAATGAGTTTCTTAAGCTTTTCAGCCTCAGTTATTGCTAAGTCCTTAGTCTGCTCTTCAAATACCTTGGCTGCTTTTAACGAAGCCAATTCTTTAGCAAGCTCGACATTGTCCTTAATGGTCTCATTCAGTTTGGTTTCTAGTTCAGATGTTTTGGACTGCATTTCATCGAGAACATTATACTTCTCTTCAGGTACTTCAATGTAATGCTCTTTGAAGAGAGATTTTAGGCCTGAGATAAAGTCTTCAGCAATTTCAGTTCTGAGACCGTTCTCAACAGCTAGTTGGTTCTCTTCCATCCACTGACCAACTACGTAATTAAGGTAGTTGTCAACTTTTTCAACTAAAGTGTCTTTGTACTCATCTAGTTGAGTGGCAGTTTGCTCTTCTAATTTAGCTGTAACTTTTTCCATCTCGTTATTAACACGAGCAATAACAGCAGCTTCAAAAATAGAAGTAGCTTTTGTTTTGAATTCTTCGGAGAGCTCTTCACCAAAGATGACATTAAGCTGGGCAGAAATATCAACCTGCTCCTCAGCTGTCTCTTCCGCAATAGTCTCTTCTTCCTCGGTATCTGTCTCTTCCATAGCAGAAGTCTTAACAGACTTTGCATCACCTTTAGAGTCAGGTAGCCCTGCTTTACCAGAAATACTACTGGCGGCTTGAGTACCTAGGTTTGCATCGTCTTCATCGTGAGATGCGACTGCAGGAACCTCAGAAGAGCCTTGCTTGGGCTGGGTGGTATCACCAGCAGTAGAAGCTTGTGCAGCCTTAGAAGTATCCTTCTTGGTTGCAGCTGCAGCTTTTTGAGCAGCAGCGACTATCTCGCCCTCAGCAACAGTCTCTGTAGATTCTTCAGTCAGTTGCTTGGAACCTGCGCGGTTTAGCAACTCTTTAATTTTAGCTTCGACTGACATCCGTTTCTCCTAAGAGTATTGTTTTAACGTTATTATTTATAAGTTTTTATTACTTGATGTTTCTTAAAAAAGCTTCAAAAACCTGAAGTTTAGTTTCATTAAGCTGGGCTTTAGAAGTTTTTTTAATAGCTTTCTGGGCTTGTTCAATTTGGACTGATTTCCAAACACCGTTTTCCAGAATCCATTCTGCTGATTCCATAATACCCTGAACAAATGCATCTGGGGCAGAAGGATCAGCAACGATATCAACAGTGGCAAGATGAAAATCATCCTGTACTTCGTTAACACCGTCTTTTTCTTTTAAAGAACCTAACCCACGAGAGGATACGCCTAACCCAACACCTTCTTCAATGAAGTTTTGAGCTATTTTACCCATGGGGGTATCTAAAATTTTTGCTTTACCTACAATGTCGCTACCTTCAAATCTAAGATTAGTAATAAGGTGGGAGACGTTGTTGAGGTTAATGGTAGGGTTTGGAGGATGTCCTAACTCTCCTAAAGATCTTTTTTCTTTTATTAAAGTCTGATATCTTTCCAGCTCTTTTTCCATTACTGCTCGAGGATAAATTCGTCCGTTTTTATTTTCTTTATCGGCCTGCATAAAAATGCCTTCGATATAGAAACCCTTCTTACCTGATTCGGAAGCTTCGGTTAGAAATTTTAATTCCTGGGAGATTTCTTTAATAAGTTTCATTATAGTGATCCTGGTCCTTGGTTTTGTCTATCGGGGTCATTGTAACCTGCTCCCTTAGAGAACTGAAGAATAACAACCCCTTCAGAACCACCTAGGTTAACAACCACGTTAGAGCTTGGTTGTTCATTTAAGTTAACGCCAAGATCGGAGGTGAAGTTAAATGTATCCGCTGCTCCAGCTGGCATTACCAGAATAAGGTTACCATTTCTTGTTACGTTTCCATTAGCAAGTGTGGTAAAAGCCGCATCGGTGAGCATCAGCTCCAAGTTTGCTGTTGTGACTGATTGATCAGAATACCGAAGTGTATGTACATCGATAGTAGCAGAACCGGTACCGGAAACTTTTACCGCAGCTTGGCGGCGTGTCTTCTTTAGAATGTGTATATCAGCCATTTGTCATTTTCTTCTTTTTGTGATTACCATGGTACTCAGCAATCATAATTTCTAAATCTTCTGTAAACACTTTGTGAATACCGTCTTTAAATTCTACCAGATACCATTCAATATTTCCCTCTGCATCAGGCTCGGCATGCTGGGCTTCTAACACCACCCCATCACCAAGTAAGGCCGAACGAACGTGCTTGGCACAGAGATGGGTATCTTCTTGTGCTTGATCAACTTCTTCAGCAACGCGTTTAGCTGTCTTAGTAGCAATTGCCATTTTCATACCCATTGGCATGTTAGGGTTTTCACGCTCTATGGCTTTAGCTACTTCTTCGCGTTTTTTTATTTCAGAAGGCGTTAGAGTTTTTTCTTGTAACGAGGCTCTAAATTGCTTAAATGATGTCCTAGATATTTCTTCTTTTACGCGTTTAGGTTTAATTATTTCATATGTGGTTGGGTGAATTTTAGCGCCTGTCATATCCTCGCCCTCGGCATCTCTACGATCTATCTCTCTTTGAGCTGCATCCATATTATGTTGATGTGCTTTATTTTTAAGC
>Ga0194130_10002411_pt1 | contig 27143 bp, 10 predicted proteins | sample TA2KigsurfametaG_FD_160084 | JGI IMG/M metagenome (GOLD analysis project Ga0194130, IMG submission 160084) | Freshwater microbial communities from Lake Tanganyika, Tanzania - TA2015050 Kigoma 12 surface | ecosystem: Environmental > Aquatic > Freshwater > Lake | place: Tanzania: Lake Tanganyika... | reverse complement strand
TAGCGGAATGGAATCGAATATTTAAGAAAATAGTTAAATAAAAATATTGGTTAATATTATAACAATAATATAATGGCCGCCGTCGACTTCGTCCTTTCCGGTCTTGACCAGACCTTTACCCTCGGTGTTTCTGGTGAGCTTGCCGGTGCCGCTGCCCCTGCTATCGATGTTAGCTGCGTTGCTACCTACAACATCAAGACGTCTGACATGCTTAACGTGTTTAAGTTCCAGACTGATTCTTTTGATGTCAACAACGTTGATGCCTCCGATATCAAGTACTACGTGTACATGAACGCATGGCCCGCCGACTTGTCTCTCAACCCTGCAAACGCTCACACTCTCAGCAGCACTCCTATCTTGGCAACCAGTGCTGATGTCGTCGCCAAGAGGAACTTTGTCAAGCACGACTTTGTTCGTTATTTGGCTCTTCGTCTTTTCAACACCGCTTATGGTGTCGATCTGTTCAGCAACGAGTCCGAGCTGTTGTCCGACCTTGTCACCAAGGGCGCTACTGCCGCCGGAAACATCATCACCGCTCTTAAGACAGTCGACCAGGCTTCTGCTGCCAATGGAAGCGCACCTCACAAGTATTCTGAGAACAATCTTACTACCACCGGCAACTTCTCTCGCGAGTTGTTGCGCCAAGTCGCTCACCATGCTCCTGCTCGTTTTGCTTCCATCAGCAATAGTTCGGACATTCAGTCCATTCCTCTCGCGTCGGGCGATTCAATCAGCTTCAAGGTCAGCATTACCGCTGCTTCCAACCAGCACCTCCTCACTGAAAGACCCACCGCTATCGAGACACGCAGCTACAGAATCAAGCTGAACTTGACAGCAGATGGTTCTGCTACCCAGATCGTTCCCGATGAGGCCGACAGCACTGCTCAGTATCCTTACCACGCCGTTTAAACCCGATATACTTTATACAACAAATGAAAATTTATTTTGTAGATATTATAAAATAAATTCTGGGTTCTGGATTCCTACCGTAGAATTTAGAACATGCGAGCCTATACATTATTATTCTTGTATATGACCTTTTGCGTCACGTCGTCATCGTGGTCGTTGTCATCCTCGCCCCCGAATTTTCTCTCCGTAGGTGATTGGGGGTCTGCCGCTCTCGGTGGCTATCATCTTCGCAACGCACAGGATACGTCGAGTGCGATGAAAGCGTATATTGTCGAAAAAACACGTCTCGGCCAAGACCCCCCATCGTTTGTCCTAAACACCGGCGATAATTTCTATTATTGCGGAATTCAGAATACGAGTGATCCACAAATAAGTGAGGATTATACTGCGCTTTTCGGTGGAATGGGACTGCCATGGTATCATTCTCTCGGTAACCATGATTATGGTTTCTCGCCGGAGGCGCAACTCGCGTTGAATTCGATGATTCCGGGGTGGATTATGGACGGGCGGTATTATCATCGGCGCGTCTCCATATCATCAAGTATTATCGTGAATATCATCGTCCTTGATACAAATCCGTGTGTGAGAGATTATCGCGGGACCGATCGCAGGCGCTGGGACCCCTGTGGCACCCAATACCCCGATTGTTCGCCCTTTGCGGAACCATGTCGATTTCATGAGAATATTATCGCACAGGATTGTGATGCGCAACTGGAATGGGCGAAAGGTGTGCTTTCCAGTATCCCAAATGACCGTAGCGAATGGGTCTTCGTCGTCGGGCACCATAAAGCCGAAGAAATCGATGCGGCGGATTTTCAAACCACGTTCCTGGATGACCCCCGGATTCATTTGTATTTGAACGGGCATACGCATAATTTGGAGCATTATGAAATCAACGGACAGGCGAAGTATATGACGACGGGGGCGGGTGGAATGGTGATTATCGGGAGCGAGGGCGAGGGCGAGGGCGAGGGCGAGGGCGAGGGCGAGGGCGTCGAGAGATTATTGCCTCACCACCACAGTAATCACACCGTAAAAAGTCTTTGGAGTAAGGTCGTCACCGGTTTTACATCGCATACATTTATGAGTAGCGGGACGGTGCTGCGAACAGAATTCTGGGACGCGAAAAAAAACGACTCGGTGTATTCGTTTGATGTTCATATTTGAATTAGCGGTCGGTGGTCAGCGGTCAGCGGTCGACGTATTACGATTTTTTAGAGAAAGAAAAAAACCGTATTAGTATATATACACGATTGATGAGCAAAACCGACAGCACCCTTGGTGCTCTTACAGTTCCAGCGAAGCTCCCCAGCGACGCACCTTTCACGCTGACCGCGCCGACATCTACGATTTCATCCATTATATCACCCGTGAATACGATTACATCGACTGCGAGCGTGATAGTGACACCACCCGATAGCCGAGATATCAGTTACGGAACGACATGGACGCAACGTGGTCAGGATATTGACGGAGAGGCGACAGATGACCAAAGTGGAATTAGTGTGAGTATGTCGGCCGATGGAACTGTTGTCGCGATTGGTGCGAATGCCAACGATGGAGTTAATAGCGTTAATAGTGGTCATGTTCGCGTATATGAATTATCTGGAAATACGTGGATTCAACGTGGCGCCGATATTGATGGAGAAGCAGCAAATGACCAAAGCGGAATAAGCGTTAGTATTTCTGCGAATGGAAATATTGTAGCGATAGGAGCCCGTTATAACGACTCCGCCGCAGGAAACGCAGGACATGTCCGGGTATATAGATATACTCCGGGAAAAGCAGAAATTACAAATCAAAGTGATATATCATTTGGACCCTTAGGATGGACTCGCTTAGGCGGAGATATTGATGGTGAAGCAAACGATAATTATTCTGGTCAAGGTTTAAGTATTTCTGCCGACGGGACAATAGTTGCGATTGGAGCATATGGAAATGGCGGAATATATAACGGCGGGCATGTCCGTGTATATAGATACAATCCAAATAAACAAACCGCACAAACGAATCAAACCCTTCCGAATTTTGGTCCTGTCGGCTGGGATCGTCTTGGAAATGATATCGACGGAGAAGCAGAGAATGACCAAAGTGGTATGACAGTAAGTCTTTCAGCAGATGGCACTACCGTCGCAATAGGCGCACCTAAAAATGACGGTACAAGTGCCAGTACAACAAATAATCGCGGCCATGTTCGTGTTTATCGTTACACGCCAGATAAACCGGCTGTCACATCTCAATCAGATCCTTCGTTTGGACCACTTGGTTGGACCCGGCTCGGACAAGATATTGATGGTGAATTTGAATCTGACCAATCTGGTTATGGTATAGAATGTAGTTCGCTTAGTATATCAGCAAATGGAAATACTGTTGCGATAGGTTCTCCATTTAATGGTGGGACTGTCGGTGGAGCTAGTTCTGATGGCCGTGGTAGTGTTAGAGTTTATGATTTGTCCGGTAATACCTGGATTAAACGTGGTCAAGATATTGACGGTGAGGCCGCGGGTGATTCGAGTGGGTCCGGTGTTAGTATTTCTGCTGATGGAAATATTGTAGCGATTGGCGCGTCGGGAAATGATGGTACTGGCACCACTGCTGGTCATGTTCGTGTTTATTTTTGGAATGGCACATTATGGGTTAAGCGGGGTCAAGATATTGACGGTGAAGCGGCGGGCGATTCTAGTGGTGAAAATATTAGTATTTCAGCAGATGGAAGGAGAATCGCAATAGGAGCAAAAGTCAACGACGGTACTGTCGCAGGTAGCAACCGAGGCCACGTCCGCATCTATCAAATCGCCACCACCAACGCATTCACCTACTCCAGTAGCAACTCAGCCGTCGCGGATGTATGCGGCAATCTGCTCCTCATCAAGGGTGTGAATGGCACAAGCACCATCACCGCCACCCAGACCGGAAATACCGTGACGGGTCGGTTGGATGTCAGCGGAACCACATACACCCTTCAGTATAACCCGATCACATATACGAGTAGCAACACGTCGGTGGCGACCGTGAGCACATACGGCACGGTTACACTCACGGGGGCGTCCGGCACAAGCACCATAACGGCAACGCAGCCAGAGACGCTGACATACGCGAGCAAAAGCACGACAGGGTCGTTGGTTGTATCATTACCGGCTCCTACCATCGGGACCTTGACCGCACCTGCGAAGAACTTCGGTGACGCTGCATTCAACCTTACTGCCCCGAGTAGCAACAGTGGTGGTGCGTTCAGTTATACCAGCAGCAACACGGCAGTGGCGACGGTGACTTCTGGGGGGACTGTAACGATCGTCGGGGCGGGTAGCACGACCATCACCGCAACACAGGCCGCCACCGGGAATTACGCCTCTGGGTCTGTCACTGCCTCCTTGGTTGTCTCGCCTATTGCACCTACGATTGGCACCTTGACCGTCCCCGCGAAGAATTTCGGCGACGCCGCATTTAACCTCACGGCGCCCACAAGTGACAGCAGCGGCGCTTTTACTTATACGAGCAGTAACACGGCAGTGGCAACAGTGACTTCCGACAGCGGAGTGGTGACGATCGTCGGAGTAGGAAGCACGACCATCACCGCAACCCAGGCCGCGAGTGCGGATGGCAATTATACGGGTGGTTCGAGTGTAAACGCCGCCTTGGTGGTTTCAGCATCTCTCAGCAACTTCAACGTCCCTGCGAAAACCTACGGTGATGCGTCATTTAACCTGACAGACCCAGATACCACCGACAACACTGTCGGGTTTACATTCGCAAGCAGTAATACCGCGGTAGCAACGCTGTCGGGTGATGGTGGCCGCACCGTCACTATCATCGGCGCGGGTTCAAGCGTCATCACCGCAACACAAGCTGCTACTGCCAGCCGCGGACAGCTCGATATTTCCGCAACCCTCGTCGTCTCGCAAGCCACGCCAGTTATCACAATCGCGCCTATCACAAAGGCATACGGCAACGCCTCATTCCGTCCCGTTCCAACTACCACAAACACCGATACAAGCGGTGGCCTCGTATTCACTTTTACAAGTAGTAATATCGCGGTTGTTTCCATGTTGGACGCATCGCTTGTTCGTATCAACGGAGTCGGTACAGCCACTCTCTCCATAACGCAAGCGGCAAGTGCCAACTTCACCGACGCAAGCAGCAGTGTCGTCGTGACTGTAAATAAAGGCGTATCCGGATTTTCAGATTCAACATTCGCCATCGCAGCCAATAAAACTTTCGGTGACGCGGCATTCGCTATCACTACCGTTCCCATAAGCTCAAGCACCGGTGCGATAACCTATTCGTCAAGTGATGTAAATGTGGCAACCATTACAAGCAACGGCAGCGGCAACGCGATTACAGTCGTCGGACAGGGAACTGTCACATTCACCGCATCACAAGCAGAGTCGGCATTATACGCAGCCGATACGAAGACAAGTAATACGCTGACAGTTGCGCGAAAAACCGCCGCATTAACCCGCGACACACCAAGTGCGGATACCATCAGCAAAGCATACGGCAACGCCAGCTTCTCGGTAAGTGCGACAAGTGAAAGCAATGGCGCATTTTCGTTTTCGTCATCAGACCCGTCTTTCGCCACGATAGATGCTTCAACAGGTGTCGTGAGTATCGTCGCAGTAGGTTCAACAACTCTAACCGCAACTCGTGCACAAACCGCGCAATATAATGAATCATCGGTGTCATGGACGTTGAACATCGCACGCGGAACAACAACGCTGACCGGTATCTCATCACAGACGCGTAATGTAACTGTCGCGCCATTTACAGTGACTGCTACCAGCGCAAGTGATGGTGCTGTGAGTTATTCACTTCAAGACCCGTCTTCTACTGTTCTCACGATCCATCCAACATCAGGTCTTGTTACATTATTGTCGCCTGGTTCCGCGGTGATTGTGGCATCACAAGCACAAGGATCATACTATGAAGCGCCCACAAATATCACCGCAACGATTACAGTGACTGCGGCCGCATCGACACTTCAAGGCGCAACACTCACCGGAACAACAACGTTTGCGAATGTCGATCTTAGTGGAGCATCCCTCACCAACTCTAATATCACAAATACCAACTTTGCTTCCGGAAGACTTAACAATACAAATTTCAGCGGAGCAACGATATCCGGCGCAAATATGTCATCCAGTCAGTTGTCATCCGCATCTCTCGCAAATGCTACCGTAACAAATACAAACTTTTCTTCGGGACGTCTGAATAATGCCAACTTGAACGGCGCGTCAATATCAAGTTCAAATATGACTTCTGCTGATTTATTAGGGGCAACCATGAGGGGTGCTACGATCACCGGAACCAACTTTACATCTGCTATCTTACGTCAAACCGATCTCTCAGGTGCGAATGTACGCTCATCTATTTTCAATAGCGCAGATCTCTCTGGAAGCTCACTCGCACGACTAGACGCATCTGGTGCTTCATTCGTAAATGCCAACCTGAGTGGAGCCAATCTCTCAAACGCCGACTTTACAAATGCCAATATGACAAAGACAAACATAAGCGGTGCCGATATAACGAATGTTACATTTACGGTCCCTCAAAAACTTCAATTATTGAAAAATACGAATAATCGCCCAATTTCTGACATTCAGGTAACCCAGGTGAGTGGAAACGTATTGTTGTCGGTTCTATCCGCGGGTTCAGCTGTGCGCGATGTTCCAAGTGTGACGAATGCCACATTCAAAGTAATGCTTCCGACCACATCTCTCGTTGCGAGTGAAACAATTCCAAATATCGAACTTGATATTGCCAACTTCGCAAACTTCTACTTCCCTATCGATGAAAACGAGTATTTTCAAATCCAAGGTGTGAAGTATTATGTTACTGGTTCGACTGTTCGAAACTACGCAACCGGTGCCGTAGTAGAAACAATCAGTTATGGAGTCAAAGCAATCCGATTATTGGCGGGTTCTCTCACTATCATCGTGAATTCGCAAAACACACTTTCGTCGTCTTCATTCGTGGTTCCGTCCATGAAACAAAACACCGACGCCCCCTTTTCACCGACAACGCTGCCGACAAGTAATAGTTCTGCGCCGATCGTATATTCATCCAGTAATACGAATATCGCGACAATCGATTCTTCAACGGGACTTATTACACCGGTTGCTGGAGCATGTGGGTATGTCCGTTTCACCGCATCGCAAGTCGCCACCGAAACGCATGAAGGAGCAAGTATAACAAGTAACGAACTATTCGTGAATCGTTTGATCGATTTTACGCTCGTCGGCCTGAATCAAACGTTCAGTCTCTCGACGCTGGCGGCTCTCGACGCATCGTCGATCACGGTGGAAACGACCGATGCGACCGCAGTATTTTATGTCCGCCTCTCGGATATGACGAATCTATTCCAATACCAGACCGACGCTTTCGACATGAATAACGTCGACGCAAGTGACATCAAGTATTACGTGTTTCACCGAACGATGCCGGCAGAGCTACATATCAACCCAACGCACGCGATGATGAATAAAACGGAAAGCGCTGGAATGCTTGGCAGCGGCGTGCAGGAGATCGGCGCCGATAAATCTCTCGTCAAACATGATTTCGTCCGCTATATCGCGCTTCGTTTATTCAATACGCATTATGGCGTCGACCTCTTCCAAAATGAACAAGAACTTCATGAAAATCTCACGTATTTGGGAGAGACCGTCCAACATAATATTGATACGATTCTCTCGGGAATCTCTACCACATCCGCGATCCAAGACATGGCGTATGACGCATCTGGAAATAAGTATTTAACAAATGACGCGTCAGGAAATACGAATTTGTGTCGCGAGCTGATGCGCCAACTTGCCGCCGCTGACCCATCGCGATTTTACACCGGCGGCGCCGACACTGCCACATCAGGTATTCGAAATATGCCTCTTCATGAAAATGATAGTATCAACTTCAAGCTCACAATTACCGCGGCAGAGGGTCAAAATATCGTCACTGGTGTCAACGTGATTCCATCGCGCACCTATTTGATAAAGATGGTCCTTAAAAATACAGTAAACGCGTCAACGAACGCCAATACAGCGGTGACAGACAGCGAGATGTATCCGAATTCATACCCGTATTCCACGTCGGTCGTGACCTATGCGCCAACCGTCGATTCATCGAATGTTTATAATGTGTATTCACCGCCCGCACCGATCCCCACCGCGCGATTCGGATATAACGGTTGGTATTATGCGAATACGACGACATGGGTGAATGTCGCGCAATCGGTGAGAGATCGCGTGAAATGGATGCTTCCACCGAACGCAGCAGGTTCATTGACGGTTGCTGATCTCCGATATGTCCGGATGAATTTGAAAGTCTTCAATAAAACGTCTTTACCGTTCCTCGTGGTGACAACACAGGCGGGATCATCGCGTAAATATACGATATCCGCGCCGAATTCTCTCGCGAATGGCACCGTCTATTCGTTCTACATGAACTTTCATTCGTATACGCGAGAGCCTGCTACGGTCGGCGCAACGAATGCCGCACTTACCTATTCGAATGTCGGCAGCGGTAGTTTCGCAAATGGTGAAGTCATTACATCGATTGCTGTTGAAACGGATAGTGCGGCAGCGGCCGGAACCGTCGAATTCACGCTGTCGAGTGTGGCTGTTGGAGAAGCGAATGGAGAGAAAGAATATGGATTTAGTGCGAACGTGTAAAAACAATTGAACCATACCAAGCTGGAATAGTTGTAAACAAATGTAAAATAATATATATAATTGAAATATATAGGTATTCAATTATATACGATGGAAACACAATATCAATATCATTATGGCGGATCAGAGCCAAAATTACCTGTAGCGTCACCTCCGACCTATCTCCTACTCATAGACAGTCGTGTTTCAAATACCCAAGACATCATCAACGCAAAGCAACCGGGTGTCCATCATATTGTATTTGAAGCGCCCTCTCGACCGACACATTCGGCAAAGTTAATCAAAAACATCGAAGACCAAATCGCGGCATTAGGTGTTCCCGCGTTTACAAGTATCGGGTTGGTTCAGCATAATGATGGACGTCCCATTTATGAAATGTTTGGTCGAATATCTGACCGAATGAAACCGGTGATTTCCGATGTGGCGACACGTGACCCTGATATTCAGACATGGAATCGTATTTCATTATTCATTACGATGTTACGGTTAAATTACGGAATCGTGAATTTCGATATGATGGCGTGTGCGCTTTATTCCGACCCCAACTGGAAACACGTAATCGATAAACTCACCGCAGTAACTGGCGTCACCGTGCGTGCATCAACCGATGATACTGGTGCGGCGTCGTTGGGCGGTGACTGGTTCTTGGAATCGCATACAGGTGTCAATCTGAAAGACATATATTTCACGGATGCGATCGAGAATTACACCGGCATATTGGTGTTATCGTCAAATAGTGATATTTTACCGGTGACAACCGTCAAAAAACTTCTTCTTATCGACCATACGATTCCGGATATACATGTGATTATCAACTCGATGAATGATGACACTTACTGTCTTGTATTCAATTCGCAATATGATACCGAGGATACGATTCTCTCGAAGCTCCGATTTTTATCGGGATCGAATCGGTATATTCTTGATGCGTTTCATTACGCTGACGCAGGAACAGATGCCGCTTCCACCGCTGCCGTATTAACGCCATCGCAACTTCATAGTGAAACAGACTGGCAGTTTTACCCGGATAGCGCGCCCACAATATCCATATATCAACCGGTGTTCTTTCAAAGGGCAATCCCTGTCACAACGACGACAGCGACAACGACGAGCGGACCGATAATGAATGAACCTGATCTTGCGGATGTATCCATGTATCTTCCGAGAGATAAGGTCCGTATTACGGATTTGGATGAAATTTATGAAATCGCGAAAACCGCTGGCGAGCTGCTTGACAATAGTGGTCTTGAATTTGAATGTGTTGGTATTATACAACATGCTCCTGCGACAACGCTGGGATATAAATTAATGAATACAGGATCCTATGCGACGATTGAAAATGTCTCGTCGATAGATCCGAATCTCTCGTCGTGGTCGCACTTCGGCACATTTATCGAGAGATTGAAATCCGTATATAAAATGACAACGCTCGACATGATGGCGTGTGCGCTTTATACAAACCCCGACTGGAAATATATTATTGATCAATTAGCGCTGCGACATGCGATAACGATCCGCGCATCTTTGGATAATACCGGAAATACGAATGACGGTGGAAATTGGATACTTGAAACAGCAGAAATCAATTTGACCGACGTTTATTTCACGAACGCAATACACGTATGGGCGCACTTATTACCGACAAGTCTTACAACACTAAGGTTTGATGGTGTAGACGACGCGGTAAATATGGGAGTGCCCGCATGGTCATATTCCACACAATTTCGAACAACAATGACGGTAGAATGCTGGTTCAAAACAGCAGATACGAACAATCAGAAAACAAGCCCACAAATAGTAACACGCAACAACTCCGGTGGAGTTTCTTCAACATCACAATTCTCTCTTTATATGCTGTCTACGGGAGAAGTTGGGTTTGGATTAACAAATAATAGTAATACTGGATTTTATCATAACACAACCGCCGCTTATAAAGACGCGCTATGGCATCATGTCGCGGTCACATACAATTCAGCAACCGGAACCAAAATCATGTATATTGATGGAGTCGCAGTAAAAACTGATACAAATGCCAGTTTCGGTCTTTTATCGAATAACAGCACAGTTAAACTAGTGATAGGTAGTGATGGCGGCGGAGTTGATTTTGGTTATACTGACCGCCAGTTCCGTGGCCAAATATCAGACGTTCGTATCTGGAATGTCGTTCGTTCTGCCTCCGAAATCGCGGCGAATTATGGTCGGCGTTTGGTCGGGAATGAAACTGGTTTGGTCGGATACTGGAAACTAAATCAAGGTATTGGAACCGGTTGGGCGTCATATTCTTCAGCAACCGATAGCACGAGTAACCGAGTTCATGGAACGCTTACAAATATGGGAGCAACACCATCTGGTAGTTGGGTCGTAAGCAATCTCAATTTCCAGCCACGAATTTCGACGCTGACATTAGGCGCGAATAATGGTGTCTATAATCTCTCCGACAGTTCGTTTTCTTTTATTGATCCGAGTTCAAATAGTTTGGGCGATTTTACATATGCGGTGAGTCCGACGTCTATTGCGACGGTAGCAAATGGCGCAGCGACGACAAAGACCATCTACGCAACATCGGGTGCGATTAGTATTCCAACTTTATCGTTGTTTGAGTTTCCGGAGATCGCGTCTCTCTCGAGTTGGCAGATCGATATTAGTTTTACGGTGACGGGGGGAGCTGGGACGTGGAGAGCACTAATCGGAGATATGTTCAATAATATCACTAATAGTTACGACGGAACTCGCGGATGGGGACTGTGGATATCAACAAATAATCGAATCTACTGGTCTTGGGTTGGCGCAACATCTGAACCTGAAATATTGAACGTAGTATTAAATACTCCGTATGTATTGACAGCCGCACAGAGTAGTGGGACAATAACACTCACACTAACTAATTTGGCGCAAACATTCAATAGTAGTCTTTCAATTAGTAACTTGGTTGCGTTATATAACTTTGATTCAACTGCCAACGACAGCTCTGTAAATAACAATCACCTTACAAATGTGAACAGCGTATCATACAACACGAACGATTATAAACGAGGAACGGCTTCTGCGCAATTCAATAAGACGAATTATTTCGAAATTTCGAATGATGGTAGGTTTTCGCCCGATAATTTAACAATTTCTTTCTGGGTGAAACCTGTAAATAGTAATGGTGTTCATCAGGCGATTGCGTCATGTCGGAATACTGTTAGTGGGGGGTGGGTAGGGTGGTTCATTTATATCGGTCCAACAAATAACCTAGAGTTTATTACAGGTAATGGAACAGGCACCTTAACCGGAGGCTCGATATATAGCAATTTTGGCGGAACAATAACTTCATGGGTTCATATTGCGATTACATTGACGAAATCTACAAGCACAACTGTATTATACGTAAATGGCCGACTTTGGACATCAGCATCAAACTCATATGTAAATAATCCAAGTGGTAATTTACGTATTGGGGCCGGCGCAAATGAATCATCGGCAAGTTTTTTTATGGGCGTCGGTTCTCAACTCGACGATTTCCGAATTTACAGTAAAATTCTCTCTGAATCTGAAATTGGAACGATTATTGCCAATTCATCTTATAGTGCGTCATTCAGCGTTGGCGCAAATGTAATCGGTAAAGGTCCTGTTGCGATTGGCGGTTGGCAAACTCTTCGTTATGACGATTTCCCTGGAACTATTTCGTATGTGAATGTAAGCGTCCCGACGAATCAGCGCGTAGTTACGCTTTCTACTGGAACAGGGGGGACACCAGCGACTGTTACTGCGACACAAGATAGTTCGCTTGATTTTGGAGTCGGTTCTCAAACTGCCGCTTTGACCGTGAATTTGACTTCACCCACCATCGGCACCTTGACCGCGCCCGCCAAGAACTTCGGTGACGCATCATTCAACCTCACCGCGCCAACTAGTAACAGCAGCGGCGCATTTACATATACAAGCAGCAACACCGCGGTGGCAACGGTGACATCGGGTGGCATGGTTACTATAGTGGGGACTGGAAGCACAACCATCACCGCAACACAGGCTGCCTCCGGCAATTACACATCCGGTAGTGTGACCGCGTCGTTGGTGGTTTCCGCCATCGCCCCCACCATCAGTGCACTTTCGGTAACCGCAAAAAACATCAATGACGCTTCATTCTCGTTAATTATTCCAGATAGTAGTAGTAATGGATTGTTTTCATTTACAAGTAGTAATACGTCCGTAGCTAATATAAGCGGAAATATACCCATTCAAGTAAATTCCTTGAATTTTGATGGTATCAACGATCATATTGAATATGGTCTTCCTGCGAAAATGGTAGGTACCACCGGAACACAGTTTCGAACTACATTTACACTAGAATGTTGGTTTAAACATCCTGGGGCACCGCAAGATATTTATCCTTCATTGATGGCACGTAATTATTCAGGAGGATCAATAGATACGTCTGTATTTTTTATCGACACATACGATAATAAGATAAGATGTTACATCCAAACGATGAGTGGTTCTACCGCAGTATCCACTGTAAATAGATATGACGACTCTCAATGGCATCATATGGCAGCTACTTATAACGCGACGATAGGTAAACTTATGTTATACATCGACGGGTTGCTTGTTAATCAAATAACAAATACATCATTAGGTCTTTTATCGAATACTACGAATGTTATAACCAACTTTAAAGTGGGTGGTGCAAGAAGCGATTGGGACCAAATGGACTTTCGCGGTTTTATCGCGGAAGTAAGAGTATGGAATATAGTTCGTTCCGAATCACAGATTTATAATAATTATTCGAAACATCTTACGGGATATGAAAATGGACTGATATTATACAGTAAATTAAATCAAGGAATCGCAAGTGGTAATAATAGTAGTATACAATATGCGAATAATGATGTATTGACATCGGGTGAAGGATATACGGGAACACTCGTAAATTTTAATAAATCAGGTTCTACTTCAAATTGGGTGCTTGGACCTACTTTAAATACTAATTTTATAGTAAATATTAATAGTGTGGGAACCACTACAATAACCGCAACACAGGCTGCTACGACGAATTACACATCCGGTAGTGTGACCGCATCGTTGGTGGTTTCAGCCATCGCGCCCACCATCGGGACGTTGACCGCACCCGCCAAGAACTTCGGTGACGCCTCATTTAACCTCACCGCGCCCACCAGTAACAGCAGCGGGGCGTTTACGTATACAAGCAGCAACACCGCGGTGGCAACTGTGACATCCGGTGGCATGGTCACCGTGGTGGGGGCGGGAAGCACAACCATCACCGCAATCCAAGCAGCGAGTGGAAATTACGCTAGTGGTAGTGTGACCGCGTCGTTGGTTGTTTCGGCTATCGCACCCACCATCGGCACACTGACCGCGCCCGCCAAGAATTTCGGTGACGCATCGTTTAACTTGACTGCGCCAACCAGTAACAGCAGCGGGGCGTTTAGTTATACAAGCAGCAACACCTCGGTGGCAACTGTGACATCGGGTGGCATGGTGACCGTGGTAGGGGCTGGAACAACAACCATCACCGCAACACAGGCTGCTACGACGAATTATAGTGGCGGGTCGGTTACCGCGTCGTTGGTGGTTTCACCGATCGCACCCACCATCGGCACACTGACAGCGCCCGCCAAGAATTTCGGTGACGCATCATTCAACCTCACCGCGCCAACTAGTAACAGCAGCGGCGCATTTACATATACAAGCAGCAACACCGCGGTGGCAACTGTGACGAGCGGTGGCATGGTGACCGTGGTAGGGACTGGAACAACAACCATCACCGCAACACAGGCTGCCACGACGAATTATAGTGGCGGGTCGGTCACCGCGTCGTTAGTTGTTTCGGCTATCGCACCCACCATCGGCACACTGACCGCACCCGCCAAGATCTTCGGAGACGCATCGTTTAACCTCACCGCGCCAACCAGTAACAGCAGCGGGGCGTTTAGTTATACAAGCAGCAACACCTCGGTGGCAACTGTGACATCGGGTGGCATGGTGACCGTGGTGGGGGCGGGTAGCACGACCATCACCGCAACCCAAGCAGCGAGTGGAAACTACGCCAGTGCCAGCGTAACCGCGTCTCTCGTAGTGAGTAAAGCCACACCTGTTCTCTCGACGTTTACCGTAAGCACCAGCCGAACATACGGCGCAGCGCCATTTTCCGCGTTGGCTTATCCAACATCCAATATCAGCGACGGCGCAATCGTATATACATCAACTGATTCTACTGTGGCATCCATCGACAGTAGTAGCGGTATTATTACATTGTTAAAAGCCGGATATGTGAATTTCATCGCCACACAACAAGCTACCGCGTATTACAATAGTGCTACCAAAACATCGAATACTATGACCGTGTATAGACAGATACTATCTCTCACACGTTCTTCCCCGACATCATCCACTATTAATAAAACATACGGCGACAGTTATTTCAACGTAATCGCGACGAATGCGAGTAATGGCGGAACAATCACATACGAGACCGACACACCGAGTGTCGCAGGTATCGTTGGTAGTGCGACTGCGGGTGTCATATCTGTTGTATCTGTTGGAACAGCGACGATCACCGCACGACGCGAACAAACCGACCAATACACATCTGATCCGGTTTCATGGACGGTAGAAGTCGCCCGCGCAACTACGACGCTTACTGGATTATCCGATGTATCATATAATGTTACTGCTGCGCCATTCACCGTAACAGCATCTAGTGCCAGCGACGGCGCTGTAACATATTCTCTTCTAGATCCTTCCAGCAGCGTGCTGACCATTCATCCAACCACCGGTCTCGTGACATTACGGTCGGCCGGGTCAGCAGTTATTGTCGCATCACAGGCGCAAGGCACGCTTTATTTGGCACCGGCAAGTATCACCGCCACTATCACCGTAACGAGTGCTGGCAACGCGCTCCAAGGCGCAACGATTACAAACACGTCGAGTTTCGCGTCTGTCAATTTACAAGGAGCATCACTCGCAGGAGTATCGATTACAAACACCGCATTCACCGCCGCAAACCTCACAAACGCAAATCTTACAAATGCGGTCATCGTGAGCGCCAATTTTGCGAGTGCCGATCTTTCTGGCGCCACACTCGCCGGTGCCACAATCACAGGCGCAACATTCACCGCCGCATCTCTCAAGAACGCTGATTTATCCGGAGCAATATTAACAAACACCGCATTTACAGGTTCAGACCTATCTGGCGCCCGACTTACTGGGGTTGATGCTTCCGGCGCATCTTTCGCCAACGCAAGACTCACGAATGTCGACATGACCGGCGCCAATATCGCGAATGTAAACTTCACAAACACGAGTATCAAAGGTGCGAATATCACGGATGTCAGCTTTTCACCACTTCAGAAGCTCCAGCTATTGAAAAATTCGGATAATCGCGACATCGGACAAATTATTATTCCGGCGGTTACAGGAACGACCGTCCTTGCCGCAATCTCCGAATCATCGCCATTACGCGCAATCGAGAATCTGGACTTGACGAGCGCGACAGTGGCGGTGGTTGTTCCAACGACATCGACGTCGCCCACCGCTGTTTTACCGGATGTCGTGCTGAATGTAGTCGATAGTGACAAGTTCTATCTCCCGATCAACGAGAGCGAGTTTTTCCAGATCGAAGGTGTTAAATATTATGCGACAGGCGGTGTCGTGCGCAACTACCTTACGAATGCGGTGGTGGAAGTCATCAATTATAACGGAACGCCGGTATGGTTGCTCGCGGGTTCAATCGTCGGTTTGGTTTTACAGACAAATACGCTCAACAGTTCGTCATTCGTAGTTCCGTCGCGAATGTTGATTACAACGACGACGCCATTCATGCCGACAACTCTGCCAGCCAGTAATAATACGACAACGCCAATCATATATTCATCTGATAATACGAATGTAGCCACGATCGACGCATCATCCGGCGAAATCACGATAACGGGTGCGATTGGGTTTGTTCGTTTTACAGCAACACAAGTTCAAAATGCGACATACGAGCCGGGTGTGAGCGTTAGTAATACCTTGTTCGTCGATCGTTCCGTCGAATTTATACTCACAGAATTGAACCAAACATTCAATCTCTCGACGTTGGCAACGTTGGACGCATCATCGATTTCGATTGAGACAACCGATGCGACAGCCGTATTTTATGTGCGGTTGTCCGACATTAATAACGTATTCATGTATCAGAGCGATGCGAGCGATGTTACGAATGTTATCGCAGATGATATTAAATATTACGTATTTCATCGTAAATGGCCGACGGAGCTTAAACTCAATCCGACCCATGCGATGTTGGATAAATCCGAAAGCTCCGGAATGCTTGGTGTGGGTGAAGGGTATGCTAGCGAGAAATCTCTCATCAAGCACGATTTCATTCGTTATATTGCGCTACGTTTGTTCAATACAATCCACGGCGTCGATTTATTTCATAACGAAGCTGAGTTACTCGAAAATTCGGTATTTTTAGGTGAAACCGTTCGAAATAATATCGATACAATTATGGCAGGAATATCTACGACTTCATCGAGTGGAACTATGGCATATGATGCTTCCGGAAATAAGTATTTGACAAATGATGCGTCCGGGAATACGAATCTGTGTCGTGAAATGATGCGTCATATGGCGGCTGTTGCTCCATCGAGGTTTTACGGTAATGTTCCAAATCACGCTGGATTGAAGAATGTTCCGTTTCTGGAGAATGACACACTACAATATAAACTCGTGGTTCAGGCGGCGGCGACTCAAAATCTATTGACGGGTGTTTCGGAGATTCCATCACGTTCTTATACTATAAAGCTTGTATTGAAAAATACGGTGAACGCGTCGACAAACGTCAATACTGTGGTCACAGACAGCGAGATGTATCCGAATGCTTACCCATATTCTTCATCGATGGTTACATACGCGCCGACCACAGATTCATCGAATGTCTATACGATATATTCGCCACCTGCGCCGATTCCATTTTCGCGGTTCGGATATAACGGATGGTATTATACGAATTCTGCGGCGTGGGTGAATGTCGCGCCAGCCGTCCGTAATCATGTCAAATGGTTAGTTGGCGGAAATACCGCGACATCGAAAGTAAGCGATTTACAATACATTCGCGTCAATCTTAAAATACATAATACTGCGTCGTTGCCGTATCTTATGGTATACACGCAAGCGGGTTCGTCGAGAAAGTATGCGGTGGTTAGCGGAAATGGATCGTTGGTAAATGGAACGGTGTATTCATTTTACATGAACTTTAATTCGTATGCTCGAGAGCCTGCGACGATTGGGGCAACAAATGCGGCGCTTGCTTACACTGTCGGAAGTGGCAGTTTTGCGAATAACGAAACGATCACGTCGATTGCCGTAGAGACCGATAGTAACGCCGCTGCGGGAAATATAGAATTCACACTGTCGAGTGTTGTTGTTGGTGAGTTGAGCGGAGAGAAAGAATACGGCTTCGAGGCGGCTGTGCCAGTATCATACCCGTAATCATTCCATTCTATTCCATTCTATTCCATTCCATTCCATATAATAAACAACTTGAATTTATTATATTGATACTATTCAAACGATTCATACGGATGACATCTGAAGCGGATGAAGGGGTTCCTTGGATAGATGAACCAACATCCAACACTACGACATTTCAGTTACACGCATTAGGCACATACGACGGCGAGGGCGAGGGAGGCGGCGAAACCGGAGAGCAAGCGAACGAACGAAATGCCGGTGCCGGTGCCGGTGCCGATGCCGATGCCGACGCAGTATTTTATGTGAAGTTATCCGACATGCTCTCTGTTTTCAAATTTCGAACACCGACAGTGTCCGACTGTAGTCTTAACCTAGCGATTTTCGACGCATCATCTGATATTCAATACTATGTGTTTCGTAAATGTTGGCCTACATCATTAAAAATAAATCCGTCTCATGCGATGTTAGATCGAAGTGAATCATCGGGAACGCTGACGGGCGGCAGCGGCAGCGGCAGCGGCTCATTCGCCGCGAATAAATCTCTCGTCAAGCACGATTTTATCCGGTATATATCGCTTCAACTTTTCAATACAATCCACGGCGTAGATTTTTTAAGTAATGAATCCGACCTACTTGAAAACATCGTTTATTACGGTGATGTCGCACGAGTTGGCATTATGTCAGTGTTAGATACAATCGGAACGCAATCCGCGGATATAACGATGGCAGCCGATACTTCTGGCAATCGATACCTTACGAATACACAGACGTCGAATACGAATATCTCTCGAGAGTTACTTCGACAAATCTATTTGAATGTTCCCGAGAGATTGGCAGCGTTACAGGATGCTAGCGGTGGCGTCATGTTAAGTGTGCCGTTGGTTGAAAACGACACGTTGAATATTAAGGTTGTTATGGAACCGTCTCCAAGTCAGCATACACTGACGAACCGTGAAAGTGCGATACCACCGAGATCGTATAATATCAAACTTATCATGAAAAACGCGGTTAGCGGCGGAGAGGGCACCGTGAATACTACAGTTGTCGACAGTGTATCATTCCCGAATGGATATCCTTATTCACCGAATGTCCAAGATATTTCAGCGTCCAATCTCTCGGCGGCTGCTTCTGTATACGCTGACGGATCTCCGCCCGTGCCTATACCTCTCATACGTTATGGATATCAAGGATGGTATTATACGAATTCGACCAGTTGGGTAAGTGCCGCGCCGATGACTCGAAATAAAATCAATTGGTATCTTCCACCAAATGCGTCAGGTGTAACAACAGTAGGCGGACTACGTTATATTCGATTAAGTCTACATTTATTCAATCATCTCTCGACACCGTTTCTTACTGTGTATACACAAGCAACCGGAAATGGTGATTTCGGTGGATGGTATAAATCAAAGCGAACATATATCATGAATGAGGGGGTCGCCGACGACGGGTCATCTGTTGACAGTAATACAAATTATTGTTTTTACATAAATTGGAACGGATATTCGGTTTCACCATTTACGATTGCGCACAGTAATGTAAAGTTAGCTCTCTCAAACGTGAGTGGAAGTGCGATTGGAAATTTTAATAGTAGTGAAGTAATATTTGCGTATTCGATTGGAACAAATAGTACGTCTGCCGCAGGAAATGTCGAATTCATTCTCTCGAATGTCGTAGTAGGGGAGGCTGGTGATGGCGGTGATGGCGGTGCTAGCGTTGTCACCGAAAAAGAATACGGGTATATCTATTAACATATTGAACCTACGCTATTCTATTCAATACCATGGATGCGAAGTTTCTCTTTAAGTTCCGAAATCTCTCGTTTCATCTCTTTGATTTCTTTAACGATCAGTGGCAACATCAACGTATAATTGATGGTCTGGTATTGCTCTTCGTCTTTATTTCCGGCAACGATATCCGGAAAGATTTCTTGAACTTCATGTGCGATAAACCCATATTCGTGTTTTTGAAGTAGTTTGTTATAATACATCACCGGACGCAATCCATCGATTGTTGGAATATTTGATGACGTTGTTAGTGACATCACATTTTCTTTAATACGATAATCACTGACATTATTTATTCCGAGCGTCTTAATCGTTCCACTCACATCCAGAATATAGTTCGCGTCGGGTGAAGTCGTGCCAATACCTACGGAACCACTCGTGAAATAAATATTTGTTGACGCCGGAACATACGACCATGTATTTAATGGTGTCGGACCGGTTGGACCAACCAAACCTAGACTAGTATGAAGGTGGGAATATGTTGAAGGACTTTGATAATACACCCGCCCATTCACCGGTGTCGTTCCTGCGTTAAAGGCATATATCTGGATTTGTAAGTAAGGGAGTGTGTATGTCGAAAGATTCGTGTATGGAACATATACTGATGTATTGTATTCCATAATCGAGGTCGAATTAATACTAACCTGAGTTGAGAATCCGCTTATTTGGAATACATTTAACGGTAATTGAACCGGGGGAACCACCGATGAATTCGACACATCTACTATAACGGTTCCAGGTGTTTGTGGGTTTGCGACTACAGAGCCTGCGTCTACGACATAGACCACCGTATATATTTTAATATTCTGAAGATCATTTATGGATGACGCAGACACAAAGAAATTAAGATCCCATAGTCCAGATGTTAAAAATGGTTGACTTGTAAAAGATGAAATTAAACCAGCATTTACACCTGCGACAACAGTAGACCCCACAGCTAGCGTATTTATCTGATAAAAATTCTGCGCAGCGTTGTTTGGCGTAATTGAAAGTTGATTGATAGTTGATCCACCACCATTTTGCCGATTCAAATATAAAATAAGACCGCCGCTACCTTGGATTCCTTGTGGGCCGGTGGGTCCTGTGGGGCCGGTGGGACCTGTGGGTCCGGTGGGTCCTGTTGGTCCGGTGGGTCCGGTAGAGCCGGTGGATCCGCTGGGTCCGGTGGGTCCGGTATTGCCAGTAGGCCCAGTTCCAATCGAATAAATATCTAACACCGCTTCCCCTAACCAGTTATTCCCTGTCGACGTAAGAATATTGAACGAAATATCAGCCGCAGGAGGTGACGCCGGTGCTGCTACAATCGCAATACTCGTCACATTATTTTGCTGAAGACCGCGAGTATTTCTGACGATATAACATGACCATTTTTGTATAAATGGTGTATAAAGATTCGTGCTTACATCGCTGAAATATCCGCCAACGCCTTCGATGACTTGGGCATTCTGTTCTGGTGTATTATAAATCCGAAACGTCATCACCATTTCAATCGAACTTACATCTGTAGGCGGAGGAATAATCATGAATTGACTACCTGATGAATCCATACGATTTACTAAGTTCGCGGTGCTGGATTCCGTCATGTAATAATAGTTATTCATCACATAATCATCGTTGATCACCAAGCAAACACTATATGGGACGTTGAACTGACGCCCGCTGTTCAATAATGTCGCATTATGCCGTTTTCCGCGAAATGTTGCAAAATAAAACTGGTTTGTTTGGTTGATGCTCAAATCGCCATTACGAATACGAAAACTCGATGTTCCAGGAAGAATAGAATTCGTTCTTACAAGTCCAGCTATGGGTCCTTGAGGTCCTGTGGGTCCGGTGGGCCCTGTGGGTCCGGTGGGTCCAGTTGAACCGGTTGGCCCATCAATACCATCTAAGGTAACATTATAAACCGCCGACGCAGGTTGTCCCCACTGATCATAATAATTTCCTTGGATATTTTGGGTTCGATAAAGAACAATCACACCTGTTGCGGATGTATATGATTTTACAGTCGCTTCGAAATAGCGTATTAGTGGTTGGCTACGATCTGTGACAACAACAGAGTTACCAGCAACATACGACAAATATGGTTCAACCGGCAAAGTCACCTCATTATAATCGACAAATGGAACCGGTATCGTCACAGATAACGGAACATATATAATTATTCCGGATGTGTCGACCTGTGATGTTGCTGTAAATGTATTGTATCGATCACCGCGTGGACCGGTGGGACCTGTTGGTCCGGTGGGCCCGGTGGGTCCGGTGGGTCCGGTGGGGCCTGTGGAGCCGGTGGGTCCTGTTGGTCCGGTGGGCCCGGTGGGGCCTGTGGAGCCGGTAGGTCCGGTGGGTCCGGTGGGTCCGGTGGGTCCGGTGGCTCCTGTAGGTCCCGATAAACTGAAACTAATAATAACATCCGGATCTAATTCAGTAAAATTACTAGTTGTAGGTGATGACACCCGTGATACCTCCATTCTATAATATGGTTTTCCGTTGACGATATTATCCAAACCGGTTCTCGTAACACCGTTATTTACTATTTTAAAAATAATAAACTTGTTGAAATCGGTGACGCTTTGAACTCGTAGGTATCCATATTTATCACGTGACGCGTACTCGTTGATCGTGTCTAAAAATAAAGATATTTCCGTCCCTGAAATATCACTTATGTCATTTCCATAAGGGTCTTGTGAAAAAGCGATACTGTTGATATGGATTACTGAGGTTTGAACATGAATATTATTTTGAAAACGTATTCTTCCTCTATTTGGAATCGTGTCTCCATCTGGTAAATCAACCTTATATCGAAATGTGTTTACGGGCGTTGGTGAGAATCCGACAACACCGGTAGGACCTGTACAGCCGGTAGGACCTGTATTACCGATCGGTCCTCGCTGTCCTGTTGGACCTCGATCACCCTGACGATCTGCCTTTCCGGGTGGACCGGTTGGCCCTTGAAGACCTGTATCTCCTCGCGGACCTGGACTACCTTCTTGAAACGTCCAACCGCCAAGACCAGTTGGACCCGTTGGACCTGTATAACCTGACATTTATTTACCAATATTTAGTCTGTCTTATTAAATTATGTTACTATTGTTTTTTTTATATTACGATAATTACAGATTATTATATATATACTTATTAGTAATTTAAGTAAAGGTTGATTGAAATGAGTTCTTCGCGTTGTTTTGAAAATAGAACATTCCATATTTATAAAAACCCCGATGTGAACTCATGTAATGAGTCAAGTGAATACATCCAAAAAGTGAAGTTTGGCGTGATTTATAATGAAAATTGTAAAATTGTATCTGCTGCCACAAACGGTCTTTCTCAAAGCCAAGTAGCACGTTCGTTCGGCGTAAAGTATCCCAATTACCAAATTCGAAATGATATATTTGATGTATCGTGTAATGTTATCAAACATTTATAATTATGCTATTTCGGTTATTAGGATGCCGTTGCTTCTGATGTCGGAGGGAGTTTATGACATATTCGGCCTATACACGAACCAATACAAAATATCGAAAATACGACACCTACAATTATCATTATAACATGGGTGATTGACATGATTTAACTGGTATAACGATAATACTAAATTACTAAAAAAATTGAAATCGTTTTGGATATATAACCATTATAAAATGTGAAAACAGTCGTAGCACGTGAGAAAATGATTGAATATGGATTGTCTGTGTCTTTAGAATCGAGCCCGCGCACACCATTAACGCCTTGTGCGATAACGACGGATAATGAATATGACAACGACCTGGTGGCGGAGAGATGTTTTGCTCCTCGACGCAAACTGTCATTCGCGCGTTTGATGGCAGAGGTGGAGTCCGTAGACAACGACGAAGTAAGTATTTCCCCCCGTGTATTATTTTCAGGAATTGTTGAAGACAGCAACAGCAACAGCATCAGCAACAGCAGAACGATGATTCGCCGAAATTTGACTGCTGACTTTAGTAGTTTGTCGCCTGTGTCATTCGGATCGTTGTCATCTAGCTCTGTCGTAAAACATACTGAACAAACAGAATATATTGGAGAATGTGGTGTCTGTTATTTACAGCTTCCATTACGCGCCAACCATGTCTTTACGTTGTGCGGACATTTGTTCTGTCTGCGTTGTCTCTTGAAATGGTGGGACAATTCTACGACATGTCCGTTATGCCGAGCGGAACTATTCACTGATGACGATACCGATGCGGACCACCACTCAGCGGAACAAGCGGAAGAAGCGGAACAAGCGGAACAAGCGGAAGAAGCGGAAGAAGCGGAAGAAGCGGAAGCGGAGAGAATTTGGATGCGGCGTGAATTTTGGAATGGTCGAGTGGATCATTTTGTTGATTCTGATGGAGAAGAACACTACAATAACAACGGAGGCATGCCGCCTTTACCGACATTCGGAGTAACACAAATCAACCGATATCTACACCAAGATACACATTTGGATTGGACTAGAAACGGTTCGATTCATTTAGACGACACACTTCTTCAACATGTAAATGAGGTTGAAATTCAAGGACTTCAAGAGAACAGATTTATCGCTATGAACCTTTTCGCTCGTTCCATATTTTGCGAAACACTATTTGATTCTTCGAGTATGGGATTTTTGGGCTCAGTATCAGAAGGAGAATTTGTTCCCAAGAATGACTGGGTGTTTATTGTTCACGAAAATCGGCACTTATCTCAGCGTATGATAATGTATGAATTTGTCATTCGACGCGGAAGTGTTCTCAGTCCTTTGTTTGAAGTTAATCTATTTGGCTTCATCAAAGATGTTGCGATTCAACAAATCAACGGGATGATGAATCATAATGATCACGACGGCAACACTTACGATTTTGAATGGGAAGAGAATCCCGAATACGTATTTATCGCAGATGTATTTACGCCATCGGACTTTTATATTGATGCTAACGCTTTGCGATCTTATGGAGGCTACAATATGGAAGAAGGCACGATTACCACGCAAGAATTAGCGATTCCATTTTCGCAAGTTCGTCGGTTGTATCTCATCCGCGGTCATGAACGATCATGAAAAAAAAAAGAATTTAAAGAGATATATTGTATATGACATGGAAGGGATATGTGCTCCCTTCAAAAAATAAAATAAAAAGTGTTGTGCGCGAATGGTCGAGTGGTCTAAGACGCATCGCTTAAGACGATGTTCCTATCGGAGCGCAGGTTCGAACCCTGCTTCGCGCATTTTTTATATTGTATTGGCCTTTATAGCTCAGAGGTAGAGCATCACACTTGTAATGTGGGGGTCTCTGGTTCAATTCCAGATGAGGGCATGGTGCATCTGCGTCTACTCTTTATTATGTCTCTGTAGCTCAGTGGTTAGAGCAGTCGGCTGTTAACCGAAAGGTCGGAGGTTCAAATCCTTCCAGGGACGATATTATTTTATTACAACACTTCGCAATAATTAGTGATGTAATAAAATGTAAAAATTATATTATTGTCGTTTTGATACAATCATTCAATACAGTATTTTATTTCCGTTCTAAAAGATTTCTACCAATATAGCTGTGAATATCATGAATCAGATTATCGTTGTATATTTCGGCCGGAAAAGCAATAGAATTTCTACAATCGTGTCTACACATCGGTAATATTTCGTTTATCAAAAATACGATATAATTATGTTTCTTAAATAATGATACAATCCTATCATAATTGTCAATTTCTAAGTGTTGTTCAAACGTTATTATTGGCCGGAATGTATTGATTATATTTTCACTTCCTTCGACGACCTTATATTCCATACCTTCTACATCTAAGTGTATATAGCCAATATTATCGATCTTTTTTGATGCGTATAAAAAATCCAACGATACACCTTCTACTTTATTTCGTCCATTTAACATAGGGTTTCTATATACGAATGAACAATGACATAAATCGTCATCCGTTGTTAATAATTCTGTTCTGTTTGTTATAGCATATTGTAGCGTTTTCACATTTGTAATTTCATTCAATTTACATGTTTCGTTTATAAAGTCGCAATTTTTTGGTGAAGGATCTATCGCATAAACGATACCACTTATGTTTTTTGCCCAAGGTATAGAATTGTCTCCAATCCAAGCACCCAGATCGATGATGTTGTTTTTTATAATTTTATTTTTTATTAAAAATGTGTTTATTCTTCTAAATAGCACTTCTTTATTCACTCGCGATTTGAATGTGTTGGATTCAGGATTATCGAACAACGATATTACAACGTTATCATCATTTGTAAATGTGACTTTTTCCATGACACTTTAGTATTATTATATTTTACAAGTGTTTATATTTTACAAGTGTTTATATTTTATTTACGTATATATAATAATGTCATTTCCAAAAAGAAATAGTCAAAGATATCGTGGGCGTGGTGGGCGCGGATCTAAAAAACTGCGTCAAAAAAGTGTTGGTTCGTCGAATTCGTTGATAAAGGAACTTGGTATCGCTGGTTCGCTTGTTGGTGCGTCAGCAATAACACAAGGTTCCGAACTTCAAGACCAGAACCAGCAAGCGCAGCAAGACGACCTTATGTTCGGCGGTAAAGGGGCTCGTGCCAACGTCGGTCGTCGCAAACCGGGTTGTGCCAACGACATCGCTGACCATATCCTCTGTTTTCTGGAATTATTGAATACCATTAAGATTTATCACTGGACTACATTGTCTTATCCCACGCATAAAGCAACCGATGAACTTCATGGAAAGTTGAGCACTTTGGTGGATTCATTTATTGAAATTTATATTGGACACTGTTCGCGTGGTCGTGCGGGTGCGGCTGCGGGTGCGGGTGTTCCTATCTTTCGGTTTAGAACAGCGAAAGACACGTGTATTTCTTTTTGTGAGTGTAAATCTCTCGATGCGTTCTGTAAAATTCTAGACGAAAATATTATTCATTTGGAAGGATTGACGGACCGATTGAATGGATATACCGATTTAGTAAACATTCGTGACGAAATGGTCGGTGCTTTGGCGCAAGCGCTATATTTATTACGTCTTACATGAATGAATGAATGAATGAATGAATGAATGAATGAATGAATTATCCGCAACATCCTGAAAAGAAACATCGAAACATTCGTTTAAACCTGCCACAATCTTGGGGGGTCTTGGACGAGACGTCTTCGGATGGACTGTCTGACGATGAATCCGTCACAAGGATCGTTTCGGTGGTGGCGGTGGTGTTGGCGGTGTTGGCGGCGGTGTTGGCGGTGTTGGCGGCGGTGTTGGCGGCGGTGGCGGTGTTGGCGGCGGTGTTGGCGTTTTCCTGTAATAACAAAAATTCAAGTTCATTTTCTTCGATTGAAAATATCGACGTGTTTTTATTGTCTTT
>Ga0194130_10002410_pt1 | contig 27143 bp, 26 predicted proteins | sample TA2KigsurfametaG_FD_160084 | JGI IMG/M metagenome (GOLD analysis project Ga0194130, IMG submission 160084) | Freshwater microbial communities from Lake Tanganyika, Tanzania - TA2015050 Kigoma 12 surface | ecosystem: Environmental > Aquatic > Freshwater > Lake | place: Tanzania: Lake Tanganyika... | reverse complement strand
AAAGGGTTGCAGGTGTATGTGATGTGCGAGCTGCCGAGCAATGTGGTGGCCGCCGAAGCGTTTGCGGAGCGGTTTGATGGTTTTTCCATCGGCTCCAACGATCTCACCCAGCTCACCCTGGGCCTCGATCGCGATTCCAGCCTGGTGGCGGAGCTGTTCGACGAACGCCATCCCGCAGTGAAAACCATGATTCGCCTGGCGATCGAGACCGCCCATCGCTGCGGCCGCAAGATCGGCATCTGCGGCCAGGCCCCGAGCGATTACCCGGACTTCGCCCGTTTTCTGGTGGAGCTGGGTATCGACTCGATCAGCCTCAACCCAGATGCGGTGTTGGCGACGCAGCTGCGGATCGCGGAGATTGAGGGGGGGCTGGAGAGGTGAAACGTGCTAGTGAAGGGCTGCCAACTTTTTTCGAGAGCTTTGAATGATCCGTTGCGAGAGGAAACCACTGAACATTCCACAGATCAGTAGCATCTGCGGACCAGGGTCACCTCCATGGATGCGGGTCAAGATGGCGGATAATACCATAACAGGCCACCAAGAGAGGAAAAAAGCAATAGATGGATTTGGATTCATTAGAAAATATGAACTTAACATCCCGGCAATCAGTAAAAGAAATAACGTCGGGGCAGGACTGGCTTCTATCATTAAATCGCGACTCCCTGCCCCTAATTGATGCCAGCCATTGGCAGTCGCCATCCAAAAGACTAGCCCTGGCAGAAGCCATAGCAACCAATGAGCCCAAATCCACTGTTCGGCCACTCGGCGGAGTTTCGACGGATCCGATGGTGTCCGAGACAACAATTTGGGGATGAATCCAGAAAACACTATCGGCTTGGTCCGAGAGGTTCCACTCAGGCTTGAAGCGTGCGCCTTGGAGGAAGGAGCCATTCGGGGCCGTGTGTTGGTGCGATACTTCACCCTTCCCCGCGCCGGCTCCCGTGCCACCACCTCATCGATCTCCTCCGCGATCGCCGCCAGCAAGTCTCTGCGGGCTCGCAGCCGCCCCAAGAGCTCGCGAGACACTTGGAACGTGGCTGGATCGCGCAAGCCACGTTTCAGTTCCACCACCAGGCGGCTCTGCTCCTCAAAAGTCAGGACGGAAGGCGTTTCGATCTGCTCGGAAAGCGTGGCCAGATAGGACAGCGGCACCTCCGGCGGCGCAGGCAAGGGATCGGGCAGGGGCACGCCGACGGGCAGGGAATGCAGCGCCCGCGACAGGGCGATGATCGCCTCCACTTGGCGCTCGCGGAAATCGATGAATTGCACCTTTGAAAGAGCTGGAGGGAGCACATTCATAGACAGACCCGTGCTCACCAAAACGGGCACAACGGGCCGCAGAAGTTCGGCCGCATACCCATACTCACGCTGGCAGGCGATGGATGCCAATGAGTCCGAACTGAGCACAAATACAAAAAGATCAGCCGTGCGAATCCTGGCCAAGATTTGATCCCACCAGGCCTGTCCCCCTGTCAGATCTTGATCAAACCAAACGTCATGTCCAAGATCTTTGAGGTCTTTGGCTAGCTGCAGCGCAACATTTTGATCACTGCGACTGTAACTGAGAAAAACTTGTCGTTTCACAACGTGATTAGGACGCGAACATGTTTTGTATTCATTGGTGCAATCACTTGTGGGAGCCTTCTCTTTAATACCCTATCCAGGCCAACCCCAAGCGTCAATGCAAGCCTCTACGATTCATGCCTGGCGTTCCACCCGTCCTTGTCTTGCCTTGGACCACCAACCAAGGGGCCAGGGGAGGGGTTCACCAATGGGCCCATTGGTCGTCTTCCCCAGCTTCTCCGGGCTACTCCGGGCTTCCGCCAACTTCCGCCAGCGGCCTCGGCGCATCCGTTGTCCGTGGCCGCCCGCGCGACGAACTGTAAGGAGATCCCGTACATCGAGGCAAGGCCGGGACAAGCTCGATTAAATTTGATCTTGTCATTCTTTTCTTGGTTCTGATCCATGCCTTCCGGACTCCGGGTGACACGGATCGATCGGGCACCGGCGGCCGGATTGCTCCACGTTGTCATCAACGGCAAACCCCTCACCGCCCTTCTCCATCACACCAGCTTTGAGCTGACGGTGGCCCCGGGGGAATTGCTGTTGGAAATTCTTGCCAGCGGCTTCACGCCCGTGTTTCAGGTGCTCGACATCGCTCCCGGCTGCACGGCGCGGGTGCGCATCGGCCGTCGCTGCATCTTGGGGCTGATGGAGGCCAGCCACTACCTGCAGGTCGATCGTCCCCTGCTGGGGCTCCCCGATCGCACCCTCCACCCCCTGAATCTGTCCACCCGCTCCGCCCTGCAATGGCTGCAGGAGAAACGAGCCCTGGGAGAAGCGCTGAGCCCGGCCCAGATGACCTACCTCCACACCCACCTTCGCCCGACCCCGCACCGCGAGAACCGGCGACCGCACTCCACCATTCCCTCCCTGGCGGAGCTGGGAGCCTTCGCCGCCCTGGGACTCGATCCGGGAGCGGGCGAAGACGAGGTGCGCCAGGCCCATCGCCTGCTCAAGGGCCTCCATGGCGGTGATGCGGGGCGCTCCGCGGAAACCCTCCAACGTCTGGACGAAGCGGTCCGCGTGGCCCTGAATGCCCTGGCCCGACGAGGGGCGCATCCCAGCATGTCGGAGGTGGGCTGATCGACCGTCGCCTCGAACGCTGGCGCCTCTTCGCGCTCAAGCTGCCGCTGGACCACTCCAGCGACGACCTCACGCGGGCGATCCTCCAGAAGCTGCGTCTTCCCCCCGCAGCCCTGCGTTCCCACCAGATCGTGAAGCAAAGCGTCGACGCCCGGCGCCGCGAAAAGATCAGTCTGGTCTATGCCCTTGATCTGGAGCTCGACTTCACCCCGGCGGAGGCAGCCCGCTTCCGACGACGCTTCGCCCACTCCTCCCAGCTGCGCCCCACCCCGGATCACACGTATCGCTTCATCCACGCGCCGCGCGCTACGGATGCGGAGGCCCCGGGTCCGCGCCCGGTGGTGATCGGCGCCGGACCCTGCGGCTATTTCGCCGCCCTGCTGCTCGCCCAGATGGGCTGGCAACCGCTTCTGCTCGAACGCGGTCAGCCGGTGAAGCGCCGGACGGCGGACACCTTCGGCTTCTGGCGCGGGGAGCGGCCCTTTGATCCCGAATCCAATGTGCAGTTCGGTGAAGGCGGCGCGGGCACGTTTTCCGATGGCAAGCTCTACAGCCAGATCAGCGAGCCGCCCTCCTACGTGCGCAAGGTGCTGGAGGAGCTGGTCGCCGCCGGCGCCAACCCTGAGATCCTCACCCTGCATCGTCCCCACATCGGCACCTTTCGCCTGGCCACGGTGGTGCGCGGTCTGCGGGCCCGCATCGAAGCTCTCGGCGGCGAGGTGCGATTCGGCGCCAGGGTGGATGGCTTGATCCTGGCGGAGGACGGCAGCCGCCAGGTCCAGGGGGTGCGGCTGGCGGATGGGACCGCGCTGGAGGCGCGACATGTCGTGCTGGCCGTGGGACACAGCGCCCGCGACACCTTCACCTGGCTGGAACGCCAGGGTGTGGCGATGGAGAGCAAACCCTTCGCGGTGGGCCTGAGGATTGAACATCCCCAGGGCCTGATTGATCGGGCCCGCTGGGGAGCCTTGGCGGGGCACCCGAAGCTGGGATCGGCGGAATACAAGTTGGTGCACCACACGGCGCGTGGCCGCGATGTCTACAGCTTCTGCATGTGCCCTGGAGGCTGGGTGGTGGCCGCCACCTCCGAGGAGGGTTGCGTGGCCACCAACGGCATGAGTCAGCATTCCCGCCGGGAACGCAATGCCAACAGTGGGCTGGTGGTGAACATCACCACGCAAGATGTTGAGCCTTGGGCCCGTTGGCCCAGGGATCCGCTGGCTGGCGTGGCCTTTCAGCGCCACTGGGAACGGCGGGCTTTTCAGGCGGGGGGGGAAACGTACAGGGCTCCGGCCCAAACCCTGGCGGATTTTCTCTCGATGACGCCTGGCGATCCAAACCGGGTTGAGGCGTCCCACCCGAAGGGAAAGGGCCCTGTGAAGGCGTCTTATCAGCCCGGCGTTGCCCTTACCACCTTGGAGGGCTGCCTGCCGGACTTCGTGTTGTCGTCCATCCGCGAAGCCTTGCCGGTCTTTGGCCAGAGCCTGCCGGGCTATCTCTTGGCGGATGCATTGTTGACCGGCGTGGAAACACGCACCTCATCTCCCCTGCGAATTCGTCGCAAGGTGGACAGCCTCCACAGTGAGAACACCCCCGGCCTGTTCCCGGCTGGTGAGGGAGCCGGCTATGCCGGAGGCATTCTCTCCGCGGCGATTGACGGATTGAAGGTGGCCGAGGCGCTGGCCAGGGCCATGAGCGGAATCAGGACTCCTCTTCCTCCCCCCCCAGGGGCACCAGGCGAATCTGCTTGCGACCCAGCTTGATCTCAAATTCATCGCCAGGCTTGAGATCCAGCAGGGCCGTATAGGCCTTGCCCACCATCAGGTTGCCATTGAACTGGACCTTGGTGTTGAAGCTGAGCTTTCGGCCGGCCTTGCCCCCCTTGGCGGAGGCGCCGATGTCCATGCCCTTGGCATTGAGCAGGGCCTCGTAGAAGGCCGTGAAGTTCAGGCGTTCAGTGCCATCCTTTTTGGTGGAGACATAGCCACAGGCCCGCACCAGGTCGGATTTGTTGACGTCACCCATTTCCTTGACCTTCGCAAGGAGATCAGTCCCCGTGAGCATGTTTGCAAAAATGCGACATCTGCATTATCATAACAGGAGGGGGCATCACGCAAGTGTCACGATTGCAACCCATGGCGCAAAGGTCTGCCAGTTCCTTGCTCCCCTACCGGCAAAAACAGCTCCCGGGCAAGCCGTCAGCCCTTGGGATGCATGGCCACGAAACCTTGTCAAAAGAGGCGGCTTTTGCTGTGTGGCGCTGTTCTCATCTGCGGCGCCCGCCGCTGTCAGCCGCGCTCAGCCCTGCGAGACGAGGCCACTCCACTGCACCGCCTTCACCTGATCGCGGCGCCAGGAATGGAAGAGCAGCGGCTCGCCCACCGTGCAGAGGGGACACAGGCTGATGTGAGCCGGCGGAATCGCCTCCAGCTCCAACTGGCGTCGCGTGGCCTTGCGAATGTCGAGCCGATCGCGGGTGGGATCCGGATCGGCCGCCAGGGCGCCGCAGGCCACAAGCTCCTCCAGGGCTCCGGCGCCGCCGGGCTGGCTCAGGGACGCTGGGAAGAGGGATTCCGCCACCTGCTGGCTCACCGCACGCTCCACTTGATAGGCCTCGCCGCTGACGGCGGGCCCGAGGGCGAAGAGCAGATCCTGCCGGCGGCTGCCGGCCGCTTCCAGCAGGGCAATCGCCCGCGGCAGGATGCGTCCCACAACGCCTCGCCACCCGGCATGGCAGGCCGCCACGCGACCGCTGCGCGGATCCGCGATGAGCACCGGGGTGCAGTCCGCGCCGCACACCCAAAGACTCTGACCGCCCGCGTCGCTCACCAGCCCATCGGCCTCGGGCCATGGAGGAGACGAGGCCTCACCAGCCGGAAGCACGAGGGCACTGTGAATCTGCCGCGGCCGATGGACGCTGACACCGGCGCTGATGGCGGCCACCAGCTCCTCGGGAGGTCGTCCATGCCACTGGCGGGTGAAGAAGCCATGCTCAACAGCGGCGAGCAGATCGCACTGCAGATACCAGCCGCCGTAGGTGCCCACCCAGGTCCAGCCGTCCAGGGTGTTGAACACGGCATCCGGGCGATCGAAGGGCGGTGGCGCCTCCTCAGTCATCCGGCAGATCGCGAAGCATCCAGAAGCCCTCGAAGTGGGTGTCGCGCTCACTGGCCTGCACCGCCAGGAACTGCAGACCCGCAGAGTCCCGCCGGGCCCAGGATAACACCTCACTCGCGGCGGCGGCTTCCGGCGGCGTCAGGGTGGCAAGACGCCAGCGGTCGTCCAGGCCGGCCTCCAGCACCAGTTGTCCCCCTTCCACCTCCAGGCGCACCGGCTCCAAACCGGCCAGCCAGCCCGCCAGGGCCAGAGCGCGCCCGCGGCTGAACAAGCGAATGCCAGGAACCGGAGCCTGGGCCTGAGCCGCGAACCCAGCGGGCAAGCGGAGCAGTTCCCCAAAACCGATGGACCATTCCGCAGCCTCGGCGAGAGCGCTGGCGGGCAAGGTGGCCCAGCTCCAGCGATCGCCCCTCGCCACCTCGGGCCAAGGAAGGGCCACCGGCCGCTGGGGTTGCGGAGGTGGAGCCAGGGGACCGGCCAAATAGCCCTCCTCCAGCGGGTAAAGAGCGCGTTCCCGCTCGCGCAACCAATCGATCAGCGTGAAACAGCGACGGCTGGGCAACACCACCAGTCCGAGCGCGTCTGCGGCCCGTTGCACCATCGGGCGCATGGAACTCCGCCAGCACCGCAGGCGACGGGGCCGCGGTTGGCGCTCCCGCTCCGCCTGCGCAAGGGCTTCCGCCAAGGCCTCTCGGAGCCATTGGGAATTCACGGAAGCGGCGGCGCATCGCTTCTCAAAACGGAAGGGAGCGTCCGACGCGCCGGAAGAAGGCTCCGCCGTGACCGGCGGCGTGGCGCAGATCAACAACTCCCAGCGTTTGCGACCGTCGGGCTCCATCACGGGGCGGGAGTAGTAATCCACCTCCCAGTCCGCTTCCTGGAGACCGGTGGACGCCGGAACGCTCACCGTCATGGGGTCACCGAACCATCGATGGCGGTGGGAGCTTCCGGCGGCGTTTCGCCCGCCTGGTCAGGTGCCTGGTCGCCCGATGGGCCACCTGCCTGGTCGCCCGCTTGAGCCCGAGCCGCCAGGGAGGCCTCCATCCGCTGTTGCAGCATGGAACGGGCCCGAGCCGCCCGCTCACTGGCCTCCGCCATCACCTGCTCCTTGGCGATCAGCAACTCACCAGGCTGGTTTTCGAGGAGGGCCGTGTTGAGGGCGATTCGACCGCGCTGGCCATCCACCTCCATGACGAGAGCGTGGATCCGCTCGCCGGGTTGAAACGCTTCCCGCAGGTCCCGCAGAACGGCGCCGGTGATCGCGGAGTGGTGCAGCAGGCCGCTGACGCCGCCGAGATCAACGAAAAACCCGTAAGGCTTGAGCGCGTTCACCTGGCCTTCAACAAGCTGGCCGACGGCCAGCTCGCTGAAACGGGCGAGGGTGGCGGCTTTCTTCTCGGAGAGCACGAGTTTGCGCGTTTCCGGGTTGACCTCCAGGAAGGCCGCAGCGAGGGTTTTGCCGACCAGCGCCTCATGCTGCTCCCCCTCATTGAGCTGGGAGCGGGGGATGAAGCCCCGCAAGCCCTCCAGATCACAGGTGACGCCGCCGCGATTGAAGCCATTCACCTTCACCTGGACAACGGTGCCCTCCTTCTCCAGGCGCATCACCCGATCCCAGCTTTGGCGCAGCTCCAGAGCCCGCACGCTCACCGTCACCATCCCTTCCGCGTTCTGCTCGCGGGTGACCAACACCTCGACAGGCAGATCCTTCGGAAAACGTTCCTTGAGATTGGTGATCACGCCGAGCCCGCATTCCCGCTTGGGCATGAATCCGGGGGCCTTGCCGCCGATGTCCACATAAACCCCGTCGCTCTCCACGCCGATCACCTGACCCTTCACCACATCGCCGGTGGTGCCGATCGGTTCGTTGTGATCGAGGGCGGCGAGGAAGGCCTCCTCATCGAAATCGAAATCATCGACCGTGCGCCCCGGTGATCGCTCCAAACCCGCCGGACGCGGGGCCGAACGGGCGGGATCGCCCCGGCGTGCCGCGCCGGGGGCTGGACCCAGAAGGTCTGCCATCGTGAGCCCGTCCAGCTCCGCCAGGGAAAAACGCTCCTCATCGGAGCTCGGGCCCGCGGTCGGCTTGGTGGGAGCGGGAGCCGAGGCCGGGGCGGGGGGCCTCGGCGCGGGGGTGGGAGCGGGAACGCCCGCGAGGTCTGCCGTGGCCGAGGGGGCGGCTGGCGACCCGGCGTCCTTGGATTCGTCTTTCTTCAGCAGCACCACTTGAGGCGGCCGTCGCGGTGGCGTGGCCCCGGACCCCGCCCCCCGCGGATCGGGCCGCCGGGGCTGGAGTGGAGCGGGCTTGCCGGGGCCGGCCATCACCAAAACGGTCAACAGGATTCCACACTCTACGAAGTCCACCCAGCGCCGAGGTCCCCGTGACAGTCGTCCCGCCCCCTCCCGCACCGTCCCCGGAACGCCACCGGGAACCGTTCCCCGAACGCCACCTGGAGCGGTTGGCCTGGCCGGCGGTGCAAGCGGCGGCGAAGCGGGAGGGCAGCACGGTGCTCTGGGCTCTCGGCTCCCTCGAACAGCACGGCCCCCATCTGCCTCTGCAGACCGATGCCCTGTTCGCCGACCGCCTGGTGGAGGCGTTGATCGAAACCCTGCCGGCGGAGCTGCCCCTCTGGCGTCTGCCGGTGCAGATGATCGGCTTTGCCCCGGAGCACCGCGGATTCGCGGGCAGCTTCAGTCTGGCGGCCGGGGAGTTGATCGCGCTGGTGCGCGTGGTGGGGGAGGAGCTGGCGCGTTGCGGGTTCCGCCGGTTGGTGCTGATGAACGGCCATGGCGGGCAGATCGGCCTGCTGGAGGTGGCCGCTCGTGACCTGCGGACCAGCGTTCCCGCCCTGGCGGTGCTTCCCTGCTTCCTCTGGCGCGGCCTGGACGATGGGTCCTCCCTGATCCCCGAGCCGGAACGCAGCCAGGGGCTTCACGCCGGACTGGCGGAAACGAGTCTCATGCTTCACCTGGCTCCCGAGCTGGTGGGGCAGGAGCGGCCAGTTGATGGACTGGATCTCCGCGACGCGCCGCCCCCGGGCTGGAGCTGGGAAGGAGGGGCGCCGACCGCCTGGAGGACAGGAGAGCTCAGCGCCTCAGGCGTGATCGGGGATTCATCCGGTGCGACGGCGGAGCTGGGGGAGAAGCTGTTCGCGGGATTGGTGAACGGCTGGGAACAGCGGTTGCGCTCGCTGTTGAGCCATGACTGGCCACCCACGACATTCAAGCCATGATTAAACTCCTCGCACCCTGTTCGCCATCGCCATGACAAGCCCGGAGACCCAAACTCTCTCAGTCTCTTCCCTGGGCGATGGTTGCTCCGCTGAGGGACAGCCGCGGGATTTCAGCACAGCCGCCTACAAGGACGCCTACAGCCGCATCAATGCCATCGTCATCGAAGGGGAGCAAGAGGCCCATGACAATTACATGTCTCTGGGCACCCTGCTTCCCGACCAAGCCGAGGAATTAGCTCGTCTGGCACGGATGGAACTCAAGCACATGAAAGGTTTCATGGCCTGCGCCAACAACTTGGGTGTCCAGGCCGACATGCCCTTTGCCCAGCGCTTCTTCACACCCCTGCGTGAGAATTTTCAAAAGGCCCTCGCCTCAGGGAATGTGGTGACCTGCCTTTTGATTCAGGCGTTATTGATCGAAGCCTTCGCCATCTCCGCTTATCACATCTACATTCCTGTGGCGGATCCCTTCGCCCGCAAGATCACGGAGGGTGTCGTCAAGGATGAATACACCCACCTCAATTACGGCCAGGAGTGGTTGAAAGCCAATTTCCAAGCCAGCCGCAATGAGCTGGAACAGGCCAATCGGGAGAATCTCCCCCACGTTCGCCGGATGTTGGAGGGTGTAGCCGCCGACGCGGCGGAACTTGGCATGGACAAAGAGGATCTGATCGAGGATTTTCTGATCGCCTACCAGGAGGCCCTCACGGAGATCGGATTCAATTCACGGGAAATCGCCCGCATGGCGGCAGCGGCACTGGTGGGGTGAGTTCAGCTGGCACGGGGGGACATGGCAGGATGCACACCGGCACCCTGCCGTCCCCATCTCCCCAATCCTGCCCATGTTTGGCCTGATCGGTCATTCCACAAGTCTCGAAACGGCTAAGTCCAAGGCACTCACCCTGGGATTCCCGGACTTATCGGATGGCGACTTGGACATGTGGTGCAGTGCGCCTCCGCAATTGGTGGAACGTTTCGAGGTGACCAACCCTGAAGGGAAAAGCATTCAGGGGGCTTACATCGATTCCGTGTTCGTGCCGGAAATGCTCAGCCGTTTCAAAACCGCTCGGCGCAAAGTGCTCAACGCCATGGAGCTGGCGCAAAAAAACGATCTTTCCATCAGCGCCCTCGGCGGTTTCACATCCATCATCTTCGAGAATTTCAATCTTCTCCAGCAGCAGCAGATTCGCAACACCGTGCTCGAGTGGCAGCGGTTCACCACTGGCAACACCCACACCGCGTGGGTGATCTGTCGCCAGGTGGAAATCAATGCTCCCGCTGTCGGAATCGACCTGTCAACGGCGCGGGTGGCCGTGATCGGCGCCACCGGAGACATCGGCAGCGCGGTGTGCCGCTGGCTCTCGGAGCGCACCGGGGTGGGTGAGTTGCTGCTGGTGGCCCGTCAGGCCCAGCCCCTCAAGGACCTGCAGAGCGCCTTGGGGTGCGGTCGGATCCTGTCGCTCGAGGAGGCTCTCCCGGAGGCGGATGTGGTGGTCTGGGTGGCGAGCCTGCCGCAAACCCTCTCCTTGGCGGACACCGCCTTCCGGCGCCCGTGCTTGATGGTGGATGGCGGCTATCCGAAGAATTTGGACAGCAAGGTGGCCGGCGAGGGCCTGCACGTGCTCAAGGGAGGCATTGTGGAATTTTGGCAAGACATCGCCTGGCAGATGATGAACGCGGCGGATATGTACAATCCCAAACGACAGATGTTCGCCTGTTTTGCCGAAGCAATGCTGCTTGATTTTGAGGGTTTATACTCCAATTTCAGTTGGGGTCGCAACAACATCACCATCGCCAACATGGAAAGGATCGGCGAGGCCTCCCGCCGGCATGGCTTCACGCCGCTGGGCCTCAACCACCAGCTCACTCCCTCCTTGGTGATGGCCTGAGGCCACCCGCGTCCCCTTCCCTCCACCCCCTCCCGCCATGGCCCGTCGCGCTCTGCTGGACTTCGAGAAACCCCTCGTTGAACTCGAGGAGCAGATCGAGCAGATCCGCCAACTCGCCCGCGATTCCGAGGTGGACGTCAGCCAGCAGCTTCTTCAGTTGGAGACCCTGGCCAGTCGCCGCCGCACCGAGATCTTTCGCTCGCTCACCCCCGCTCAGAAGATCCAGGTGGCGCGCCACCCCCAACGTCCCAGCTGCCTGGACTACATCCAGGTGATCACCGACACCTGGTATGAGCTCCATGGCGATCGGCGCGGCAGCGACGACAAGGCGCTGGTGGCAGGGATCGGTCAGATCGGCGACCACGCCGTGCTGTTGCTGGGCCATCAGAAGGGCCGGGACATCAAGGAAAATGTGGCGCGCAACTTCGGCATGGCCTCTCCGGGGGGCTACCGCAAAGCGCTGCGACTGATGGAGCACGCCGATCGGTTTCAACTGCCCATCCTGAGCTTCATCGACACCCCGGGGGCCTATGCGGGCGTGCTGGCGGAGGAGCAGGGCCAAGGGGAAGCCATCGCCATGAATCTGAGGGAGATGTTCCGACTCCGGGTGCCGATCATCGCCACCGTGATCGGGGAAGGCGGCTCCGGCGGCGCCCTGGGCATCGGCGTGGCTGACCGGTTGCTGATGTTCGAGCACAGCGTTTACACCGTGGCCAGCCCCGAGGCCTGCGCCTCCATCCTCTGGAGAGACGCTGCCAAGGCTCCGGAGGCGGCAGAGGCCTTGCGGATCACGGCCAGCGATCTGCAGCGGTTGGAGGTGGTGGATCAGGTGCTGGACGAACCCTCCGGCGGCAACCACTGGGCTCCCCTCCAGGCGGCCGAAACGCTGAAAGCCGCCCTGTTGAGCCAACTGCACGACCTGCAGACCTTGAGCAGTGAGGAGCTCCTGGAGCGTCGTTACGCAAAGTACCGCCGCATTGGCCGGTTTCTCGACAGTTCCACCCCAGAACCTCAGCATGCCGTCTAAGGTTTCTCAGCAGTCCCATACGTCTTGAGCGTCGCCCTGATCACTGGAGCCTCCCGGGGCATCGGCGCCGCCACCGCGCGAACGTTCGCGGCCTCGGGCCATCAACTTTTGCTGGTGGCCCGCCCTTCCGCAGACTTTCATCGGCTCGCCGATGAGCTCCGCGAAACGGGAGCGCGGGTGGAAACCGCCGAGATCGATCTCAGCGATCCCGAAGCCATCGGTCCCGGGGTGCGTGAGCTCTGCACGCGCGGCCTTGCGCCGACCCTGGTTGTCAACAACGCTGGCGCGGCCTGGACGGGACCGTTGGCGGACATGCCTTTGGACCGCTGGCAATGGTTGCTTCAACTCAACCTCACCAGCGTGTTTCAGGTCTGTCAGACCGTGGTGCCTCTCCTGCGCGCCGCTGGAGGTGGCCTGATCGTCAACGTCAGCAGCCACGCCGCCCGGAATGCCTTCCCCGGCTGGGGGGCCTACTGCGCAAGCAAAGCGGCCCTCGCCAGCTTCGGACGTTGCTTGGCGGAAGAGGAGCGCGGCCACGGCATCCGCGTCAGCACCCTCACCCTTGGTTCGGTGAACACCCCTCTTTGGGACAGTGAAACCGTGCAGTCCTCTTTTGATCGCCGTGCGATGCTATCCGTCGATCAGGTGGCTCGTACCCTGCTTTTCCTTGCCGATCAGCCCCCTCAACAGGTGGTGGAAGATCTCACACTCATGCCAGCTGTCGGTGCATTCTGACCATTCCTATGACCTCCACCCTTCCTCCTCGCACCACGTCCAAGACCATCCCCGCCGTCGGGGATTCTTCTGCGCTTTCGATCAGCGAGCGCATCCGTCAGCGGCTTGATGCAGCTGCGGTTCCCTACTTTGCCAATGACAACATTGCTCCTTATCTGAGAGAAGGAGAGATGGAAGAACTGGAGAAGGAGGTGAGCAACAAGGTCCGCGACCTGCTGAGAAGCTTGGTGATCGACATTGACAACGATCACAATACTGAGGAGACGGCGGAACGCGTTGCCCGCATGTACCTGCATGAGGTGTTCAAGGGTCGTTATCATCAACAACCCAAAATCGCCAGTTTCCCCAACGTCAAAAATCTCGACGAAATTTACACTGTAGGTCCGATTTCGGTCCGTTCGGCCTGCTCCCACCACCTTGTGCCAATTCTCGGCAATTGCTGGATCGGAATCAAGCCTGGCGAGCGCGTCATCGGTCTCTCCAAATTTTCCAGGGTCGCAGACTGGGTGTTTTCCAGGCCTCACATCCAAGAAGAAGCTGTAATCATCCTGGCGGATGAGATCGAGCGTCTCTGCAAGCCCAAAGGGTTGGCAATTCTCGTCAAAGCGCAACACTATTGCATGAAATGGCGCGGCGTGAAGGAGTTGCAAACCAGCATGATCAATTCTGTTGTTCGTGGTGATTTCCGTCACGACCCCAGTTTGAAGCAGGAATTTTTTGAGCTGGTCAAGCAGCAGGAATCTCTGCTGGCCTGAGCCTTTCCCTATCGCAAGGGTCTTGCTTTCAGCCCTGCCGCCTTGCCGTCGTCTCGCCGCGAGATGCGCGCGGCGGGGCACGGGCAACGCGGCCTGTCCTCTCGGTGCTGGGTGGTCCCCTTGATGGCGGGACCCCGAATCAGGCCTGGAGCGTCAGCTGGGTGATCAGTTGTTCGACCCGATCCAGGTTTTTCCAGCCCGGTCGTTCCTCCACGCCGCTGGACACGTCGACCCCATCGGGTCGGCAGATCTTGAGCGCGCTCGCCACGGTTTCCGGGGTGAGGCCACCCGCGAGCCACCAGGGAAGCTCGGGGGAGAAACCCTCCAACCAATCCAGCGGGATGGCTTGGCCTGTGCCGCCCAGCTGATCGGGCACCCAAGCATCCAACAGCAGGGCTTGCACCACATCGGCATAGTCCTCCGCGCGGCGCAGGTCATCGCGAGAGCGAACGCGCAACGCTTTCCACAGCCCCACCTCCGGCCCCAGCCGACGGCCCAGCTCCTGACAGCGCTCCACCCCCTCATGGCCGTGCAGCTGCACGATCTGATGGCCGTGATCGGCTTGGAGGCTGGGGAGATCCTCCTCCCCCGGATCGGCGGTCACCAGCACCCCCAGCACCCCTTCGCGACCGCCGCGAGCCGCGGCGAAGAGAGCGGCGCGCTGGTCCGCCGCCAGAAAGCGGCGGGAACCGGGCACCGCCACCACGCCGATGGCCTCGACCCCCAGGGCGGCGATGGCGGCGGCCTGGCCGGGGTCGCGCAGGCCGCAGATCTTCAGACCAACGGCGCGCGGACGCGGGTCGCCAGCGGGGTCGACAGAAGGCGTCACAGAGGCTCGAACCGGGGAGAAGGTCCTTTCTAGGATCGGCGCCTTAATCTTTTTTCAACGCGCGGATCGGGCTGTGGGTCAAGGTTGGGAATTCATGCGCATCCGCGGGATTGCCTTGCGTCTGCACCCCACCTGGTTTGTGGTGCTGGCGTTGCTGACCATCCTCTTCGCCCAGGAATATCAACAAACCCTCGGCGCCAGCGCCGGGGTGGTGCTGGTGTGGTCGATCGCCCTGGCGACCGTGCTGCTGTTGTTCCTCTCGGTGCTGCTGCACGAATTCGGCCACTCCTTCGTGGCCCTCAGCCAGGGGGTGAAGGTGCGCAGCATCACGCTGTTTTTCCTCGGTGGCGTGGCCAACACCGAATCGGAATGCCGCACGGCACGGGGGGAGTTCCTGATGGCGGCCGCCGGGCCGGCGGTCAGCCTGGCCTTGGCCCTGGGTCTGCTGCTGGTTCAGCACAAGGTGGTCCATCTCTCCCCAGCCCTGGGAGAGATGACCATGCGCCTGGGGACGCTCAATCTCATGCTGGCCTTGTTCAACCTCCTGCCCGGACTCCCCTTGGATGGAGGGCGCATCGTCAAGGCGATCGTCTGGCAGCTGACGGGGAGCCAGCTGCGGGGGGTGGAAGTGGCCAACGCCCTCGGCCGCTTTCTCTCCCTGCTGGCCCTCGGCCTGGGTCTTTGGCTCCTGTTGCGGAACTACGGAGGCGGGTTGTGGCTGTTGCTGCTGGGCTGGATGGGGCTGGGAGCCTCCCGCGGCGAGCAGCAGCGCTTGATGCTTCAGCGACTGCTGGGGGAGATGCGGGTGCGCGATGTGGCCAAGCGTCGCTTCCGCGTGCTGGAGGCCACCGAGCCCTTGCGGGCGGTGAGTCGCCTGCGGCTCACGCCGACGCCCGCAGTGGCCACCGCTCCCTCCACCCCCTCCCCTGCGGGAGCGGGCGCCACGGGGGAAGGTCCAGCGGATTGGCTCCTGGTGTGCGATCGCGGTCGCTGGACCGGGGTGATCGATGACGAGCCCCTCCGGCAACTGCCGGTGCAGCGCTGGGATGACGACCGGGTGCGCGATCACATGCGCCCCCTGAGCAGCTTGCCGGCGATCGAGGAGAACGCTCCCCTCTGGCAGGCGGTGCTGGCGCTGGAGGGGTCCGAGCCGTCGCGGTTGCTGGTGCTGAGCCCAGCGGGCCTGCCCTGCGGCACCGTGGATCGCCCGGATCTGGGGGAGGCGGTGCTCACGCGCCTGGGAGTGCGGGTGCCGGAGGCGTTCCTGGCCCGGGCTCGCCAGCAGAATGCCTATCCCCTGGGACTCGCCCTTGGATCCGTGGCCCGGGGAATCGCCGACGCGGCGGAGGCCCCCCCGGCGCCACCCCCCAGCGCATAACCCCGCATCTCCTGACCCCGCAAGTCGCAACCCCGCACCTCGTAGCGGTGGAGGGTGGCGCCGATGTTCCGCCAGTCGGCATCCGTGAGCGGTTCCCGGCACAAGGAGGCCGCTGGGAGCTCGTCGGCTGTTGGCCTGCCGCCCGCGCTGGCCCCATCGCCCTCGTCGGTGGCGTGGTGGTGACCCCGGAGCCCTGCGCTCGCCCCGGGAAGCCAGCGTAGCGCCGCGGCCAGCAGGTGCGCCTCCAGGGCTTCCACCGTCAGAGGGAGGGCGGACAGACGGGGTGCGGGTTCGCCAAACACAGCCCGCCACAGGGCGTCATCCGGCTCCAGCTGAATGCTGCCCTGTTGCAAAAGGGATCCGGAGCGCCAGAGCTGGGCGCTGCCGACCCGTTTGCCGCCATCGTCGTGCACGAGATCGGCGGCCGTGCTGCTGGCAAAGCAGTTGGGCTGCGCGGCGGTGGCGGGGGCGTCGCCGAAGCGCAGGGGGTGGCCCAGGGCGGCGAAGGCCTCCCGCAACCATTGACAGCAGAGGCGATAGGCTTCGCGCCGCTGGCGGGGAGGGTTGGGCCAGAGGAGGGCGTAGGTGAGATCGCCGCCATGGAGGACGGCGGAGCCGCCGGTGGGGCGCCGCACCAGGGCCAGCCGACCCTCACGGACCAGGCGCAACCAGCGCTCCTCCGGTTCGCCTTGATGCTTCCCCAGGGAGAGGGTGGGCTGGCTCCAGCGGTAGAAGCGCAGCGCCGGACCGCCGCACTCCCCCGTGAGGACCCGGTCCAGAAGCCAGGCGTCGATGGCCATCTGCCAGGAACCGGACAGGGTGAGAGAGGGAAGCCAGCGCAGGAGGGAGGCCATCCCCTCAGCGTCGGGGAGCAAAGGCCCAGAAGCCGGGATCGAGCTCGTACCCGAGCACGGCGGCCATCTGGGCCAGGCCCTGGCGGCACTCCAGACCGGCGGCGCGGGCCAGGGCATCGAGCTGAAAGAGCCGGTGGCTGATCCACAGCTCCAGGCTGTCGGGGGCGAATTGCAAACCCTCGTTGCGGCTGAAGCGATGGGGGAGAAGCATGGCCACGTGGCGGGCCAGGGTGCCGCTGGACCGTTCAAGGAGGAGAGGCAGCCAGGGCTGCTCGGCATCGGCTCGCAGGCACCAGAGGCGCACCTCCGGGATTTCCGAGAGTTCCCGCGGGTCATCCGGGGCGGTGGGCCACGCGAGTTGAAGCTCCACCCGGCCGCCCAGAGCGAGACGCTCGGCCAGGGGCAAAGCCGCCAGGGGGGCCAGGGGGGAGAGGTCGAGGGAGCGGATCTGGTCGGCGCTGACGGTCACAAGCGGGGGGGGATGGGCCATCAAGAGCTGTGACAGGGACGGCGACAGAGCTGGACCGTAGCGAGAGAACGGCGAAGAATGGGTCGGTTCTCCAGCAGCTGACCATGATCAATCAGACGGAAATCCTGATCGCCCTGGTGGTGGCCGCCCACGCGGGCGTGCTGGCCGTGCGCCTGTGCTTCAGCCTTTACAAAGCCTGAGCCACCCGGCTGGAAACGGCCCCCTTGGCAACGGGTCGTTTCAGCGCTAAAAGCGGGACCTGCCTCTCCATGGCTCGGTGCGCTCTTCCTCCCCCCGCAATCCTCTCGCTCCACAGCGGCGATCCGGCGCGGCCCCCGCGTCGAGGGTCCGGACCCCGCAGGCCAGCCCCGCCGCGCGTGGGGAGCGCGCCAGGACGCAACGCCCCTCAGGGGCGAAGCGGGCCACGCCGATGGTGGTGTCCAGTGGGGCCGAGATGCTGTCCCTGCGAGAGGATCGTCGGGAGATGGTTTGCAGCCTGATCGGACTGTCCGTGAAGCTGGGGTTGGTGGTGATGGCTGGAGTCAGCCTGTTCCGCCTGGCTGGGGCCTATCAGGCCCGCATGGAGCGACAGGCGGAGCTGGCGGCCGTGTTGGAACTGGAGAAGGCCCAGCTGGCGAAGGCCCGCGATCGCTTTGATGAGTTGTTTATGGTGGCGGGGGAGCAGAAGCTGATCCGCGAGCAGAGCCAATGGATCGCTCCGAATCGGCTGCGGGTGGTGTGGCAGAGCACAGATCCCTTGCAGGGACGGCCTGTGCTGGCGATGCAGACGCCCACCTCAGAGCAGGGCCGCCCCTGAGGACGCCAAGTATGGCCTTGCGCGGACTCCTTCACCGGCGTGGGCCCGTAAGTTGGGGCGCGAGAATCGTTTGATTGGGCCATGAGCGGCATCCAAGGCGTCGGCAGCGTTTCTGGCTCCGTCCCTGGCACTGTTCTGATCACAGGCGCGTCTTCCGGCGTGGGACTGTTCGCCACCAAGGCGTTGGCGGATCGGGGCTGGCATGTGGTGATGGCCTGCCGGGACACCGAGAAAGCCCGTCGGGCCCAGGCCGCGTTGGCCATACCCGATCAGGCGGTGACGCATCTGCGGGTGGATCTGGGCGATCTGGACAGCGTGCGGGAGCTGGTGAAGGCCTTCCACGCCACGGGGCGGCCCCTGGATACCCTGGTGATCAACGCTGCGGTGTACATGCCGCGGTTGAAGGAGCCGAAGCGCTCCCCGCAGGGCTATGAGCTGTCCATGGCCACCAACCACCTGGGCCATTTCCTGCTGATCCACCTGCTGCTTGGGGATCTGCAGCGCTCCAGCCATCCCTCCCGCCGCTTGGTGGTGCTGGGGACGGTGACGGCGAACTCCAAGGAGCTGGGGGGCAAGATTCCGATTCCGGCCCCGGCGGATCTGGGGGATCTGGCGGGATTCGCGGCGGGCTTCCAGGCGCCGGTCAGCATGGCGAACGGCAAGCCGTTCAAACCCGGCAAGGCCTACAAGGACAGCAAGCTCTGCAACATGATCACCACCCGGGAGCTGCATCGGCGCTTGCACGACTCGACGGGGATCATCTTCACGTCGCTCTATCCCGGCTGCGTGGCCGACACCCCCTTGTTCCGCGACACGCCCAAGGCGTTCCAGACCATCTTTCCCTGGTTTCAGAAAACGATCACCGGTGGTTATGTGAGTCAGGCCCTGGCGGGGCTGCGGGTGGCGGATGTGGTGAGCGAGCCGGCCTTCGCGGTCTCGGGCGTGCACTGGAGCTGGGGAAACCGGCAGAAGAAAGATGGCGAACATTTCCGTCAAGAACTGTCCGAGAAGGCCAGCAATCCGGAAACCGCGAGTCGTTTATGGGATTACTCCCTGCGCCTGGTGGGGCTTTGAGCCCCAGAGGCGGGGATCGCTTAGCAGGCAGAACGGCGAGACGTTGCTAGCAAGACGACAGTCGCACCGTCCTCTTCATGTCCCGCACCCTGCGCTGGGGGCTTGGTCTGGCACTTGTTGCCGGCCTGCTGCTCGGCGCGTTTCTGTTTCTGCCGTTCCGCTCCTGGTTGCCCGGGGGCACGGTGGCCGATGTGCCCACCCGTGAGGTGGTGAATGGCCCCGCCTTCAACCGCCTCTTCCCCAAACCCCAGCCCGGGGAGGAATTGATCTTCACCCAGGAGAAGCGGGGCTTCAGCCAGGCGCGCCTGAAAGCGGGCGACAGCACCAAGGCCCTGCTGTCGATCTCCGATGTGATCACCGCGCCGGAAGCGCGGGACAAATTCAACAGCGCCAGCCAGCGGCTGCGCAGCTGGCCGCTGGTGGAACAGGGGCCCCAGGCCAGCGCCCTGCTGGTGGCGGATCGCTTCCAGGTGAAGGTGATCGGCCAAGGGGCGGGCCTTGATCAGGAGACGCGCCATGAGCTGCTGGGCGCCTTCGACCTGAGCGGCCTGGCGGCTCTGAGCCCCGCCAGCAAGACGGTCCGCGGCGCCTTGGCCCCGGGCCAGGGAGAGCCCGTGCGCGTCCCCGTCCCCGGCAGTCGGAAGAAGGACGCCGCCGAATTGGCCACCCCGGTTCTGGAGCCCGCCGCATGAGCACCATCCTCGAACGTCTGGATCGCCTGCCGAAGCGCAATCTCACCGTGCTGGCCCTCAAGGGGGTGAGCACGTTGGTGCCGGGAGGCTGGCGCAACCTCACCAGCGCCGATGACCTGATCGCTGATGTGCTGGCCAGCAGCGATCCGGAGCTGATCGCCCGCGTCCGGTCCCGCGCCGACGCCCTCAGCCGAGCCCGGCACGAGGGCTACACCCGGGCGATGAGCCTCTATGACGCGGTCAACCGGTCGCAGAAAGCGGCCGGAGGGTTGCGGGTGCTGGCCAATGTGGCCGGCGCCCTGCCCCTGGTGAGGCAGATGGCGCAGCTCACCCCCGCCAGCGAAACCCTGCAGGCGGTGGACCTGAGCCTGAAGGTGGCCGCGGAACTGCTGGCCTTCACCCAGGTGAATGGCCTGCCGGGGAACAGCTTCGGCGATTTCGCCGCTTCCCTGCGGGAGTACTCGGGGGAGGCCAGCGTGCGCATGGCGGCGATGGTCTGCTTTGACGCCCTGCTCCCTCTCGGGGATGACGCGCTGCGACGGCTGGACAGCCTGCTGGGTCGGGTGGGGCAGAAGGAGCTGCGGGCGCTGCCGGCCTATGCCGGGATGGCGCCGCTGATCCCGGGCCGGGGAGAGGAGGCTCATCTCAACTTCCTGCGGCAGGGGGTGGACACCTGGCTGGGCTGGGCCGGTGGCTTCGCCAGCGGGCTGGGCCTGACGGGCCAGAAGGCGGTGCGGGCGCTGGAGAGCACCCTGGGACCGTGGCAGGGGGGCTTCGACCAGCTGGCCACCTTCCTTGATGCCTTCACCGACACCTACCAGCACACGGGCGTGCAGGCCATCGCCCGGCGGCTGGTGGAGCGGGCGGCGGCGGAGATGTAGCGGCGACGGATCGGGGGATGGGGCCCTTGCCCGCGTCCCTCGATCAGCCCCGCGACGGAGAACAAGCGAGTCAACGGCCTTAAAGCGTCGTTAACGACCACGCCCGCGGACTTCAGAGAAGATCAGGCAGTGCGTCAAGGGGTCATGGCTCGAACAGACAGAGGCGCGTTCGTGCCGGCTTGCGGTCTACTGATCGGTGCGTTCCTGGTGGGCGCGATCGGCGTCGGCGGGAGGTCGGCTGTTTGGGCCCAGCGGAACGCGGTGATCCGGAGCAGTGGCTCCAGCACGGTGGGTCCGATCACGACGCTGGCGCTGGAGGGGTTTGGGAGGTCCGGTCAGGGGCGGGGGGCCAGCTGGACGCCAGTGGTGGAAAACGGCACCGGTGGCGGCTTTCGGGACTTCTGCGCGGGGAAAACAGCCATCAGCAACGCGTCCCGACCGATCAACACCAAGGAGCTGAGTGCTTGCAAGGCGACTGGGGTGACCTTTTATGAGTTGCCCATCGGGTTTGACGCGATCACAGTGACGGTGAATTCCGCCAACAGCTGGGCGCGCGACATCACGCTGCGCGAGTTGAAAACCTTGTGGTCGCGCTCGGGGGAAAAGACCGTGACGCGCTGGAACCAGGTGCGCCCCAGCTGGCCAGTCCGGCCGATCAAACTGTTCAGCCCTGGGCAGGATTCGGGGACTTTTGACTACTTCACAAAAGCAATCACCGGTGAGCAGGGCAATAGCCGCCGGGATGTCATCAGTAGCGAAGACGATAATCTACTCGTGAATGGTGTCGCCAGTGAGATCAACGCCATGGGTTATTTCGGCTTTGCCTATTACAAGAACAATCCCAACAAGCTGCGCGCCTTGGCTGTTCTTGGTCCCAAGGGAAAGGTTTTCCCAACAGAAAAAACGGTGCAAAATGAAACGTATCAGCCCCTGTCTCGCCCAATGTTCATCTACGTCAACGCCCAGCAGTTAGCCAGCAATCCAAGCCTGCAGAGCTTTGTGAATTCTTATCTCAACAATGCCTCGCGACTGGTGCGCCAGGAAGGTTCAATTCCCCTTTCCGATTCACAAGTCCGGCTTGTGCAAAACAAGTTCTTCCGCCATGTTCTCGGCTCGGCGTTCGCCGGTGAACTGCCCGTAGGCCTCACCCTTGGCGAGGTGATCAACCGCAGCATCGACGCGAACAAAAAGCCACAGTTTCGTCTTTGAGCTTATTCGGAGGCTGAAATGTTTGAGCGGGCCCGCTTGATGATCAGCGGGCCCATTCAGAACGCCAGTATCAAAGGACCAGAATTAAAGCACCAGCAAAGCTTCAATCAAAACCAAGCAGGTCGAAGATTTCCCGATCCTTAAGGGATTCAGCTTCGAGAGGTTCGACATTTTCCAACATGGTGCGAGCCAAGTTGAGGTATTCCTGCTGCACGGCCTCCACGTCGGGACTGGGCTCCATTTCGAAGATTGTGCACTTCTTGAGGCGTGAGCGGCGGATGGCATCCACATCGCGGAAGTGGGCCATGGTTTTCATGCCGACGCGCTCATTGAACTTGTCAATTTGGTCGGTGTCGCGGCTGCGGTTGGCGACGACGCCACCGAGGCGCACCTTGTAGTTTTTGGCCTTGGCCTGAATGGCGGCAATGATGCGATTCATCGCGAAGATGGAATCGAAATCATTCGCGGTCACGATCAGGCAGTAGTGGGCGTGCTGGAGGGGAGCGGCAAAGCCTCCGCAGACCACATCACCGAGCACATCAAAGATCACCACATCGGTGTCTTCGAGAAGGTGGTGTTCCTTGAGCAGCTTGACGGTCTGGCCGGTGACGTAGCCACCGCAGCCGGTACCCGCCGGAGGTCCGCCGGCCTCGATGCATTGCACGCCGTTGAAGCCCTCGAACATGAAGTCTTCGGGGCGAAGCTCTTCGGTGTGGAAATCCACGGTTTCGAGGATGTCGATCACCGTGGGCACCATTTTCTTGGTGAGGGTGAAGGTGGAATCGTGCTTGGGATCACAGCCGATCTGCAAGACCCGCTTGCCGAGCTTGGAGAAGGCAGCGGAGAGGTTGGAGGAGGTGGTGGATTTGCCAATGCCGCCCTTGCCGTAGACGGCGATCACCAGAGCGCCTTCCTCGATGCGGAGACCGGGGTCTTGATGAACCTGGACGCTACCTTCGCCGTCATCCCGACGAGGGCCCCCGACGGGGTGGCTGCCGGCGACGGCGGGGGGCTGAAGGGTGGTGGTCATGGGAACCGGGTTTGGCCAGGGGCTCTGCCGTTCATCCAAAGACAGCGGCCGGGGGGGTTGGGGCCGGCCCTCGCAAAGCGAAACAATGGGGTTTCGCAAGGGGGTGGCCATGACCGCGACCCCGAGCCTCCCGCCACAATCGAGCGCCGTGTTCCGCACCTCAGGCGCCTGGCGACTGGCCTGGCCTTCTGTGCGGTGGACAACCCCAGCCGGTGGCGGGCACGAGGGATCCGTGCGCGCGCGGGGGTGGATTTTTTTTTTCGGAGCCGGGGCACGGTGCTGGGCGCGGAGGCGTGGCGCTGAGGGCATCTGGGTGGTTGCGGAGCCTATCGGGTGGGGTGGCGTGGGGTGTGGCGTGGGGTGGGGTGGCGTGGGGTGAACTAGAGCTCGATCAGGAGGCCAGAAGAGAGGGAAGAAGAGAGGGAAGAAGAACGTGGGCGACGCTGGCGAAATAATGCGCGGATTCTGTAGCATTTCTCCCGCGAGACGACCGGAGAATTCCCTGATCCAATCCCGTCAATGACTCGACAAAAGAAGTTTTGTTAAGAGCCATGAGCCTTTGACTGCGCCGCTTTGTCCCGGGGCTAAAGCTCAGAAAGGACCATGCACTCAGCACTTGTAGACGCCATGACTGACGCTCCCGTGATTTTTGACAAGCCAATTCCAGAACGGCAAGTCGGCCCCCCGTATGAGAATTACACCCATCCAGTGATGGGAACAATTGTCATCACAGCGGGCTTCATGGAGCCGAGTGGACATGGCTTCAAAAGCACAGCAAGAAAAGCAATTTACGCCGATGGCTCCGTGCGGGTCAGTCAGCCAGGCAATTATAACATCGGTATTGACTACACCAAGGGGTTCGGCACAAATGTAGTCTGCATGTATTCTGGCACTGTTGTTCAGGCCGGTTTTGAAGGAGGCTATGGCAATCGAATTCACATCGAATTAGATCAGCGATTCGTCTTTAATGGCCAGAGTCACACTTGTTTTCAGGCCTATGCACACTGTCTGCGCTTATTGAAAAGCGTCGGCCAGAGAGTGTCCCAAGGAGAAGCGATTGCCATTGAAGCCGGCCATGGCAGTTCCGGTCCGCACGATTACGGCTCCCATGTCGATCTCGATACATACTGCATGATCGACGGCGAGAAACATCATCTAAATCCAGACCTGCTGGGTCGAGGTCTGAAACCGGAAGACGCCATCCTGCCTGTGGGTGTGTTGCGCAAGGGATCCAAGGGGTACGCCGTGCGCTGGTTGCAGCTGAAATTGGGCATCGAACCCGATGGAGACTTTGGTTCAGGCACCATGGGAGCCGTGGAAGACTTCCAAAGGCGGCAGGGTGATCTTGCCGTCGATGGCGAAGCTGGCGAAAACACCTGTACACGACTGGGGCTGGTTGAATATGCCATTTTTGCCAAGAAGAATAGCAAAGCTGTTTCCGACTTGAACAACACGCCAGCCGATGATTTTGATGTTGTCGCAACGGATCCGCACCAGCCTCTTTTCGCAAATTGGGTGAAGGACGAGGAGGAGCATTGGCTGTTTGAACTGAAGGAAGAAGTTAAAGGCCAGTTTAATTGGTTACTGCCGAAAAAAGATGTCGTTGTCATCCATGGTTACAGCTCCCCGATTCATGATCTCGACGATACCGTGGCTACGGGGGATATCGTCATGTCTCAAGCGGATGTCAGTCAGGGCCGCTGGGATCTAGCTTTGGAAGTCAGTCCCACTCAGGGATGCGCGCTGGCGACAGCTGAACCGGAAGGCCTCTCCAGCGGCGGCGTTGCCTCCAGCCACGAGATCATGCGACGCGATCTGGCTAATCTCACGCCACAACGATTGGCCGGTCTCAAAAAAGTCAGTGATCGGCTGAAGGTGCCGGTGGAAATCATTCTCGCCTTGGCAAGCCGGGAGAGTCACCTGGGTGCTTTGTTGGGACTGTTCGGCAACGAACCTGGCTGGGGAGATCGCAACCAGGCTTGGGGCATTCTCCAAGTAGACAAACGTTTTCACACGATTCGTGGTCTTGATGATCCCTTTTCCGAAGCACATGTCGAGCAAGCCATCGGTATTTTTGCTTCCTATCGTGATCAAGTGCAGCGCAAGCATCCAGGCTGGGCGGACGAGTTTGTCCTCAAAGGAGCCTGCGTTGCCTATAACTCCGGCGTCTCCAACGTACAAACAATAAATGGCATGAACTCCGGTACGACCCACAACGATTACGGGGATGACGTGATCGCTCGCGCACAGTTCGCCCGCGACAAGATCTAGGTGGATGCCGGCCCTCACCCCCGCCCGGTCCAGCTGGCTGGCGTTGACCCTGTTCGCCTCCCCCTTGCTGGAGGCCAGCCTTGCGCTCGCCTACCCTTCCGCGCCAACGCCAGCTTCTGCCCCTCTCCAACGCGGTCAGGTCTACCGGCGCCTCCAGGGCGCTGGCGGCAGGGAAGGGCTTCAACCCCCGACCCCGGGTGCGATCCGTGTTCTGGGTGGAGGGATGCTCGATGATCCAGGTCGGGTGACCCGGCCCCTGTTGATCGAGCTGATGGAGGATCGCGGTCGTCAATGGGTGATGTTGGAACGCCAGGTCACCCTGCGCACGTGGCGGCAGCGCCATGGACTGGCCAACAGCCAGACGCTTCAGGTTTTGGATGGCAAGCCGCTGCCGGCGAGGGGACAGCTCTTGTTCACGATGGCGAATGGTCCTGTCGCCTGTTCCCTCAACGGGTCGGAGGAGGCCGATCTGGTGGCGTTTCGTCTGGTGGGAGATCGCGACCACCAGATCCCGCGCTTCACGGATCTGCGGCTCGCCTGGCGTGTCAATCGCCAACAGCTGCGCTTGGAACCGATGGATCCCGCCGGTTTGTCCTGCGCCAATCCCGCTGAAGGCCAGCCCTGAAGAAGCAAGCAACCATCGCGGGACCAGCGGCGTGAACGACCGGGCGCTGAATCAGGCGGTCGACGCCCAAACCAAAGACACAGCGTTGCTGTGCTCTGGAGATGACCACCACCCCCCCCCTCAAGCGGTTATACACAATCCTGGACCCGCAGGCGCGCGACGCCGTGGCGACGCGAATTCGGCGCTGGAGTTTTGACCCCCCGGACGCGCCGCTGACCTTCGCGGCGAAGCTGGCGCGGGAGAACGGCTGGTCAGCGCGCCAGGCCGCCCGGGTGATCGAGGAGTATCGGCGCTTTCTGCTGTTGGCGGTGACCGCCGGCCATCCGGTCTGCCCCGCCGACGCAGTGGATCAGGCCTGGCATCAACACCTGCTCGACAGCCGGGCTTATTGGGAGGAGTTTTGTCCACAGGTGTTGGGGCGCGCGCTGCATCACAGCCCGTCGAAGGGAAGCGCGGAGGAGCGGCGGCGGTTGGGGGAGGCGTATCGGCGCACCCTGGCGAGCTATCGAGCGACGTTCGGGGAGGAGCCGCCGAAGGATCTCTGGCCGGCGGAGGAGGAGCGCTTCCGGCCCAACCAGCGCTGGCAACGGCTGGAGACCAGCCGCTGCTGGGTGCTGCCGCAGCCACGGCTCCGTCGGCCCCGAGGGTGGGCGCGGGCGCCGCGCGGCTGGATGGGAGGGGGGCTGTTGGCCCTGATGGGGTTGGCCCTGACCGGCTGCGGCGCCTTGGCACCGACACACTCCTTCCACCCCTTGGCCCTGACCGGTCCGGAATTTTTACTGTTCTATGGGGTGGTTTGCCTGTGCACGGTGTCCCTGGTGAAAAAACTGCACGAAGCTCTGGCGACCATTGCCGGGAAGGGGTTGAACGGCACTCCGAACCTCTCTGTGCTGGAGATGGCCTATCTGGCGGGCGGCGAGCGGCGCGTGGTGAAGACCGCGATATTGCGACTGGTGCTGGAGGGCAAGGTGAAATTGGGAGCCCGTGGCGTCTGCAAGCTCGTGAAGCCCGTGACCGTGCCGAAGTACAGGGTGGAGGGACGGCTGCACGAGCTCTTGAAGGGACAACCCCCGCGCGGTGTGGCGTTGCAGAGGAGGCTGGCGGGGGAGAGGGCTCTGTTCGCGCCGCTGCGTCAGAGCCTGGAACAACAGCGGCTGATCAACAAGCCAAGCGTGGTGGCGCTGGGCCGGGTTGGGGCGGCGGTGCTGATGGGAGCCGTCTGGCTGTTGGGTGTGATGCGGTTGCAGTTGGGGCTGGCGGCCGGGCGCCCGGTGGGCTTTCTGATCGTGTCTCTGCTGCTGGTGACGGTGGCCTGGGTCGTGTGTGTCGGCTCGCCTCAGCGTTGCACGGCCTGTGGAGAGGGCATCAGGAAGGGGTTGAGCCAGGCGATGGAGCGGTCAAGCAGTGGGTCGCCCCTAGGACTGGAGACGCAGCTGAGCGTCTTCGCCGTCTTGGGTTGGGTGTCGTTGGACCCCTATTTGACCATGAGCCTGGGGGAAGCGGGGATTCGCACGACACGGGCGGTCGTCACGAGCGACAGCGGTGGCGCGAGCAGCGACGGAGGTGGCGGCGGCGGATGCGGCGGTGGCTGTGGAGGTTGTGGAGGTTGTGG
>Ga0194130_10002399_pt1 | contig 27221 bp, 22 predicted proteins | sample TA2KigsurfametaG_FD_160084 | JGI IMG/M metagenome (GOLD analysis project Ga0194130, IMG submission 160084) | Freshwater microbial communities from Lake Tanganyika, Tanzania - TA2015050 Kigoma 12 surface | ecosystem: Environmental > Aquatic > Freshwater > Lake | place: Tanzania: Lake Tanganyika... | reverse complement strand
TTATCCAGAAGGCTGGGGCTATCTCGGCAGGTTATTCGCACTCCGTCATTGGATTCCGCAATGGTGAAGTTCTCGCCTGGGGCGATCCGAAACTTGGTGCATTAGTTACACGGACGCCGACAGTCACGCCATAACCCACGCATCGCAACACCCCCGTGGTCATACGACCGCGGGGGTGTTGCATCATTACACCGCATTGTGCCCACGCCAACGAGTCACTTCACGACCGAATAGACACATGTTCGTTCATGGCCACAGAACTCACACAACGACGCAATAACAGCCAGCGTGATTGGCGCAACAATATCCACCCCATCAATGAATAATGGGTACGTTCTACCACAAAGCCACTCCCCAAATACAACGCACATGCAGCCTGATTTGCGGCATCCACGTACAGACTCACCGTACATAGGTGCTGACGTTCGGCATGTGCCATGGCATGTGCCAACATCGTTCGCCCTACACCCTGACGTCGAACGCGCTCATCAACCGCCACATCGGTAATATACAAATCATCGTGTGCCACATGATACTCAATGAACGACAGTGCATGGAGCGCATACATACCGCGCACCACCCCGAGCGCGCGTATAAATAACCACTCAACCGGAACACTCGGTGGTAGCCAATGGGCACCGCGTGTACGCATAGTAATAGTCCCGACAACCAAGCCATCTTGTTCGGCAACCCACATTCCATGCAGACCAGCCAAGCCTTGACGTCGCCACACCTCAGCCATCACACGTAGCCCATCCTCGTAGCGTTTACGCCCGAATGCTGCCATGAAAGTACGATGAAAGGCCACCGCATGAATCTCTACTATGCGGTGTACATCAGCCAAAGTGGCAGGACGCATGCTAAGAGCGGTGGGCTGTGTCATAGTCAAATCGTAATATCTCTTTCTCGCCACGCACCGTCGGGTGTACGCGTGTCAAGTGTTCAACTCCATAGAACCAACGCCACGCCCAACGCGGGACGCGCGTCATCCCCCCTCCTTGACTCGCATGACAATTCCATGCGGCAATTTTGGCAGGAATCACGTGGGTACAAGGCACCACGGTCGTAATCGGCGTCGCCTCTTCAGCTACGCGCACAATGTCGATATCGCCGTTCCGACCAAAGGCCCGTGGGTTACGCCCTGTCACCCGCATCACTCCGATGATGATACGCAACAACGTGGTTGAGAACGTTGAGTAATACACAAACGGAACTTGCCACGTTGTCGCTGCGAGGGCGGCCAATGTGGCATGGTGCACCGCAATATGATCAGGATGGCCATACCCGCCATATGGTGGAAAGGTGATGACGTAAGTGGGCTGTATGTCATCAATGAATGCCGCAATCGTTTGTGCCACTTGTGTCATCGGTGCCTGAACGAGTGCTTCAGGATGCTGATTATCTGGCGTACCAGGCATATTACTATCACGATAATTCAGAAAATGCACAGCACCGAGATCTAATGCGTCTGCGGCTGCAAGTTGTTCGGCCGTGCGCAACGCTTTGACATCGGCATAATCATGCAAGTATTGCGCATCGACCGTACCACACTCACCGCGTGTTGCACAGATGTAATGCACCTCAACTCCCGCCGCACGTGCTGCCAATATCGTCCCCGCATTGCCAAATGCTTCATCATCGGGATGTGCATATACCACCACCATGCGTGGTACATCAGCAAGTGGGCGGCGGATATGGCTGGTCGGCTGTGGGCAATAATCGCTCACGATACTCGCATCTCCTTATGTCAGAAATACTGTAATTTCTTTCTTTCTACTATACCGCAATAATTGCCAGATAGCACAACGGCCTGTATCGGACAATACAATCTACCCATAGTGAGCATCCTTATCCACCTCTCAGCATCGATTCTGTAGCATATCCATCGCCTTTGATGGCAATATGGTATAATTACTACAGATTACAGGAGATTGAATTGTGGCTAATGTAGGCGATAAACCAAGCGTTGTAGACGTACTTAGCGAGGCATACTCTACCCTCAATCGAGCCTGGTGGATTCTTCTGACACCACTCGTCATTAATCTTATTCTGTGGGTAGTCCCCGGTGTTTCGCTTGCACCACTATACGAACAATTCAGCACCCTTGTCCGTGAGTCCGTCGCCGGTGAAACACCAGAAATGCGCGATTTGCGCGACCAAACGCTAGGCCTGCTTGCGCAACTCGCACTCGATGATGTGCGTCCACAGTTTGCGTGGCTTAACGTTGTGCCATATGCCATTTATGGCTTTCGTGCCGCTGGCGCCAGTGCTGATGCCTTGGGGCTACCCTTTCTTGTTGCAGTGCCAGCTGTGGTCACCCCACCAAATGGCTGGTTCATTCATAATGCGGGCGAGCTCTTACTCCTAATTGTCATCGTCAATGCCGTCGGACTGCTCGCAAGTGCCATGTATCTCACGTTCGTCGCAGATGCCAGCCAACAGCGTGCATTCAGCCTTGATAGTGCGTCCATTCTACGCATTGCAGCGATGCTCGCGCTGTATGTACTACTGCTCGCAGCAGCGGTGGTGATTCTCCTCGTGCCACTCTCGATATTCACGTTCCTCCTCCTCAACATCAACCCAGCATTTGGTGCATTTGTCATCTTTTTGGGTTCTGGTGTGTGGTTGTGGGTCGGCATATATCTGGGCTTTACGCGTGAGTTCATCGTGCTCCACGGTACCGGGCCCGTCAATGCCATTCAAGAGAGCTTTCGCATGGTACGGCGACTCTTCTGGCGCGTACTCCTCCTCCAATTCGTCATTTTCATCGTCGTTGCAGGGAGTGGGGTTATTTTTACCGGTTTTTTGACGAATCAAATCGGTCAAATCATCATTGTCGGGTTAAGTGCCTACCTGAATAGTGGTCTCGTCATTGCGCGGATGACATTTGTACGGAATTATCTCGCATCGGCCGAATATCGTTCGTTTAGCGCAACGCACGCACGTTAGCGCATGCAAGTCAGCAGATGTGGCGTTGCCCGTCTGCCCAGACAAATAGGAAAACAGCATATGAGTGATTTGTCAATGCAGGGATCAACCTACGACGAAAGTCAAATTCAAGTACTCGAAGGCATGGAGGCCGTACGGAAGAGACCGGGCATGTACATCGGACCAACCGACATCCAGGGTCTCCACACCATGGTGCGCGAGGTCGTTGACAACTCGGTTGACGAAGTCATGGCCGGTCGTGCTACCACCGTTGAGGTCATCATCCGCCAAGATGGCTCTGTCACCGTGCGTGACGACGGCCAAGGAATCCCCGTCGGCATCCACCCCAAAATGGGCGTCAGTACCCTCCAGGTCGTGATGACCGTCCTCCACGCAGGTGGCAAATTCGGCGGCACCGGCTACAAGGTATCGTCCGGCTTGCACGGTGTCGGCGTCTCTGCCGTCAACGCCTTGTCTGAGTACTGCCGTGTGGATGTTTACCGCGGTGGGCGCCATCATGTTCAAGAGTATCGCTGTGGTGTGCCACAGGCTGACGTCAAAGACATCGGGCCAACCGACAAACACGGCACCGAGACCACCTTTATGCCGGATGCGACGATCATCCAAACACTCGACTACAACTTCCGCACGCTGGCTCAACGCTTCCGCGAGATGTCGTATCTCAACAAGGGCTTGCGCTTCCGTTTTGTGGATGAGCGCGACGACAACGAACTCAACTTCTACTTTGAGGGTGGCATTGGTTCATATGTACGGCACCTCAACAAAGACCGGGCCACCCTCCACAAAAACCCATTCTACGTTGATCGCACCGCCGACGACGTCGCTGTCGAGATTTCGTTGCAGTATACCGAGTCATATGACACCGACTCCATCTACTCATTCGCCAACAACATCAACAATACCGACGGCGGTGCGCATGTCACGGGATTCCGCAACGCTCTTACACGCGTCATCAACAGCTATGCACGCGGCAAGGGCTTGCTCAAAGACAACGACAGCAATCTGACCGGCGACGACGTCCGCGAGGGTCTCACCGCCGTGATTAGCGTCAAGTTGCGCGATCCGCAATTCAGCTCCCAAACCAAAGAAAAGCTGGTTAGCCCGATTGCGGCCACCGCCGTCAATACTGTGTTCGGCGATGCCTGGCAAATGTGGCTCGAGGAGAATCCAGCCGACGCCAAGCGCATCATCGAAAAGTGTGTCTCCGCAGCCCGCACGCGCCTCGCCGTCCAGAAGGTACGCGAGACCGCCCGCAAAGGAGCCCTCGAAGGCTTCTCGCTCCCCGGCAAGCTGGCCGACTGCTCCGACAACAACCCGGCCAATTGTGAACTCTTCATCGTCGAGGGTGATAGCGCCGGTGGCAGCGCCAAGCAAGGCCGCGATCGCCGCTTCCAGGCTATTCTGCCCTTGCGTGGCAAGATCCTCAACGTCGAAAAAAGCCGCCTCGACCGCATGCTCTCAAACAACGAAGTGCGCTCGCTGATTACCGCCATCGGCGGGAGCATCGGCGACCAATTCGATGTCAGCAAAATCCGCTACCACCGCGTCTTCTTGATGAGCGACGCCGACGTCGACGGCAGTCACATCCGCACGCTCTTACTGACGTTCTTCTTCCGCTATATGCGCCCGCTCATCACCAACGGTAACCTGTATATTGCCCAACCGCCACTCTATCGCGTGCGTTCCGGCAAAAACGAGCGCTATGTGTTTAGTGACGCCGAGCGCGACGCCTTCATCGCCACGATGACCCCGAGCGAGCGCAACCGCGTCGAGATTCAGCGCTACAAAGGCCTCGGCGAGATGAACGCCGAACAATTGTGGGATACCACCATGAATCCCGGCAACCGTGTCATCCTTCAAGTCACCATGGACGACGCCGTCGCCGCCGAAGAGACCTTCACCATGCTCATGGGTGATCTGGTACCACCGCGCAAACGCTTCATCCAAACGCATGCCCCAGAGGTCAAAAACCTCGACATCTAGCCTACACTACGACGACATGTACCACCCTATCGAAGCACGGTCTTCGGTAGGGTGGTACATGTCCAAAATACCATTTGACAAGCGCATGTCCGCATCGTATACTACGGATTAGGTGATTTCGGGGGTGTAGCTCAGCTGGGAGAGCGCGACAATCGCACTGTCGAGGCCAGGAGTTCGAGCCTCCTCACCTCCACCAAATTCATACCATGGGGCAATAGCTCAGCTGGGAGAGCGCAACGCTGGCAGTGTTGAGGTCTGGGGTTCGATCCCCCATTGCTCCACCAATCGGAACCGGGAGTCGTGCATACGACTCCCGGTTTTCTATTATCATGGTGCTATATACATTCACCCGAAAGCCAATGAGGTACACGATGTCACAACAGGTTGAATGGTCCATCAAACGTGCACGCATCGCCACACTGCTCGAACAGCATGGTCTCAATGGCATTCTCCTAACCCGATGCGCAAATATCAGTTGGATGAGCTGTGGTGGGCAGGCCCATGTCGGCATCAACAGCGAAACGGCCGTGGCGAGCATCCTTTGTACCACACGCGGCGACTACCTCATCGCCAACAAAATCGAAATGCCACGCATGCAGGCCGAAGTCGCCGCAGATTTCCCCTTGACTCCACTTGAATTCAATTGGTTTGAGCCGACTGCACGCGATACCTTGGTCGATCAACTCTGTGGTGCAGGTCAGTGGGGGAGTGACATCGCCGGCACACCACACAATCTGGCTGGCCCACTTACTGCCCTACGCGTCGAACTTACCGAGGCCGAACAACAACGCTTTCGCGAACATGGGCTCGCAACTGGCCATGCCCTCGAAAACGCCGCACGCATGGTGCGCCCCGGCATGTCCGAAATGGAAATTGCTGGTATCCTCTCGGCCCATATCTACGCCGCCGGTGCAACGCCAGTTGTTGCATTGATTGCCGCAGATGCACGATTACGCGCCTATCGTCACCCCGCTCCCACCCAACAACGGGTCAACCAAATTGCCATGCTCGTCGTCTGTGCACGCAAACATGGGCTCATCGTCTCGGCCACACGCATTGTGGCCTTTGGTGCGCTTTCGGATGACCAGATTCGCCGTACCGAGGCCTGTGCAGCCGTCGATGCCCACGCCTGGCATGCCAGTCAACCCGGGCGCACGCTCGGCGCTGCGTTTGCTGATATATGCACCGCATACGCACGCCTCGGCTATGCCGACGAATGGTACTTGCATCATCAAGGTGGCATCACGGCCTACGAAAATCGTGAAATTCAAGCTCGCCACGATAGCACCCACCAGATCGCCATCGGCCAGGCATTTGCGTGGAATCCGAGTATCACAGGTACCAAAACCGAAGACACCATGATCCTGACATCCAGTGGTGCCGAGTCCATTACCAGTACCGGTACCTGGCCAATGATTGATGTTACGATTGACGGAACGACCTACCACCGCCCGGGGATATTCGTGCGCTAACTACAGTGCTATGCCAGATACGCATACGGTGATGTGCATGCCAGATGACTGACCGGTCGGTCAGACTTTGGCATTAGAATGACCAAAAACGCCATTTTGCTCTACACTGAATGAGGAGATTATTGTACAATGCTCTTCAGAATTGTGCCTATTGGAGCACACATGGCTATGCGTATCAGTCAAATCATCCGTCTCAGTGCCGTACACATTGCAGTTGCACTCACACTCTTGCCAATTGACAGCACGCTCAATCGCATCATGATTAGCGAGCTCAAAATTCCAGCATCGCTCGTAGCCCTGCTTATCGCCGTCCCGTATCTCTTCTCGCCCATGCAGATGTGGATTGGTGCACTCAGCGAACGTGCACCACTCTGGGGGTGGCGTCGCAGTCCCTATATCATCATCGGTATTGCATTGTGTGCGGGCGGTGCAGCACTCGCACCGCATGCCGCCTTTGCCATCCACGACGGCGTGTGGTGGGGCATTGCACTGGGGTTTGTGGCATTCGGTGCCTGGGGCCTCGGTTTCAACTTTGCCACCGTGTCATATCTATCGCTGGCAACCGAATTGTCTGGACCCGGACAACGCACCAAGGTTGTCGGCATCATGTGGTTCTCGCTCATTCTCAGCATGATTATTGGCGGAATTCTCTTTGCGCGGAGTATTGATCCCTATACGCACGAACGCCTAATCACTGCCTTTTATGCGATTACTGGAATTGCACTCGGCATCGGTCTGATTGGGGTGATTGGGCTTGAACCACGCCACCACGAAGTCATTGTTGAACACAAACTCGGCATGCGTGCAACCTGGCAACTGATGAGCCAGAACCCTCAGGCCAAGTATTTCTTCATCTACTTGATCGTCCTGCTGATTGCCATTCTCGGTCAGGATGTACTCCTCGAACCATACGCCGCAGATGTCTTCGGGGTACCACCTGCCGAGACCACGCGCTACACGTCGTTTTGGGGCATCGCATTCTTAATTGCACTTCTCATTACGAGCTTCCTCAGCAATCGCTTCGGCCTCAAGCCGACCGCTGGAGCCGGTGCAATTATCGCCGCCAGCGGATTAGCCACGATTATCAGTGCAGGTCTCCTTCATTCTGTTGAGCTCCTCATCCCTGGGTTGATGGTATTCGGATTCGGCGCCGGTATTTCAACCGCCACCAATCTGGCCTTGATGTTTGATATGACCATTACCGGGCAAGTAGGTGTATTTATTGGGGCATGGGGTGTCGCAGACGCACTCGCACGCCTCGGTGGTACCGTGCTGAGTGGCGTCATTCGCGATGTGGTCGTCTATGGGCTTGGGAGCACGGTCGGTGGCTATGCCATCGTCTTTGCCATCGAGATGGGACTGCTGATTATCTCGGTCTTCATGCTACGACACATCCACACCGACGTCTTTCAACAAAAAGCGCTACGCACAGCCGAAGTGGTGGCCCTGGCCGGTGAAACGCAGTCGTGACCAGGGGCATACCATAGCCAAGAGCGCTGAACTATGGCTGTGGCGGGAGTGCCGCAGGTGTCGGGAGCAATCGCTGATCGACGAGTTGCACATCAACTACTGCGCCATCCGTCTGCTCGGGGGTGACCTCCGGTCGCGCGCCAATCTCGTCATCCACAAACTCGCCACTGCGTCCTGTGGTCGTCGTAATACGCGGGCGTACCAATGGATCACCAATCAACGTATACGCAGATATCACATTAGCACAACACGTTGAACTAGCCGCCAAATAGACGCTCCCCACAAATGTGGCAGCGCCCAACGTACGCAATGGTTGATTCCCATCCCGCAATACGCGATAAAAGTTGTAAAACATCTGATTGTGACCTGAGGCTACTTCCATACCTGCTGAGCCCCACGTTGCAATCGCACCACCACTACTCTTGAACACCAAGCGCTCGTCAATGGTCTGGCCGATTGATGATTCACGCTGGAACGCACTACTTAAACACGCCATACTCACCATAATCGGCGTCATATTCCCGTTCGTCAGACCATCCACATCCCAAATATTCATGAGATACGGCTGACTCACCAAAAAATCCGTCGACGCCCATTGATAGTGATTTGCATGCCCTATATACGTCACTAACCCTGCACCAGTATTAATGGCCTGCAAAAACTGCGTCCGTAGTGTGGTTGCACTCTGTATACGCGGTCCTGTATATTTCGACGTTGATAACGGATCATAAAAGTACAACTGCGCACGCAGACCACTCAAGTGTGCACTCCGTTGAATCATCTGAGCAAAGTACGGAAAATCCCCACCACTATCTGGATTGTCCGACGCAATCACGTGCTGATTCGTCCAGCGAATAATCGGTTGAGCCTCGTAACGCTTAACTTTGTTGATGTAATCAGTTAATTCGGTAGCAGTACGCACCGATATGCGCCCAATGACCATATCTGGTGCCGCATCGTTCAGCGGATTCGTGCCATCAAGCCGCACAAAACAACTCTCACACGCACTCTCGCCCATGTACGAGTCTACCTCCGCTAAATATGGCGGAATATGGTTCACGTTCGCCACGCCGCTTTTGGTGTAGTTGAGTGGGTCAACCGTACCATCTCCTACTAACACGACGGTATGAGGGACTTTTTGCCAACGATGCGCCACAAACTGCAAGAACGACCGGATTGCCTGCGGACTCATATCACCGTTATTCCAGCCATCATAAATCGTCTGCACATCGATGGCTACGGTCGCCACACCTTGGCTGTTCCGGTAGTCGATCAGCGGTTTCAGTGCCGGCAGGAGTGCTGCCGGTGCAATATACACCGCGTCAGCGCCAGTCGTACTCCATACCGGATTCACCAATCGCGTGATGCGTGCAACACTATAGTTATTCGGTGCAAGAATCATCACGCGCCGATTTACCTCGGTAGTATCAAATAACCCTGGCTGAAAGGCGTTACGAATCAATACTGGCGCTAGCGGATTGGTTATATCAAACACGCGATGTGTCGAGTTAACCGCTACCGACGGGCGATACCACCCCGGTGTCGCGATTTCGTACGGCACATTCACAATAATGGAGGCGGAGCGCGCATACTCCACTGAGTCAATCAATATCTCACTGATGCCGTCACTACGAAGTGCCAGCACACTTGATGTGCCTCGATCCTCTAGCGTCTGTTGCCATGCACCCACACCCTCCCACGTCGTCGTAACACCGTTCAACGACAATACGTGTGGCCCTGCCGTATCTTCTTGTGCGTGTCCTTGTACTGTTGCACGTACCTGTGCCCCACGCGCCACCGGTGCTTTCCAGCTCGGCTGAAGGGTAATTGATTCGCTCTCCATGGATGCATCGAGTCGCAGTCGCTGACTGAACCAGTACTCACCGTTCTGACCAGCTACCGTTGGTTCGTAGAGATTTGGTTGACGCACCTGTGCAATCTCCCACGCGGTCGTAGTTGCCGTTACTTTGACTGGTGGAATAACTCTGGTGGCGATTCGCCCTGCACCATTGCCGAATCGCAACCACATGGTTTGCGTTGCCTGCCATCGACTGGTCACCGGTGGTGCAAAAAAGACAATCTCGTCAGCAGTATCGATGCGCGCATCATCCAACCCTGTCAATAACAAGGGGATGAGCTGATTGCCACGGTGCAACTCCAGCTTGTTCAGAAAGCGATTCCGCACCGGTAACCCGGCAGCAATCAAGTCACTCCCTCGGATGCGTTGCCACCCCGAACCAGCGACCACACGCCATTCGTTGGCCTGGTACTGCCGTGGTGCAATACCCTGTCGCAAAAATGGCCGCGCATTGGTCAGCGACTGTACATCGCTGATGTAGGTCACATCACTGACATTAAATGACACCTGCGTCAATCGCTGTGGTATGCCAAGTGCATCATAAAAGCGTGGCTGGATGATTATTCCTACCAACGATTGACCACGCGCCTGTACAATTTGGCCTAGCTTCACCGCACTATTCGTCAGCCCTGCATGATCATCTACAATGGGCAGATTATTCGTGTCAATGGTCTGCGTCTGTGCCAAAACCGTGAGCGTTGGCGTCTTGCCACTCGCCACCACAAACAACAACTCAAGATTGTGATCGGTCGCCGGTGGCGACCACGTAATATTCACACCACCCGAACGCGGCGTTTGGATGACGACATCTGCGTTGTTCGCCGAAACGCGCGCTGGTGGGACTACCACACTCATGACACACAACAACACGCCCATCACAAGTTGCAGATATCGTTGCTTATTCATGTGCACTCCCTACTGGCCATGCCCGCACAATCAGCCGTTGGCTGAATCGATCAGGACCACTCGGCGGCCAACACGTCACAAGTGTTACCATCTCACGACCGGTTGCATTGATATAACTCAAATTGGCAATTTGCTCGCTTTCGGTTGCATTTGCCTCATTGACATAGATACTCTCGTGTACCTGATACACATATGCCTGATTATTACGCACAAGCACGATTTCATCATTCGGACGGAGCTCATTGAGCCGAGCAAAAATGCGCCCGTATCCACCCACATGGGCACTCAACACAATATTATCGGCATCTCCAGGAGCAGCCGACGTAAAATGGTGACCGACCGCAAATTTTGCCACCTGCCATACCAACTCAGATTCACCCGCCACATTTAACACGCGCTCCCAGCCGACCTCGATAACTCGACTATCAACACTGATTGCAGGAATCCGAATTGACGATATCCGCCCTGACTGAACCACCACCGGCGCTGGTTGCGCCGTCGGTACAATTGGTGCTGGCGTTGCCGTCATCATCACGACTGGGATGGTTGCGATTGCCGGCACCGTCGGGGCTTCAACAACCGGTTGCATCTGCGTACTATCTGCATTTACATGCTGTGGCACTGCCACACTTTCGAGGAGTTGCCCCAATTCTATTGATGACGATACACCGAACACATACAAAAAGGTCATCATCGTCAATAACAACACTGGCCCACTCAACAGGCGCATGACCCGCTGATGACGCTGGCGCACCGGTACCGCTGCAGATACCCGCGACTGACGTATCCGTACACTCCGTAGCACCCGGATACGCTGTAACACCTGTTGCATCATCTTTTTGGCCATCTACCCAAACACCATTCTTTGTTAATCATCTCTACAAGACGTGGTTACGTGACGTTCAGATCCGCTAGTGCCGCTGCCCATAAAACAAAAATGCAAGACCGAGGACTCCGGTCACGATCATGACCACGATTAACGGCTGATTCTGCCATACCTCGATGCCATCCGTAATGCCCGTCGGTGGCAACTTCCCTGGCTGTGTCTGTGTCGGCTTGACGGTACTCGTCGCAACCACCGCCGTCGCACTGGCACCCGGTGTCAACGTCGCCGTCGCACTCTGATTCACCGCCGCCGTCTGCGTTGCCACCACGACCGCCGTCTGTGTCCCACTCACGTTCCCACTGGGCGTGGTAGTGCTGGTCGGCGCAATAATCGTGTTTGTGGCCGAAACAACCGTCGCAGTATGCGTAGGAGGCACAATCGCCGACGTCGGCACAACGCGATCCTCGGCACGCACCGGCGTGTATCCAATAACCAGCGCCAGTCCTATCATCAGCACATACCATCCGATGATTCCATCTGTACGCATGCCTATCTGTTCCTCTCAGTTTTTACTACATATCATAGCAATACCGTTGTACCAGCAGTATACCATTGCACAATTTGTTTTAATGACTCAAATTGATTGCGTTTTGCTTACAATACTATCTGTTATAGTAATGTAATTTTTGCAGATTGTATTGTCATCAAAAAGATGTAAACGCACCCGATTACAACACCACTAACGCATCAGAATGATGATAGAAAAAGCCCAAGCGCACGGAGGGGTCACACACAACATGTCATGTTCATTACCACAAAATACACAATACTTTACCAATAAAAACGCACATGCCATAATTTTTTGTTCAAGAATCAGCTAGCCATACTACACAAAAACCGGGTAGTACGAGACGTACTACCCGGCAGAGCGTACACACCTATCGGTCCAATGAGCCCCACACTTCGATTTTCTTATGCACGCGTTTGATGACTTCGTCAGTGAACTCTGTCGTAGTCGCATGTCCTTGGAGATCGGCCGTACATATGCCGTCATAGACGGCCTCGAACACTGATTCTTGGATAGCACGCGCAGCCAACACGCCATCACTGCCACAGTAGCTCAAGAGTGACGCCCCAGCCAGAATCATGGCCATCGGGTTGGCGATGTTTTTGCCGAACAACGCCGGCGCCGTGCCGTGGGGTGCCTCGGCCATCACCACGCGTGGCCCCCACTGCGCATCGAAGCCAATCAAGAGTGACTCGCTCCCAGCAATCGACCCGAACATCTGCAAGACCATGTCACTCAAACAATCACCATCACGATTAAGTGCCGGGATGACCATGGCATCACCATGACCAGCCAACAACAGTGCATAGGTAGCATCAATCAACTGTGGCTCATAGCGAATCGCCGGGTGGCGCTTGGCTGCGGCATCCATCTCTTCTTTAAGCATCCCCTCATAGACCGGGCTAACGGTGTACTTTGGCCCACCAAAGACCTTGGCTCCGATTTTTTCGGCATACTTAAAGGCATACTCAGCCACACTCCGACAATGACCACGGGTAATCATCTCGGTACGATACGCCACCTCGTTATCGCCCTCGCCCTCACGCCATTCCTTGGCGCCATAGGCGTCGCCCACGGCCATACGAATCACGGCAATTGGGGCGTAGGCGCCAGCCACCGTGCGCACACCGGGGATACGTCGACCCGTACGCACAATCACGGTACCATCGACTTTTTCGCGCAGAATGGCATTTGGGCTACCTACATCACCCTTAATCTCTGGGGTAATCGTGGCCGCCTTGAGCCCCAACCCTGACTTCAGCATCGCAGCCGCAGCCTGATTGACAATCTCATTCTTGGTGGCCCGGCGATTTTCAAGACTTAAATCATAGCGTTCTAGCGTGACCTGCACGCCTGTCACCGCTGGATCAATTACTCGCAATCCTTCTTCGAGCAGTTCTTGACCAGTTTGGTCACCTTCAAGTACTACAATGGTGCGCGTCATATATTTCTCCGCATGCGGTTGTTATCACGCCCAGAATAACACGTTTTTCTCAATATTCTGTTAACTCATGCACCATATGTCGGGCGTTGTGGCCATCCTGGCGGTGAATCTTCGAAATCCTGTTGGCGGCCATACGGCGTGATATCCAAAAACGCATCCCAGCTCGTCAACCCCTCGACGCCGCGTTGGTACGCACTATAGGTGTGATAGACCTGATCATCAATCCGAAAGAAGACACTCACACCTTGCCCCTCACCGCGCTCATCCGACACATTGAAGTCATAATTAAACTGACTCCCATACGACGAATAAAACGGAAAGCGAATGCCCGTAGCCGCTTTGTGCGCCATGATTTTGGTAATCGGTGCCCGTGCCACAATCGCAAACGTCGTGTCGCGCGTTGCCAAATTCGACAAATCGCACAATTCATTCATGTAGTGTGTACACACCGGACACCCCGCATCCCAATCCGGTCCAAACATGAAGTGATAGATAATCAGCTGACGCTGCCCCGCAAAGACATCGCGCAAACGCAACGCCCCATCTGGCCCCTCAAACTGGTAATTCTCTACCGACACCATCGGCAAACGCCGGCGCAACGCATTGACTCGATCCCACTCGCGCGTCAAGGCTTTTTCGGTAGCCAACAACGCCTGCCGGGCCTCGGTCCACGTTTGGCGATCAGTAATCGGTGGGTGTGGGATGTGTTCAGGCGTCATCGTATGCTCCTTGCTCAATTGTTCTCAGGGCGCCCCGTCTGCCAACTCTCGCTGCTCACCGGCGCCAGCATCGTCATCACTTCGGCCAGCATCTGCGTATCAATCGGTTGTGCAAGCCACGCTAGATTGGCCGTAATATGCGCCGGCGAGGCGGTACTCACCAGCGTCGTCGCTACCTGTGGATGCGCCACACTATACTGGATTGCCAGTTGGGCGATATCAACGCCATGCGCCGCACAAAACGCCGCTGCCTCGGCATAGCACGCCTTGATATGCGCCGGGGCTGGGTGCCACGCCGGTGGCCCTTGGCGCGTCAACAACCCCATGCCCAACGGCGCCGCATTCACTATACCCAATCCGTGTGATTCAAATTGGGGAATCAAATCAAGTAATCGCGTGTTGCCAATCATCAAATGACAATACGACAGCACCACATCAAGATCGCACACTGCCAGCACGCGTGGATAAATCGCCAGCGGGTAGCCACTTATCCCTACCTGCCGGATCAATCCCTCGCGCTGTGCTTGGCGCAATGCCGGCAATGTCTCGTTGATGACCATGTCAATGTCGACATATTCGATATCATGACAATAGACGATGTCGAGGTATTCAACCCCCAACCGTTGCATGCTCTCGTGCAGCTTGGCACGCACCCCAGTCGCACTAAAGTCCACACCGTACTTGTCGTATTGCCCCACCTTGGTCGACAGCACATAGCGATCGCGCGCCACGCCGTGTAACGCGCGCCCGAGCACCGTCTCGGCGACCGTCGCCCCATACGCCGGCGCCACATCAAAATGGTTGACGCCCGCATCAAGCGCCACATGCACCGCACGAATACCCTCGTGCTCGTCAATCGCCTGAAAGACGCCACCCAACGATGATGCGCCCATGCTCAATGCCGACACCGAGATGCCGGTATTGCCCAGTGTGCGATACTCCATGACTGCCTCTTTCTGCCATACCATGCACTCAAATTATTTCAAATTCATTTGAATATTCAAAACAGATTTGAAATAATTGAGCGGAGACTGGTGCACCAATCTCCGCTTTTGCGCATCTCTACGCCAACAATGCATCGCTGGCGAGCACGCCGCGCGCCGTCAAATCACGATAACGGCGAATCGTATCACGCACCGCCTGCTCCAGCGGCGTATGTGGCAACGTGCCAATCAAGGCCTCGAGTTGGGCGGCCTCGTATTCATCGGGGAACGGCAGAGACTGCTCGGTGTAGGTAATCTTGCCCGCGACACTTGGGGCCTCAGCCTCGATGGCCGCAATCATTTGGGGCATCGTGGCAATGCTCCCGCGCAAATTAAAAATCTCTGCGCCGGCAAATGGTATGCGGGCACAGGCAATAAACGTCTTGGCGACGTCGTCAGCATAGTGATAATCAGCGCGCCCACCAAATGGGATATGGAACGGTTGATCGACCGCGGCGGCAAACATCGCCTTGGTGGGCGTCGACGTCATCCCTTGGTCGCGGCCTGTGCCATAGACGATGTACGGGCGCAAACCGATGCTGGGGAACTTCTGCTCGTGCCAGTAGACCCGCGCAGTCCCCTCGTTGGCCTGCTTATACACGCCGTACAATGTCGTGGGGTGGCCGACCATGCCGTGGCTCACATTGCCACTGGCATCGCCGTCAGCTGCATCATACACCGCCACCGACGAGGCATAGACAATCTTGTTGATGCGGTCTTTGCGCCGGTTGGCAGCCTCAAACATGTTGACTGTGCCAACCACATTCACATGTGCCCCGAGTGGTGGATTAGCCCGACAAAACGGCACTTGGAGCGCCGCCAAGTGGATGATATGCGTAATGCCGTGCTCATCAAGCGTGCGCTCGACTGTCGCCAAATCAGTCACATCGCCATTCACAAAGGTGATTTGGGCCAACTCGGCATCGGTCATCAGCTGCTTCAAGCGTTTGGGCTCGCCGCCAATATCAAGAATAACCGGTGGCTTGCCCTCTTTGACCAAATTATAGGCTACCCACGAGCCGATACAACCCAAGGCGCCGGTCAATAAAAAACGCTCAGTCATCGTTGACCCCTCTCACTATGATTCATCGATTGAATTACCGCAATTATACGGGAGATTCGCCCCCATGCCGACAAAAAACCGCGGAGTGGCGCACCACTCCGCGGCATCCGCACATTTATTTAATTGGTTTGGTATCAGCCAAAATCGTCTGCGCCGCCTGCATACCGACCTCAACCGCAAAGTTGGTGCCACGGTCCCACGGGTAGACATGACTCATGCTTGCCCAGTACAACCCCGCCAATGGCGTCTTGATAGGTGGAATATTTTGGCTGTGATTGACTGGCGCCACCGGTTGCGCATAGCGCTCACGGTGCACCCACGCATCACGAATCCAACTCGCATCAAAGGCCGGGTTGATCCGTTGCATGGCCGGGATAAATCGGGCAATAATCGCATCCCGATCCATCGTCATATACTCGTGATCAACCGTGACATAGTCACCACAATAGATGATATGGTCGCCGCCGTAGCGCGTACTATCCACAAAGTGCGTATGCTCGACCATGGCCAGCATCGGGAACTCGGGTTTGGGTGTATTGATCCAGTAATCACCGGTCGTCAGCGGCTGACGCAACGCCATGGTAATCACCATGGCCCCCAGTGAATTAAGCTTGGTTAATCCTGCCGTGTACGCAGGCGGCAATGCCGGTACCATGCGCTTCAGCATCTCAGGACCACTCGTCACCAGGACCCGATCGCAGGTAATCAACTCGCCGTTTGCGGCTGTGGCAAACCAGTTGTTGCCGTCATAGGTCAATGACGTGAGTGGACGATTAAAGTAAAACTTGGCGCCTTTGGCGTGTAAATCGGCAACTAAATCATCTGCTAAGGCTTGAAATCCCCCATGATAATAGCCTAGTTTAAAACTCCGCGCCTTAAAGCGTGACCACAACCAGGCCATGTTGACCTGCTCGGCGTATGGGCCAAACTTGCCCCGCAACAACGGCTCGATCATCGAGCGATAGGCGCGATTGCCCATCACCCGTTGACACCACTGCATGGCCGTCTCGCGCTCGAGTGGGCGCCAGTCACGTACGAGATACTTGAGCCAGGCAATCGCAAACCCGAAGCGCACACGGTCGAAAAAAGGCATTAATGGCAACTGCAACACCTTGACTGGGCTATCCACCGCCCAGGTACGATCGCGCCACCACTGCACCGTACGCGGTGCTTCGAAGAAGAGCTTATGGCTCTGCCCGATTTCGTCAATCAACGCACGAATATCGGCATCTGTCTCGAATAAGTGATGATAAAAGCGCTCAAGCGGCCACTCCCACGTGTCACTCCCTTTGAAGCCTGATGCCAGACCTCCAGCGTGAGGGGCCGCCTCACAAATAGTGACATGATGACCGGCTTTGATCAGATTGCGAGCAGCCGTAAGACCGGCAAATCCGGCGCCTACAATCAAAATACGCATGATTACACCTCTCCCTGACGTGCCGCAACAGCCCGATCAAAATCATCCCAACCCATGTGATCGCGGAGCATGTACCACGCCCCGAGTGCAGTAATCGGCAACCATAACGCTACGTGGAGCACCAACGTGTACCCGGTGGCAATCGCTTGTGCGACTCCATAACTCTGCAAAATCAAGATGCCAGGCACATCGAATGTACCAGCATACCCCGGCGTTGACGGGAGTGTGGTCGCCAAGTTGACCACTGCCGTCATTAACATCAGCACCGTAAAATCAACGTGGAACGGAAAACCCTGCATAATCACCCAATACTTGCCCGTCTCAGTCAACCAAATCAACGCCGATGACGCAAAAATAATCAACATCTCACGGGGGCTTTTGAGTGATTGGAGTCCACTGACAAACTTGGTGACAATCTCCTCACCCTTGCTGGCGATGCGCGCTGGTAAGATGCGCGTCGCTGCCCAGTTCCACACCTTCATCAACAGCGCAGGACGTGACGCCAACACCAAAAAGAAGATGAGAGCGGCCGCAAACACAATGCTAAATATCGTCACAATCTGATTGTATAACGGTGAAAGTGGTGCAAACGGCAAGGTCACAAAGACAAACAACAACATGATCAACCCATCGAATAATCGCTCAAGTACCACGGTAGCCAACGAGGCACTCATCGAGATTCCTTCGCGGCGACGCAACACATATGAACGCAATACCTCGCCTGCTCGGGCTGGATACACGTTATTGCCCATGTACCCAATCACGACAACTGGCCACAGCCGGCGGAGCGGCACATCAGCAATCGGGCGTAACATGGAGCGCCAACGCCATGTGCGAATCACGACTGCAAGCGTGTATACCATCACTGAGGGGATAATCCACCAGTAGTTGACCGACTGAATGACTTGCCAAAAATCACCAAAATGCAAGCCTTGAAAGGCAATATAAAGACATACAATGCTGATGATTATCCCAATCCAAAGGCGAAAACGCTTCACAACGACCCTTTCAATGGATATATCGTTGCGTTCATCTTAAACGTCATTCAAGCGAGTGTCAACGAATTCACATACTAGCGCACCCACAAGCTCACAATTAATACAACAAGTAGACCAATCAACATCCAATCGCGCCGCTGCTGGGCTGCCTCGAGTCGGCGTAATTGGCGCTCAAGTTGTGGCGCATGCATGCCCACACTCCCTTGCTCGAGCTGGCCAATAATCCGATCAACACGTGTCGGCAATCCGACCAACAACCGGCCAATCCGCACCACCTCGTCAATCAATGATTGTTGATTTTGTTGCGTCCACCGTCGCGCCAACGGCCGTGCCGTCTCAATCACATTAATCTGTGGATCGACCATCGTTACCACACCACTAAGCAAACTCAACGCTCGCCCAAGATATATCACGTTCTGCGGTATCTGAAAGGGCAACGATACCAGTAATTCGCGCGAATCACTCGCTAGACCCACAAAGTCGATGGTGCGCATGTCGCTCATCGACCGACTACTCACCTCGGCTAACACCTGGCGTAACACTCGTTGGATCTCATCGCGATCCGCATCGGGCAACAGCATGTCCAGTGCATCGAGCTCGGCCATAATCCCGGGGATGTCATTGCCCACCAGCGCCACCACGCCCGACCGCAAATGCGCCAACAAGCTAGCCGGCACATACGCCACCGCCCCCAAATCAAGCAGATGCAACACCCAACGGCCATCACCCTTGGGCTCAATCAACATGTTGCCCGGGTGTGGGTCGGCATGGAACGTACCCGCCTCGAAGCACTGCGTAAAGAAGATTTCGAGCAAGGCCTTGGCCAACGCTGGCCGATCAACTCCCGCCGCATCAAGCGCTGCCCGCTGATCGGGCGCTATCCCATTGACCCAATCCATCACCATCACCTGCGCTGTGCTCAAATCAGGATGGATCACGGGTAACGCTACGCGCGGGTCATTGCGCAATACGTGACTCAACCGCTGATTATTCAAGGCCTCTTGGCGATAATCGAGCTCTTGACGCAACACCACCGCAAACTCATCAAACAACCGTTGCAAATCAGCCCGACGTCGAATCAACGGATAATCCTTGATGAGGCGCACAATCGCCTGCACGGCCGCCAAATCCGTCTCGATGATTTGATGGATGTTCGGCCGCAACACTTTGACTGCCACAACCCGGCCATCGTGCCTGACCCCTTTGTAGACCTGCCCCAACGAGGCGGCCGCCACTGGAGCCGTATCAAGTGCTTGGAGTCGCTCTTGATACGGCACTTGCCAGGCCTCGGTCAGTATCGGCTCGACCTGCGAAAACGGCACCGGCGGAACATGATCGCGCAAATCAGCTAAGGCTGCCGTAACCGCACTCGGCAACACGTCAACCCGCACACTCAAAAACTGCCCTAACTTGATTGGTACACCACCCAGATCAATCGCCAACTGCCGAAAACCCTGCGCCAAACGAATCCACCGACGCACTGCGCTCCCGGCAAACCAACGCCCCGCCACAATATCAAAGAAAAAAATATGGGTGACAATTCCCAATAAACTCAAATAGAGTCGCCAATAGCGTTTTTGCATCATTACACCTTTGTGTAAATCATCACAAAAAAGAATTGTACCATTATGTGCTGTACCATGTATCTACCGTATAGTGAAAGCGATACACGAATGTACCAACTGCGACATTATGGACAGATTCTTCTGCTCAGCATCCTGCCGTTTTTGGTGCTCAACACCATCGTCAGCCAACAAATCCAGCCCATGCTCGGATGGATGCGACCAACCGGGCATACGAGTCTCGGCGAACTTGTGGTGTTAGGTCTAAGTCTCATGTGGGCCGCATACGGCGCAGTGCGCATCATCCTACCAATGCGTAGGGCATCACCGTGGTCTATTGTGCGTATGATTGGCGGACTCGGATTACTCACCCTCGTCCTGATGGTGACATACGGCATCGGCAATGACATCTACCGTTGCGATATCATCCACGTACCAAATTGTGATTAATGCGCATATCGTTCAGCATCATTCTCAAAAAACCTGGCACGATATATTTTTTACCAAGAACATGATATTATTTGCGCATCCGAATGCAATCAACTCAGGAGGCGCACATGTTGGCAATGTGGGGCAAGGCACTACGTACAATTCCTCGACTAAGCCCCGAGGAGTGGCAATCGCTCGACATCATCTCACGCTGGCTCATTGCATCGCGGGCCGCTGTGCTCGTCATGACTGGCACATCAGCAACAATTGCTGGGTTATGGGCCTGGCGTGACGGCATGTTTGATTGGGTGTTGTGGCTCTGTTTGTTCGTCGGCTTAACCATGGCACATGCCACCAACAACCTCCTCAATGATTTGATTGATTATCGTACTGGTGTCGATCACAACAACTACTTCCGCGCCCAATACGGCCCACAACCGCTTGTCCATGGATTACTCAATCAACGCGGGTTATTGTTGTATGTCGCCGTCACCGGCCTCATCGCACTCATTCCCGGCGCATATCTCGTGTGGCTTCGCGGCGAAGTTGCTTTCTATTTGTTGCTGGCTGGTGCCGTATTCGTCATCTTCTATACCTGGCCACTCAAGTACATCGGCATGGGTGAGGTCGCAGTGCTCATCGTTTGGGGACCACTCATGGTCGGTGGCGGATACTTCGTCATCACCGGGCAGTGGTCATGGAATGCCGTGCTTATCAGTCTGCCACAAACCCTGGCAGCGACCACAGTGCTATTCGGCAAGCATATCGACAAAATGCCATCAGACAAAGCCAGCAACATCTACACTCTCCCCGTTATTCTTGGTGATCCTGGCGCCCGGTATGTGGCCATCGGGTTGTTTGTCGCCGAATACGCCATTGTGGCAGGATTAATTGTCATGGGCGTGGTGTCGGGATGGATGACCATCGTCGCTATCGCCATTCCTGCTGCTGTCACCGCCATGATGATTTTCACCAAACCACGTCCCACTGAGCCACCTGCCGATTACCCCAAAGACGTCTGGCCACTCTGGTACTCACCCTATGCGTTCGTCCATACCCGCACCTTCGGCCTGCTCTTTTTGCTGGCACTGGTGGCGGATGCCGTGTGGCATCTTGTGATGACCTAACTCTGTTGTGACATCCACGTACTTGTCTCTCCACGAAGTCTGCATGGTGGCATCTTTACACCATGCAGACTATATGTTACAATACTACGTAATCGTGTTAATTTAAATACGATAAAGTATTAAAAAACAAAGGAGCACAAAAGTGGAGCCACTCACGCACGCCACATTTGAAGCATCGGATGGGCAAATCATCCCATTGCGTAGTGTACACGTCGAAGGTGATTATGTCGGACTATTGAGTATCACGACTATCACCCAAACGTATCAAAACCCGATTGATCAGGCGCTTGAAGTAACCTACACATTTCCGCTTGTCACCGGAGCAACACTCCTAGACGTTACCATTCAGATTCGTGGCAACACATTCAAAAGCGAAGCATTCCCTATACATATCGGGAAACAACGTTACTCCGAAGCCACCAAAACAGGTGACACAGCCATCATCATTGAGCGGTCTGGGCCGTTTTATGCGTTACAGTTAGGCAATCTACCGGGTGGAGAAGAAGTAAAAATCACCTATCGCTATGGTCAATTTGTCATGCCTCATGATGGGCACGTACGCGTGACCGTGCCCACCACGATTGCCCCACAATACGGTAACCCACAAGATTCGGGGATAGCACCAAATCGAGCACCATTCACGAACATGGATGCAACGTATCCGTTCAGTGCCGTATTTCGCTTTCATGGAATCGCGCAATCGCGCATCTATGTAGTCAGTCACATCGCACAAATCACCATGCACGGGAATGACTGTCATGTAGCCATCAACGGTGCCACCATGGATCGCGATGTGGTCGTGCATGTCAACGAATTCGCACAAGCCTACTGTAGTTTGTACGTACCACATGCAGGACAGCACTGGTATGCAAGTTACGTACATTTACCCGCAGCACAACTCGAGAACGTTGCTCCGATGCATATCAAGTTACTCGTCGATTGCTCGGGATCCATGGGTGGGAGTTCGATTCGCCAAGCACAGCAGGCGGTTATGCGCCTACTCGGGCTATTACGCGATGGCGACTCGATTTCAGTGACGCGGTTCGGTAGTAATGTCGTTGATGTGACCCCTGGCTTGATGCGGGTTGGGCCGGTCATTCGTGCCCAAATGAACAACTGGGTCAAGACCATTGAGGCAGATCTTGGGGGCACCGAGATTGGTGGAGCGCTTGAACACGTACTCAAGATGCCGACCAACACGCAAGACTGTGTAATTATCGTGTTGACCGATGGCGAAGCATATGGCATCAAAGAAGTTGCCAAAGGAGCACGCCGACAAGCCCATCGCATCTTTCCGCTCGTCATCGGCTATACACCAACCGATGGCGAACTCAAGCAATTAGCCGATATCACCGGTGGATTCAGCGAATCAGTGACACCAAATGAGCGCATCGAAGACGCCATCGAGCGTACCATCAACAAAATCCGCTTCACCCCTACACACACCACGACGCTCGACTTTGGCGATGCAGTCGTCGCCTGGACAAATGGTAAGTCGGTGCGGTACGCAGGTGAGCAAGGTCTCCAGATGACCGTCACCGACCGGTCCGCACAACCCATCTGGCACGTAGAAGAGACGCGACATGCGCTCACCGTGCAGACGGTCATCGAGGCGCTCCAGTCAGACGTGGTGCGCATGATTGCCGCGCAGCATCTCAACGACCTCAATGGCACATACCAAACGGAATGGGCTATGAAGTATGGGTTAATGAGTGAGGAGACCGTATTTGTGGCAGTCGCCGTCCACGAGAGCGACAAAAAAGTACGTGACAAACAAATTCGGGTCAAAATCGCCCAAGAGATGGCATACAACTCACACATACGCTTAGGAGCACCACCCAGAATAATGTACTCATCCCCACCATTGTTTATGCGCGAAGCACGCAGTATGTCAATTGATCGGTTCGCAAACCCTGCATATACGGCACACTTTGATGCACTTGACAGCCATGCACCAGTGCCCACGATGCAGCCACATACACCACGTAACAGTCGCACGCGACGTACGAACAGTAACAAGGGATTGCTCGAGCGACTTTTTAGTCAAGATTCGACCATCATGGAACACGAAGATACGTCGGCGCACACAAAGACGTCATATGCGGCACTGTTGACCAAATTGCTGTCAACACATCGCAACGATGTCACCAAGGTAACGTTAGCATCGCTGATACAAATCGGCTTTAGTCAAGATCAAATTGACGCGTGTGCCCAAATCACCGGGTATGATGAGCAACTCATCGTTGCGGCGATTGTCGTGTTAATTCTAGGAGAGTCATCTGCTCGTACATTCGGCATTGCCGTAAACACCATTCCGGTGGCACTGCTTGGCGGATTACGGATCATCTTAGCCATCAGTTAAGCGTCAATACCACTCAATCCCAAAGCGTCGCCGCGTGGCATCCAGTGACTGGATGCCACGCACGGCGTCAACTTCTTCGACACAACAGGCTGCCACCGCACACCCGACTTGAGCAATGATTGGGAGCGACTGATGCCCAATCAAGGCGGCAATCAGACCCGCATAACAGGCATCTCCAGCACCCACCGTCCCCTTGACTGCCACCGGATAACTCGCCTGCCACACCCGTTGGTTGGCCAGCTCTACAGACAATCGGGCACGACTGAGACGTTGGGCACCCGCTGTGCACAGATACAAACCACGTACACCCAACTTCATGCCGGCGACAGCAACGCCCATATCAATCAGCTCGGCACAGAGCGTTTGGGCATACGCTTCATCGATGTGCTGATCACATGCATGCCCCCAGCGTGCATAGTCGGCGGGGCGTAGCATGGCACAAATTTCGGCCGCACTCGGTACAAAGACATCGACGTGTGCCAGTATGCGTGGCAACAGATCTAGCCAGTTGTACTGGCCAGATATTGCATGTGGATCAGGAACAACCATGTCAATACTTGTGGTAATCGCATAGTCATGTGCATACCGCAATGTGTCAATCAGTGGACTTGCATCATTGACCATTAATGCGCGCAAAAGAGGAGGATACCCGATATGCAACCACGTGGCACCGTCAAGTGTAGCCATGATGTGCTGAGCGGTTAGCGCCGCAGTTGTGCCAGGAAAGTAGAAGAACGAGCGATCTTGTCCGCCAGGTGTCACCACAATCGAATACGACGTCGCCACCGAATCAGTACGCACCAGTGTCTCAATCAGCCGTGGGTGATACGCTGCAATTTGGTTCACCACCAACGCCCCGATGGCATCCGTCCCACATAACCCAATTAAACCGACGTCGCTCCCGAGAATATGGAGTGCCAATCCCGTATTGGCCACTGCGCCACCCAAGGCAATCGCCATTGGGCCAACCTCGTGGAGTTGCCCCGCACGAGCAAAATCATTGATGGGAATCATCTGAACATCAGGAATCAGATCAAGACACAAATGTCCTGCAACCATGATGCGTGACATACACTATGCTTTCTGAGAACGGCGGTGTATCATCATCATACCGTACAATAGGTATGGAGGAATACGCCATGCACGCATTATCGCGGTGGCAACGCTGGATGGCGCTCATCGTCACCTTGCCAGTTGCAGCCATACTCAGTACATTCACAATCACACAAACCCAAATTGGTCGCCTTGTTCCAAGTGACCTACCCCACCAAGCCACGCTCTGGAGTGCATTACAACTCTGTCTCGCTAGTGGTATTGTGTGGCTTTTGTGGCGCACCTATGGGCAACAGCGCAACTGGTCAACCATCGGCACTGCACTCATCGAAGCCGTCGGACTCTTCGGCGTAGCACTCAGCATCGGATGGTATCTCGCGCTCATTGACCTGACGTGGATGATGACCAGCGACCGGCTCATCGCCTTCATGGCCATCGCAATCCCGCTCGCGTGGTGGTCGTACGTCGAAGAACACATACTCCGACAAGAAGTCGGCCATCTACTATCACATTACCCAGCACTACTTCGTGATATATTGATGCTCCTCATCGGCGTCGTGGTACAACTCAGCATCCTGTCGGTGAGCAGTCTGTATGTCGTGATTATCATTGTACTGACCGAAGGATTAAGCATCATCACGTGGGCCGGCGGTACCAATCATCGTGCATGGGCACGACGCTGGGCATGGCGCTGGATACTTGTTGCCGGAGTCGGGATGAGTAGTACAGGATTCATCACAGGTACACCGTCACTCATGGTCATCACCACTGATGACCCCTTTGCCCTGTTTATCACGGTGGCAGCAACCATGGCTGCATGGGTCAGCTACAGTGGCCTGCAACAAATCGCCAAAGGCGATAGCGCATGAGTGTTTGATGAGCACACCGGTGACCATGCAACTTTGGACCAGCGCATGGCGTCTAGTAGGTGGTTGAATCATTCAGCATGAGGAGGTTAATCATGCGACGTCTACTAACCATTGGTGCTACTCTTGGTGCTCTTACCGTGTTGCTTGGCTCGCTGTATGTCTCCTACCGCTACGCAGTCAATAACGTGCAGTTGAGCACTGCCTACGAACTTGAGGCTGGCGAGTAGTCTATCGTTCACCGAACGGGGTGTTGCATAGGTGCAACGCCCCGTTTGTGTTACCACACATCACTGACGCGCGTCATCAGGCATTTGAGATATCGTCCTTCAGGAAAGTGCACTGGTACCGGGTGATCACTGGCATGACCGAACTCACCGAGAATTTGCACGTTCTTGTTTGCCTCAATTGCTGCGGTTGCGACCATGCTACGAAAGTCATCTGGACTGACTTGACTTGTACAACTCGCCGTCACTAATAGTCCGTGTGGTGTCACACATTTCATGGCCATTACATTCAACCGCATATAGGCTTGAATGGCACTTTCCCGTTGTTGACGCGTCCGAGCAAAACTCGGCGGATCAAGAATGATGCAGTCGTACTTGCGCCCATCGGTGGTCATTTTCTGGAGCAACTCAAAGCAATCTTGTGTCACAAATTGGTGACGCTCAGTCGGCAGTTGATTGAGCGCAATATTCTGGTCAGCCGATGCAGCCAGACCCTGACCGACATCAACACTCACAACTTTGCGAGCCCCACCTTTGAGGGCATACAACGAGAATGCACCAGTATAGGAAAAACAGTTCAACACGCTCATACCATGCACATAGTGCATCAGCGTATGGCGATTTTCGCGATGATCAAGGAACAGGCCCGTTTTCTGGCCAACCTGTGGATCGACTACAAAGCGCAAACCGGCATGCTCTTGCACGATTAAATCACCCTCCGGAATACGCCCCCACAATACAGCGCGGCGTTGTTCTTTGGGGGCATCATCATCGCGACTTTTGCTCCCAAGCACCGCTTGAATGTCGGGATTGCATGCAACCAATGCGGTAATCACCCGCGGGATCAATGTGGCAGGTCCATTCCCATAGCTCTGAATCACCGCCACCGTCCCGTACAAATCAACGGTAATCCCCGGCAGACCATCACCCTCACCAAAA
>Ga0194130_10002391_pt1 | contig 27290 bp, 19 predicted proteins | sample TA2KigsurfametaG_FD_160084 | JGI IMG/M metagenome (GOLD analysis project Ga0194130, IMG submission 160084) | Freshwater microbial communities from Lake Tanganyika, Tanzania - TA2015050 Kigoma 12 surface | ecosystem: Environmental > Aquatic > Freshwater > Lake | place: Tanzania: Lake Tanganyika... | reverse complement strand
GGGCTCAGTTCGTCTCGAATTCCCAGGTGAATTGGCGGGCCTTGGTGGGACCGTCCACGATCTTCCAGTACCTCACCGCGGCGGTGTGCTTGCCCTGTGAGAACGACTCGATCACCCCACCTTTTTGGGGGAGGTAGCTGATCGTGTAGTTCCCCGGGTCATAGAGCGCGGTCGGGGGGATCTCCACCTGCGCACCCGGCTTGGGTTGCGCTCCCGAGGACGACAGTTGATCGAGACGCGTCGTCTCGAGCTCGATGCCATCGATGATGAGCGTGGCCTCGTACCCCTCTGCGAAATCGACGAAGACTTGGCTCTGCAGCAGAACCTGGTCTCCGGGACCCGGCGAGATCGACTCGATCACGTCGGGAAGGCGTTGTGCGTCGCGACCAGTCGACGCCGATCGGAAGCCGAGCACGATGAACGCGAGACCGAGTCCGATGCCGACACTGAGCAAGAGTTTTTCCTTGTCCAGACGACGTTTCACCCTTTCATTCTCGCTCACCGGTGACCTCGAACCCCCCGCAGAGGGGTCACACGCTAGGTTTTCCGGGTCATGTTGGACCCGGAAAACATGCTGGGGACGGTCCTTGGGGGCCGCTACCGGCTCGATCAGGTGCGCTCCCAGACCGGGGGAACCACCTTCTTCGATGCGACGGATCTCTCCACGGAGGCATCGGTCGCCGTGCGCGTCTCCATTCTGGACTCCATGGTCGACACTGCCCTCGGCTCGACCACCCCCAACGACGCACTCGAGGCCTTCGAGCGCCAGATGTCGGTGGGCACGAGCCTGCGCCACCCCTGCATCGAGGAGGTCCGCGACCACGGCGAGGTGACGCTGGGCGGGGAACGATGCGTCTTCGTCGCCTCCGAGCGTCTCGCGGGCGGTTCGCTCCAGGACCTGCTCGACCGGGGCCGGCGCCTCACCCCCTCCCAAGCCCTCATCATGGGCATCGACGCCTGCCGGGCCCTCGATGCCGCGGCCAAGTTGGGGTTCATCCACGGCGATCTTCGCCCCTCCAAACTGGTCTTTGGTCTCGACCGCCGGGTGCGGGTGGTGGGATTTGGTGCCCCGCTCCGGCCACTGACCTCCCTCGGTCTGGACCAGGCCAGGTACGCGGCACCAGAGCTGGGAGAGGGTGGCAGTCGGACCGTGTCGTCGGATGTCTATTCGCTCGCACTCGTGTTGGTCGAGGCGATGACCGGTGCGGTGCCCTTCGATGGCGACTCGGTCTCGGCGGTGTTCGCGAACCGGTCGGGAAAGTTGTTCCCCGCGAACGCCGACTTCGGCGCCATGGCCCAGGTGCTCGAGCGCGCCGGTCGACCCGCCGCGGACGAGCGGCACTCGCCGCGCGAGTTCGGTCAGGCTCTCGTCGAGGTCGCCCCGAACATGGCGCGACCCACGCCGATCGACATCGTGGGCACCGGACTCTTCGACACAGAAGTCGACGAGAGTGATCCGTCGAAGCCGACTCCCCGGCCCGACGTGATCGCCACGGGCGAGATCGGCCCAGTGCCGAACGAGGCACCGAACAAACCGATCGTGATCCGCACCACGCCCGGTCTGCCGCCGTTGGACCCGAGTGGCCCGACCCCGATCCCGATGCCCGACGGTCGCAGCGACGGAGCACCGTTGACAATCGGCAACGACGAGTCGGGGCCGATCGTGCTCGACCCCGAGACGTTGCGCGCGATGGCCGCAGAGGACGAGACGGCCCGTGTCGTGCGCCCGAAGAAGCGGTGGGGCCGTCGCATCGCGGCCGTGGTCGTTGTGCTGGCGCTTCTCGTAGGCGGGGGAGCGGTCGCCTACGTCACGGTGCTGAACCCCAGGAACCCGGTTCCGGCGCTGGTCGGGTTGACCGAGGCCGAGGCGCGCAACCAAGTGTCGAAGTTCGGGTGGGACGTCGCGGTGACGCTCGAGCGCAGCGACGAGGTCGCGGCCGGGCAGGTCATCCGCACCGACCCGGTGTTCGGTGCGAACCTCGCCAAGCGGGAGTCGCTCAGGATGATCGTCTCGGAGGGTCCGACCCTGTCGGCACTCGAGGACTACACCGGGCTCGGTGTCGAGGATGCAAAGACCAGGCTCGCGACATCGGGTCTCCAGGCCGTCACAGCCGACGTGCCCGACGAGGCCGTCCCGGTCGGGGTCGTGGTGTCGTGGAGCGTGCCCGAGCAGCCGGCGCTCAAGCCCGGTGACTCCGTCGTGAAGGGCACCACGATCGCGTTGAACATCTCGACCGGTCCGGCGCTGCGCGACGTCCCGGATCTCGCGAAGTTGACCGTCGGGATGGCCGCGGCCAATCTCACCGCGCTCGGTCTCGTCACCGCGGTCGAGCCCGAGAAAAAGCCCCACCCCGAGATCCCCGCCGATCAGGTGTCGGCCCAGGTGCCGGCTGCGGGGGAGAAGGTGGCCAAGGGCACGACCGTGACGCTCACCGTCTCGGCGGGTCAGCAACGCACCCTCATCCCCGACATCTATGGAAAGCCCCTCGAGGTGGTCAAGGAGCGCCTCGAGCGTTACGGCATGGTGATCGGCAAGGTCGCCGGTGACGGCAAGAAGGGTCTGCGTCTCGCCGAGATCGACGGCAAGAAGGTCGCGAACCGCGAGCGGGTGATCGTCGGTAAGACGGTCGACCTGACCTTCCCCTAACCTCGCCCGGGTCGGACGGATCCCGCGTCGCGGGATGACACGAAAGGGGCGACCATGGGCGCATTGGACGGACGCGTGGCGATCATCACCGGAGCGGGACGCGGCATCGGCCGCGAGCACGCACTTCTCTTCGCCGCCGAGGGCGCCAGGGTCGTGGTGAACGATCTCGGGGGCGCGAACGACGGCACGGGCGAGGATGCCACGCCGGCCCAGCAGGTGGTCGACGAGATCATCGCGATGGGTGGACGGGCCGTCGCGAACTACGACAACGTCGCCGACTGGGAGGGCGCACAGCGCATGGTGAACATGGCCGTCGAGGCTTTCGGTGACCTGGACATCCTCGTGAACAACGCCGGCATCCTGCGCGACCGCGTGCTCGTGAACATGACCGAGGCCGAGTGGGACGCCGTCATCGCGGTGCACCTGAAGGGCCACTTCGCACCGTCGCGCTGGGCCGCGACCTACTGGCGCGAGCAGCACAAGGCGGGCGTGAACAAGCCGCGCAACATCGTGCACACCTCGTCGACCTCGGGTCTGTTCTCGAACCCCGGACAGTCGAACTACGGCGCCGCCAAGAGCGGCATCGCCACGTTCGGCCAGATCCTGGGCAAGGAGCTCGTGCGCTACAACGTGAAGAGCAACTCGATCGCCCCGGCGGCGCGAACCCGGCTCACGCTCGCCACGCCGGGTCTCGGTGATCGCATCGCCGAGCCCGAGGTCAAGGGTGCCTTCGACGAGTGGGACCCGGCGAACATCTCTCCGCTGGTCTGTTACCTCGCATCCGAGGCGTGCGAGTTCAACGGCGAGACCTTCTTCGTCAAGGGTGGCGAGGTCACCCGGTTCCACTCGTGGGCGCGCGCAGAGACCGTCGAGCAGCAGGGTCGCTGGGACGTGGCCGATCTCACCGCCGCAATGAAGGGCATGGCCGCACAAATCGCCAAGTAGGGCACTACTGTCGAGGGGCCCTCCATGAACCCCTCGAGCGAATCCGGCACCATCAAGAGCACGCGCCCGCGCGGGGAGGAACTCGCCCGTCACGGACGTGACTCGCTGACCCTCGAGCAGGTGGGCGTGGATGAGGTCTCGGTGGTCCCGTGGACCCTGATGATTCCCCGGCGCATCGCGCGCAAGGTGGGTCTGACCCGCAAGTGGGCGACGTTGATCGTGGTCCTCGCGGGTCTGTTCACGACGAGTTCCACCATCACCGTCCTGGTGGTCTCGCTCGAGACGATCGCCAAGGACCTCGACACGACTGCGACGGTGCTCAACTGGTCGATCACCGGCCCGATGCTGGCCTTCGGCGTGGTGGGGCCCGCCTACGGAAAGATCGGCGATCTCCACGGGCACAAGCGCGTCTACGTGCTGGGGCTGTTCTTCGCGGGCGTCTTCGCCGGGGCCACCGTGTTCGCATGGGACGCGATGTCGCTGGTGGTGTTCCGGCTGCTCTCTGCGGTGGCGGGGGCAGCCACCGGTCCGGCCGCGATGGCCTACATCAACCGCTTGTTCGAGCCCCACGAGCGCGTGCGGCCGCTCGGGCTGTGGAGCTTCACCACGGCGGGTGCCCCGGTGCTGGGCGTGGTCATGGGCGGCCCACTCGTGCAGGCGATCGGATGGCAGATGATCTTCGTGATCCAGACGCCGCTCATGCTGGGGGCTGCACTGCTCGCGTGGCGCCTGCTGCCCCAGACATCCCGGGCGAGCGATGTCCGCTTCGACGTGAAGGGCTCCGTTGCGCTCGGCACCGGTGCGACGCTGTTGATGCTGGCGGTGAACCGCGGTCACTCGTGGGGATGGACCTCGCCGTTGATCCTCGGCTCGGCCGCGACCGCGGTGGTGGCACTGTGGCTGTTCGTGCGCGTGGAGCGCACGGCCGAGGCTCCGCTGATGCCGCTGCACTGGCTGCGCACGCCGAACATCATCCTGCCGATCTCGATCCAGTCGCTCCTCAACTTCGCCTACATGGGCGGGTTCATCGTGGTGCCCCAGATGCTCGAGATCGGTCTCGGGTTCACCCCGGCCCACATCGGCTGGCTCGTCATCGCGCGGCCGCTGACCTTCGCAGTCATGGCCCCGGTCGGCAGTTTCTTCACGATGCGCGTGGGCGAGCGCGTCTCGGGGGTCGTCGGCGCGGTCGGCATCGTGGCCTCGATGATCATGCTCTCGACGGTGGGTGCGGGGTCACCCGACTGGTTCATCGCGGTTGCGCTCGGTCTCTCGGGTGCGGGATTCGGGATCGCCGGCCCGGCGCTCGGTGCGTTGGTGGCGAATTCGGTGGACGACGAGACGGTGGGTGTCGCAGGTGCCATGCAACAGCTGCTCAGCCAGATGGGTGCGGTGCTCGGCTCGACGGTGATGATCTCGATCCACGAGATGACGGCGTCGTCGGGTGCCGTGCGGGGCTACTCCTACGCCCTGGTCTCGGGTGCGGTGACCGCGACGTTGGCGACTCTGCTCGCGATGCGGTTGCGCGCCACCGACCGGCGCGACCTGATCGATCGACCGGCCTGAGTCGACCTGCCGGCCCGCGGGGGCCGTTCAGGTGGTGATGCGCCGGATCTCCTCGGAGACCTCGAGGGTCTCGGGAGTCTGGGGCACCGCGGTCTGCATCAGCATCATCTTGGTGATGTCGCCCTCGACCTTGATGCGCCCGGCCATGAACGCCTGCATGCTCGCGGCCGGATCCTGCGCCACGAACAACTGGCGCGCGGTGTCGTAGTCGGTGGTGATCGTGAGGTCGGGGTTCTCGAGCGCACCGAGTTCCATCTCGAGTCGGCCCGTCGATGAATCGATGTGGGCGTGGATCGTGCCCTCGCCGAAGGGGACCTTGGTCGCCACCACGTTGATCCGCACCAGCAACGGGACCTCCGGGACCCGGTCGGCCCACTTGTGGCGGATCTCGCGTGCCGCCTCGATCCATTCATCGGAGAGGAATTGGTGGCTCATTCGTGGCTCCGGACTGGTGCGTGGGGGCGGTGGGAGGTGCTGGCGTGGTGCCGCGGACAGTTTGTCAATTGGTGTCGCAATCTAGACCACTGACGGCGAGACTTGATCCTAATGTCACGGATCCTCGTCACCGAAGAATTGGCCGAGGGCGGCCTGGCGCGCATGCGTGAGGCCGGCCACGAGGTGGACGTGCGCATCGGACTCGACCCCGACCAGTTGCGCGAGGCGATCAGGGGTGCGCACGCCCTGGTGGTGCGCTCGGCCACGAAGGTGGACGAGGGTCTCCTCGTGGCGGCCGATTCTCTGTTGGTGGTCGGACGCGCCGGGGTCGGGCTCGACAACGTCGACGTCGAAGCCGCCACCACGCGGGGCATCATGGTGGCCAACGCACCGGAGTCGAACATCGTCTCGGCCGCCGAGCACACGATGGCGATGCTGCTCGCGGTTGCGCGCAACGTGCCCCAGGCGCACGCCGCACTCGTGCAGGGTCGCTGGGAACGCAGCCGGTGGGAGGGCGTGGAGCTCTTCGACAAGGTGCTCGGTGTCGTCGGTCTCGGGCGCATCGGGAAACTCGTCGCGCAACGGGCCGCGGGGTTCGGCATGCGGCTCGTGGCGTACGACCCGTTCGTGTCCGAGGAACGTGCGAGGGCGATGAACATCGAGCTGCTCCCGCTCGAGGAACTGGTCGAGCGTGCCGATTTCATCACGGTCCACCTGCCGAAGAACAAAGAGACGGTGAACCTCTTCGGTTCCTCGTTGTTCGCGCGCGCCAAGTCGTCGCTGCGGATCATCAACGTGGCGCGCGGGGGCATCGTCAACGAGGTCGAGCTCGCCGATGCGATCAAGAACGGGGTGGTGGCCGGGGCCGCGCTCGACGTGTTCGACACCGAACCCGCCACCGAGTCGCCGCTGTTCGGCCTCGACGGCGTGGTCGTCACACCGCATCTCGGGGCGAGCACCCGCGAGGCACAGGACCGCGCCGGTGACGACATCGCCGACCAGATCGTGCTCGCCCTCGCCGGTGATTTCGTCCCCTACGCGGTGAACATCTCGGCCGCCGACGCCAACGAGACGCTCAAGCCCTACCTGCCGCTCGCCGAGCGCATCGGGCGGTTGTTCTCCTCGGCGGCGGGCGCGGTGGAGGAACTCGAGGTGGTCGCCTCCGGCGAGATCGCCGGGTACGACACGAGGATCCTCACGTTGGCCGCGCTGAAGGGCTTCTTCTCGGCGCGGTCGGTCGATGCGGTCACCTATGTGAACGCCCCCCAGGTCGCCAAGGCTCAGGGCGTGAAGGTGCGCGAGAACAAGGCGGCCGGGGGTTCCAACAGCGACTGGGTGAACCTGGTGACGCTGCGCACCGGGTTGCATTCGTTGTCGGCCACGTTGGTCGGCCCGCGGCGCCAGGCGCGAATCGTGATGTTCGACGACCATGTCACCGATGTGCCCCCGAGTGACCACATGCTGGTGGTGCGCAACGACGACCGCCCCGGTGTGATCGGACTCGTGGGAACCCTGCTCGGCGACCACGACGTGAACATCGCCGACATGGACGTCGGCCGTGCCGACACCCCCGGCACGGCGTTGATGGTCATCGCAACCTCGCGCGAGGTGCCCGACAACGTGCTCGCAGACCTGCGGTCCAAGCCCGGCATCATCGAGGTCACCTCGCTGCGCGCCTAGAGCGCCACGGAGGTCCCCGGCGCGCTGCATCAGTCGACGGACAATCTCAGCAGCAGAGCAACCAGCACTAGCGTGTAGATTTAACCAGGGGGTTTGGACTTGGTTGAATACTTTCCGGACACACGAATTGATTCCGGCTGCGTCAGGGAGATTCTCGGGTGTGCCGAGGTCATTGCGGACGGCATCTTTGCGGAGGAGCAGGCAGGCTGGCCTGTGTACCTCGATCTCGATAGTTCGAGTTTTGCGGCGCGTATCGGGGACAGTTCTGTTGCCCAACTCAAAGCCAAACTCATCGCCGCTGTTGTCGGACTGCGTGACAAGAACTCCGTCGAATTGATCTTCAAGGATTTTGTTAATGCGACCAAGATCTGGAGGCAGAACTCCAATTTACTCGAGACGCCTCCTGCTTTATCGCTTTTAGCAGTCCTTACTCTTGCTGCATCCGAGATGGAGCATGACGAAGACATGGCTGGCAACGCTTACTATCCGCGACTCAAGTCGGTGTTCGAGCGATCCGGTGGCCTGAAGGCGAAAGAAGAGGTCATCGGCAGGGTGTATCGAAAGTATGCAGTCGGGCTCTGGGAGAGTTTGATCGAGTGGCTGGAGGCTTGGAATGGTGATCGTGGTCTCGCCACGGTTCCCCTTCCGGACGATGTCACCGCCCACTATGCCCACAAATACGTCCGCATGCCCATCTCGCAAGTGGTATTGAAGGAACTCGATCGCCAGAACCTGCACCGTATGTTCATGGTCAACAACCTCGATCCGGCCATGACTGTTTCGGAGGAGTTGATGCATGTGATTCTCGGTCACTGGTGTAACACTCCGTATGCGACAGCACACCTAAAGAAGATCTGGGAGGATGTTCACGCCCAAGGCACGCTCGCTCTCAAGGCGATCTCGTCACTAGGTGAATGGACCGGCGCCCGGATTGACCGTACCGGCGAGTTGGTGTCTTCGTCGAAGGTGGGTCTCACACTCCTGCTCGACAAGTGGACCAAGTTAGCGGAGTTCGGGGTCGAGATACGGTATGACTCCGCCAATGCGCCCACCTTTGTCTCGATTCAGTTGGAGGATGGTTCGGAAGGCAGATTTCGAGCCATGCCGGCAGGCTTCCGCAGTGTCCGCCTGGGCGACTCGAGCGAATTCGACATTGAGTCTCTGGTTGCGGGTGTTCTCAAGATCTCCGACAGCGATTCGGGACTCCGTGGCGAAAGAGTTCCGAGAGCGCTTGTTCCGATGCTGCATCGCTCATCAAGCAACGATTATGTGGAGGTCGAGTCTCTCGCGATGGGAGTGCCTCACGGGCTGCTGGTCCGGAAGAGCACTGAATCGGAAATCAACCTGGCGGAGCGTGTGAGCGAAGTGCTCTCCGACGCGGCAAGACCGGGTTGGTCTCAACTCGACACCGGAACCTTCAGTGGATTCCCCGATGGCTGGGTGTTCTTTGTTGACGTTCACATCGTCATTCCATTCGATGGGGCAGCACTCAAGGGGGTGCTGGATTCACTGGCGCCGGTCGAGGGTCCGTCCATCCAGTTTTCCGGTGGATTCAGAATTCCTGGGCCACGAGCCCGCTACCTCAGGAGCAGTCCACCCGAGGTCACGGTGGTCATGGCGGATGATTTTGACATCGAATTGTCGATTTGTGACATCAACGGTTCACGGGTATCGGGGCCAGTTGCTTCAAAACGTGCGGCATTCCTTAACCTCGCACAATCGCCTCTTCCAGTTGGCGAGTATACGGTTGTCGTGTCGTCAACTACGGCGACCAATATGACCGCACGATTTGTGCTAGTTGACCCGGAGACGCACAACCCGACCACATTCCGCAACCGGAGGGCTCTCGGACACGAATTGGAAGGCGCATCCCCCTTCGGAGTCCTATCAGCCACAAACCTGTCGGTCGGGGATGACACAGCCGCCCTTCGCGGGCTGGTTTTCGGGTCTACTCAGCGGAGCTCGCTACCTGTAGCAACTTCACCCGTGCCGACCACCCGAGCATGGTCGAATCTCCCTGTGCCTACATCGCACTATGGCACTCGGTTGCGCGTCCTCGAATCCGAGCCGACTTCATGTCTCAATATAGGTGCGCATCACCTCATCTACCCCAAGTTTCTCGGAGGACCAAAGTCGGGAACTATCGAGGGGGTATGTAAGTTCTGCGGGTTGACGAGGCGCACCCCGGCGCGCGGCAGGAAAAAGAGTGAAGCAAAGGCAAAGACGTCGGCGAAGACCGCGCGAAAGCCTTCGGATCTGGCCCACCTCGTTTCTGCGATGCCCCCACTCATTGTCGACCAGCCGGGTGCCTGCGACGATGTATTCGAGGCGCTCTGTTTCATGAGACACGGCACCGCAGAGGACCTGCACAATGTTGCGGCTCGCCTCAGCGGAGGAATTGTAGGACTTGACCGTTTGACCAGGTACCTGTCCGCGCTCGGTCACATTGATGTCGGACTAGACGAGAACTGTCGCCCAAGTTCCTGGTCGGTTTCTCCCACAGTGCTCGTGATGACATCACAGTTGACTGCCTATCTGGCTGGATTCAGGAGTAGTGGTCTGGTTGATCGGATCACCAAGAGAGTGTCGGAGGCTGGTGGAGAGGTTGAACTGATTCGAAATCAATCTGCACCTGTGACCGTGATGATTCGGGCTGTGTCCGCGGGCCACTGGGCGACGATCCTGGATGGAATCACCGACCCGGTGACCGGGAGAGGAGTCAGTTGTGTCGAAAATCCATGCCGTAGGATCCTCTCCGCGTGTGCGCCGATCTCCGAGGTGGTCGGGTCGTCTCCAGTCGTTCGTCGACCGCACTTCAGAGAGGTGAAAAAGTGGGATGCTCACTCGGCAAGTTGGCTCGCCTCGGACAACAACCGGAGCGCGGGATCGTTCCAGAACATCGGCCACGGCTACAAGTACACGTTCAATGAGGAGACTCTTGAACTCGATGCCGATACCAGGAGCGGCACCGCCTCGTCTGTCAAGCACAATGCAGCGCGAATTGCTGGTGTTCCGCTGTACTTCTACTCCCCTGATTCGTCGGTTCTCTCTGCGCGTCTCGGAGCAGAAATGCCTGTGGTCATCAACAGAGCGTTGGTGTCGCTCACCGGTCGCTTGCCGGACGAGGATGAGGCGCTCATGCTTGTCAGTTACCATGAAATCCCAAGCGATGTTGCCGAAGCCGTCCACTATCTCTTGACCAACTGAGGGCCCATGACAGACACGCATCCGCTTCGAGTGCAGGAACAACTGGAAGAGGCATACCTCCGCTACGTGGACGAGAACTACTGGCTGAGACACCAGGATCTCATGAAGGAGCGTCGGGAACTCCTCAGGTCCGAAGGGATGCTCTTTACCGAGCCCCATCTCGAGCCCATTGCTCAGTATGACGCGACGATTGACTTGATCCAGCACGTGGAGGAGAATCATCTGCCATCCCGCGCCACGGAAGTGGTCGGCGAGGCCCTCTTCCGACAGTTCACCGAGCAAAATGGCCCCATCAAGCTCCGCGAGCACCAGGCACAAGCGCTTGCTGCCAACTTTCTTTCAGGTCATGCATCGAGCCGCAACCCAGTCGTGACCTCGGGCACCGGATCCGGCAAGACCGAATCATTTCTGTTGCCGATACTCACGAGACTTGTTGATGAGGGATTGAGGGATGGCTGGCTCCTAGGAGAATCGGCCTATCAGTGGTGGTCGCCGGAAAACAGTGGGAAGAAACTGGAGACTGTGCGGACGGAGTCCGTGCGGACCAGTGCGATGCGTACGCTCATCTTGTACCCCACAAATGCACTGGTCGAGGACCAAATCGTCCGCCTGCGGCGCGCTGTGAGAGCGATCAGCAGGCTCGGGGCGCCGCAGATCTGGTTCGGTCGGTACACCGGAGCATCCCCCGGTGCCGTTCGCGAGGACGACTCCGGGTCCATCAAGGAGTGGAGTGCAAGCGAGCGAGCGCAATTCTCCCGGGAGATGCGGTCGCTCTGCGCTGAGTTCGACGACATGGTGGACGCGGGCGCTGATGAGTCAGTACTTGCTCAGTTCTCCGATCCTCGTGCGGGTGAAATGGTCATGCGACGTGACATGGTGTTCTCAACACCCGACATTCTCGTCACTAACTACACAATGCTTAATGTGATGCTCATGCGCAAGGTCGAGGAGGAGATGTTCTCCCAGACGCGAGAGTGGTTGCAATCGAATCCAGAAAATGTCTTCAATCTTGTGGTCGATGAACTACATCTCTACCGCGGGACACAGGGAAGTGAGGTTGCGATGATCATCCGCAATCTTCTCCTGAGGTTGGGTCTCTCGGCAGATTCGCCCCAACTGCGCTGTATCGCAACTTCAGCATCATTGACCGCTGATCCCATGGGTCTCGACTTCCTCGAGGGGTTCTTCGGAGTGGACAGATCATCATTCATGGTGACCGCTGGAACACCACGGCCAGTTACTCCATCGGGCCCGTTTGATGCAGACGAGTTCCTCGCCGTCGATCACTTGGTTGGAAGTCAAAGAACAACTGGCCTGAAGAACCTTCGTGAGAAGCACATGCTGGCAGCCGGGGTGGCGACCGTGTGCAGTACCGGTGCCAGCGGCGTTCTTGAGGCCCAGCCAGCCTCACTCATTGCAGACCAACTCTTCGCTGGTCATTCGGACTCAAAGGCTGCTCTCGCCGTTCTGCTTGAGGCCATCGCCGAGGATGACACACCACCCAGGTCACAGGGTCGAATTCCGATTCGCTCACATATGTTCTTCAGGGGTATTCGTGGACTCTGGGCTTGCTCCAATCCTGGTTGCACGGAAGTTCCTCAGAGGGCAGTCAAACCTCCGATCGGGCGTTTGTTTGCGACACCCCAACCGACCTGTGGGTGCGGGGGAAGAGTCCTTGAACTTCTCTATTGCTACGTCTGCGGCGAAATTTCGCTCGGTGGTTTCGTTGTCGAGACTGAGTTCGGCAGGGTCTTGCAGGCATCGCCCAACTCGGCGGGTCGGGAGGGTGTACCTCTCGTCTACCGTCGGAACGAGGACGAGTACGTCTGGTACTCGCCGTACATTCACGACAACTTGCCCAAGGGTTGGACGAAAGCAAACGGTGCAGCAACGTTCGGGTTCCAGACCGTGGCTTATGACCCTCTCTTGGGTCTAATCAGGCCGGGCGCTGCACACCCCACAGGAGTCGGGCTCAGGGTGCAATGCCCTCCCAACCACGGATGGAAGATCCCATCCCTGCCTGAGCGTTGTCCAAGTTGCGCCCAGCGAACTTGGGAAAACTCCGACACCAAGGTCTTCTTCTCGCCGAATGTGAAGAGCCCTATCGCGGCCCATACCGGGGGTGCTGATGTTGGAATCCAGGTCTACACATCACAGTTGGTCAGGAGTCTCGACTCCAGCGAGCAGGCCCGAAAGACCATCATTTTTTCGGACAGCAGAGATTCCGCCGCGGAGGTCGCAGCAAAACTCGAGTCGGGTCACTTCAAAGACTTGCTTCGACAGCTCATCTTCAGGGCATCGTTCCGACAGTCGAACCTTGTGGACGCAATCGAAAAGGATGCCGCAGGGATCGAGCCACTGTCGCAGGAGGAGGATGAGGCGGTTCGGCACTTCAAGGCGTCAGAGCGAGAGCTCTACTTGGCGTTCGTTGTTGTCGCTCGCGGAGTGGCCAACGAGCGCGAAGAGAAGCTGGTCTCTGACTTCAAGGCACGACAGGCAGCCGCACCAGAAAGGCTCGGGTGGGGTGACTTCGTTGATCGGCTTCGAGACGCACTGCTCGGCCTCGGTGTCCCGCCGTTCGGAATTAAGCAAAGTCTCATGACGTTTGACGACGGCGATGCGAAGTGGTTCCAGGCATACAGCCCACCCGATGGTTGTGACAACTACTGGAGTAAAGCCCCAGGTCACAATTCTGAAGCGAAGAAGCACCGTGAGAGTCTGGTCGAGTCACTTGCCAAAGCGGTGTTTGCCGGGGGCGGCCGGAACTTTGAGTCTCTGGGATTGGGATGGGTCGCGGCCACGGCAGATCCAAAGGTTCCAATCGAACTGCCGGGCCTCACCGTGGCGGAGTCGGTTCAAGTTCTCGACTCCGTCATCCGAATCATGGGTATCAAGGGTCGATACAGTCAGGAAAATCCGCCATCGAGTTCGAAGACCAGCCCACAGGCCGTGACCGCCTATCTCATGGCTGTTGAGAAGGTTCACGGACTCACCACCCCTCTTCAGATCTCGGTTGGAGCCCTGCTCGACGAACTCAATATTTCGAAGGATTGGTGGCTCCGAACATCGGCAACACGAGTTGGACTTTCATTTGCCCCGGCCAGTGATCACAAGTGGGTGTGCGACAAATGTGCCGAAACACATCTGCACGAGTCGGCTGGAGTGTGCACTCAGTGCCAACACGCCGGACTCACGAGGATTGCTCTCACGTCCGTAGACGATTCCAGCTACTACGGGTGGCTCGCGATGCACCCGCCCCGGCGTCTTCGCACTGAGGAACTGACGGGCCAGACCAAACCATTGTCACTTCAGCGAAGCAGGCAGCGTTGGTTTGTTGGCGGAACTGCGCTCAAGGAGACCCCCGAGGAGAATCCGCTCACGACACCGCTCGACGTGCTCTCGGTGACCACCACAATGGAAGTCGGAATCGACATCGGAAGTCTCCAGTCGGTGGTCATGGCAAACATGCCACCGAACCGTTTCAACTATCAGCAGCGAGTTGGACGAGCAGGTCGATTTGGACAGGCATTTTCGTATGCCTTGACCGTGTGTCGCGACCGCTCCCATGACGACTACTATTTCGCCGAGCCATGGCGGATGACAAGAGGAACGCCAACCCAGCCCCGTCTCGACCTCGAGCGGGAACGCATCGTCGAACGTGTTGTCAATGCCGAGATCCTGAGGCGAGCATTTCTCAAGTGCAACCCATCGCCTAAATGGACAGGGGCATCTGCTCACGGGACATTCGGGTTGTCGGCAGAGTGGGATTCCGTCTACCGCACCCTCGTGTCCGCTGAGCTTGCCTCATCCGAAAACTTCGACGAGTACAGATCGGTGATCGAACGTCTCGGGGTTTACACGGGGATGATGGCCCACGATTCGATGGAAGCCACCCAGAGCATTCTTGGTTCTCTTGTCGCCAAGATCGATGATGCACTCCGAAACCCACTGCTCGGGCAGGAAGAACTTTCCGAACTGGTCGCGGCCGGGGGAATTCTCCCAATGTTCGGATTCCCGACCAGGGATCGACCTCTCTATGGCGGTAAGCCGACGGACGAGCTTGACGAGACTGTTGTCACCTCACGGTCCCTGGACCAAGCAATCACCATGTTTGCCCCGGGGGCACGGGTTGTCCGCGACAAGCAGGATCATTTCCCAGTCGGCTTCGCTCACTACATCAGGCAGAAAAAAAAGATTGTCGGAAGAGATCCCATGGGCGCACGACTCGGACTCGCTCGGTGCCGAGACTGTGCTGTGGTTCTAGCTGTCGCAATCTCGGGTTCTCCCGATGACCAAATCGACGGAACATCCGCACCGGAATCGGCCACTCCCTGCCCAGGATGCGGGATGCCGATGCAGGATTTCAGTGCGTATCAGCCGCGAGGGTTTCGGACGACGTTCAAGGGTCACGACTACAACGAAGGTTTGGATGCCTACGTGGCGCCCGCCAAAACATCACTTGGGCACGTTCCGAGTGGTGCAGTGACGTCGGTTGTCGGGTCACTCTCCGTGGAGCTCCTCGCAGGCAAGCAACTGGTCACAACCAATGACAATAGGGGACAGTTCTTCAATGGCCGCTCGGTGGGTGCGGATTCGAACGTCATCGTCGTCAATGACGATATCTATCCACCGAAGGCGGCCGGATTTGTCGGCAAGGTTGTCAACAACAGCCCTAGACCAGGTCATCCATTTGCGATTGTCGATGTTCTCACGACCGACATCCTTGTGTTGACACCCACGAACGTCGCTCTGCCGGGAGGTGTCCTTCCGACCAACGTCCAACGTCTTCCTGCGGGACTTCCGGCGATGACGTCGTTCGTCCAGATGTTCGTGCGTGGCTGCAAAGACTTCCTGCAAATTGACGAAAATGAACTCAAGGTTGGTCTTCAGCCATTCCGTGACAATGGGTGGGTTTCGCAACGGATATTCATTGGCGATGCTCTGGAGAACGGCTCGGGTTATGTTCGACTTATAGGAGAGGGCCAGACATTAAAGACAGTTCTCGACGACATCGTGATGGTGTCTGGAGCCAGGCTCTCAGACCCGGCGCGTCATCCTGAGTGTGACTCGAGTTGCCCCAGTTGTCTGCGGAGCTATGAGAACAGGCAAGTGCATCATCTGCTCAACTGGCGACTGGGTTTGGACGTGGCCGAGTTGCTCGCCGGTGGGAAAATGACCACGAGTCGCTGGCTGACCCGTGCACAAAGACTATGTGCGGGTTGGTCGAGGGCCTTCGACAAAGGTGGTGAGTACCAGATCATCAGTTTGAGCAGTGGTCTGCTCGCGCTTGCGCGAGCAGACCGAAAGGTCGCCGTTGTCCTGGGGCACCCTCTTTGGCCGCAGGAGGAGTTGTTCCAGCCGCTGGAGACGGCGGAGGCAGTTCTGGAACTGCAGGACGATCACGGAGTTCCAGATGACGGGGTCATGGTCTCGGACCTTTACAGTCTCGAGTTCAAGCCGTTCCAGATTTGGGCCAAGTTGCAGTGATTGACCTCGACTCGGAACCCACCGCCGATCTCCCTCATTACTGGGACCCGAGTTCGGTCAACCGGCTCCTGTCGTGCAGTCGTCAGTTCTCGTATGCGGCTGATCCCAATTTCTCATGGTTGCGAACATCGAACACATTCGCCTCACTCGGGATTGCAGCCCACGAGCTCACGAAAATGGTGTGGAGAGGTTTCTTCAAGTCGGTAAGTGACGAGAGCCTCAAGTCCACTCTTGAGTCCGAGTGGCTTCGGCTGGTGGTTGAACAGCACCAGGTTCTCTCCAAGCAATGGCCCGGACGGAAGGTTCCGCAGCCGCAGGACTGGCCGTACTTCGCGCTGACCCAGGCGAAGACGGTGCGAAGACTTCGGACAGACATCAAGAATCACAACGAAAAAAGTGGTGTGGGGTCATCACAGGCGGACAAACCACTTGTGGAGCGCGAACTCTCTGACGACTCAATCAGGCTAAAGGGTGTACCCGACCGGGTCGTCTTTGTCGAAAACGGTTTCTACGTGTTCGACATCAAGACGGGACACTCGATCGGCAGCATTGAAGGGCCGTACCGACGCCAACTGCTTTTGTACGCACATCTGGTGGCGAAGACCACGGGTAAACGCCCGCTGAAGATCGCCATTGTCAAGGCAGGCGGAGAGACCCTCTGGGAAGACATTGACGATTCACATGTCGCACGATGTGTTGAGGAAGTCACCGTCGAAGTGGGGAATTTTGTATCCGGGGATCGAACCGGAGCCGCGAGTCCATCACCGTCTGTCTGCAGATTCTGTGAGTTCAAAGTCGTCTGTCGTGGTTTCTGGGAGGATTCGCGCCACGAGTGGGCCGACCTGCGTGGTGTGGTTGGTGAAGTAACGTCGAGGGTTGACGCCGCCACATTCCAGGTGCGGCAGAAATTCCCAATTGAGGGCTCTGGTCGGATTGTGGCTGTTTCGAATGTCCCGGATAACACCCCGGTCGGCAACCTCGTGGCCATTGTGGACGGGTATCTGAAAGATGGTGTCTTGCGGGGAAGTTGGTACACAAAGTGCGTTCCCGTACAAGGTAACTAGCGGGCGGCGTTGAGAGCGTCGCGGGTCTGGCGCGCGACGCGCGCGGCGGCCTCGGCGTGGTCGTCGATGCCGGCGTACAGCACCGCCCGGGAGGAGTTGACGACGAGTCCTGTACCGCGCGAGTCGCGCCCTGCGCGCACCACCTCTACGGGATCGCCACCTTGTGCGCCCACCCCGGGAACAAGGATCGGCATGTCGGCCACCAGGGCCCGCACGCGCGCCAACTCGGCCGGGTAGGTCGCCCCGACAACGAGTGCGACCTCGCCCTTGTGGGCCCACACCTGGGCTGCGCGACGCGCCACGTGCTCGTACAGGGGCACACCGTCGGTCTCGCGCAACTGGAACTCCCCGCTGCCGGCATTCGAAGTGCGGCACAGCACCACCACGCCCCGTCCCTCCCATTCGAGGAACGGCTCGAGGCTGTCGGTGCCGAGGTAGGGGTTCACCGTGACGGCGTGCGCTCCGTAGCGCTCGAAGGCCTCGCGCGCATAGAGGCGCGCGGTGTCGCCGATGTCGCCGCGCTTGGCGTCGAGGATGATCGGGATCGAGGGGTGTCGCTCACGGATGTGGCCGCACACCGTCTCGAGTTGCCGCTCGGCACCGATCGCGGCGAAATGGGCGATCTGGGGCTTGAACGCGCACACATACTGGGCGGTCGCATCCACGATGTCGATGCAGAACTTGGCGACACCGGCCGGCTGGTCGCGCACCGCGGGCGGGAGACGCTCGAGATCGGGATCGAGCCCGACGCACAGCAGCGAATCCGCCGCCGTCCAGCGTTCGTTCAGGAGAGAGAGGAAGCCCACCTCGCTGTCCGGCCGTGCGCTTCGCCGGTCAGTCTTCGAGGGTGATCGCCGCGGTGGGGCACAGATCGGCCGCCTGGCGCACCTTGTCGTGCAGGTCGGGTGTGGGCTCCTCCTGCAGGATGTAGAGGTAGCCGTCGGAGCGCACCTCGAAGACCTCCGGTGCCACCTGGGCACAGGCCCCGGTGCTCGCACAGACGCTGAAATCGACCTTCACCTTCATGGGAGAGAACCTAGTCCGTGCGCTCGTTCGGCCCGACCCCGCCCGTGGCGGGTCGGCCCGGTCAGTCGCCAAGGACGGGGGAGAGGTCCTTGCCCTGGCGCTCCAACGCACCGAGCACGGCGCGCAGGGATGCGGTGATGATGTTCGGGTCGATCCCGACGCCCCACCGCAGGTTGCCCTCGCCGTCGATGGTCTCCACATAGGCGACGGCGGTCGCCTCGGAGCCCTGCCCCATCGCGTGCTCGGCGTAGTCGACCACGTCGAGCGCGCCGCCGAGTCCCGTGCGGATCGCGTGCACGAACGCATCGATCGGTCCGTTGCCCTCGCCCGAGATGGTGCGCGGCGCGCCGTGGACGACTATCTGGGCGGTGATCGTGGTGCGTCCGCTCGCCGAGTCGCTGCGCAACTCGTGACCGGTCAGTGAGATGGCCGGCGAGGCCGGCAGGTACTCGGTGGTGAAGGCATCCCAGATCGCGACGGGGCTCACCTCGGTGCCGGTGTCCTCGGTGATGGTCTGGATGGTCTTGGAGAACTCGATCTGGAGGCGGCGCGGCAACTCGAAGCCGTGCTCGGTCTTCATCACGTAGGCCACGCCACCCTTGCCCGACTGGCTGTTCACGCGGATGACCGCCTCGTAGGTGCGACCGACGTGCTTGGGGTCGATTGGCAGGTACGGAACGCCCCATGTGTCGTAGTCGCGGGGGAGCGCCTCGAAGCCCTTCTTGATGGCGTCCTGGTGGCTGCCCGAGAACGCGGTGTAGACGAGATCACCCACGTAGGGATGACGCGGGTGCACCGGCAGGCGGTTGCAGTGCTCGGCGACGCGCCGCAGGGCATCGATGTCGGTGATGTCGAGCTCGGGGTCGACGCCGTTGGCGAACAGGTTCATGGCCAGCGTCACCACGTCGACGTTGCCGGTGCGCTCCCCGTTGCCAAAGAGCGTCCCCTCGACGCGGTCGGCCCCGGCCATGACGCCGAACTCGGCGGCTGCGACCGCGCATCCCCGGTCGTTGTGCGGGTGCAGCGAGACCACCACCGCGTCGCGGTCCTTGATCGTGCGGCAGAACCACTCGATGACGTCGCCATAGACGTTCGGTGAGTAGCACTCGACCGTGGCCGGCAGATTCAGGATGAGCGGGCGTGCCTGGGTCGGGGCGATGGCGTCCATGACCGCCTCGCAGACCTCCACGGCGTAGTCGGGTTCGGTCAGGGTGAAGCTCTCGGGTGAGTACTCATAACGCACCTCGGTGCCAGCGAGCGTGGGCTCCAGTTGCACGCAGAGGCGCGCCGCCTCGACGGCGATCTGCTTGATGCCGGCCTTGTCGAGGCCGAACACGACCTGGCGCTGCAACGGGTTGGTGGAGTTGTAGAAGTGCACGATCGCGCGCTTGGCGCCCCGCAGGCACTCATAGGTGCGCTCGATCAACTCGGGTCGGCTCTGCACCAGCACCTGGATCCACACGTCGTCGGGGACGAGGTCCTCCTCGATGAGTTGGCGCACGAAGTCGAAGTCGGGCTGGCTCGCCGAGGGGAAGCCCACCTCGATCTCCTTGAAGCCCATCTTGACGAGGGCATCGAACATCCGGCGCTTGCGCTCGGGGTCCATCGGGTCGATGAGGGCCTGGTTGCCGTCGCGAAGGTCCACCGAGCACCACAGTGGTGCCTTGCCGATGACGCGGTTCGGCCACGTGCGGTCCTCGAGCACGAGGGGAATGAACGGCCTGTACTTGGCGAAGGCCATCGGTTTTGGTGTCACGTTCGACGGGGCCATGTGAATCTCGTTTCTCGGGTCTGTCTGGTCGGTTGCGGTCTGATCGGGTCTGTCTCGTCGGTACCGGTTCGGCCGGGTCGTGCCGGACAAAGAAAAAACCCCCTGTCCCGGTGGGCAGGAGGTTCGGCAGCAGCGATATGCGGCGGCTGCCGTTACATAAGAAGAAGCAGGGTCGGGGAGGTCGTCACGGATCCAACCCTAGCGAGGCCTGTTGCCGTGCGCCACCCCCTCGTCGGAGGGGCGCACGGCGGCGGCGTTCACACCGTGAGGAAGTTGCCGAACTGCCAGGGGTCGCTGGTGTCGAGCAGGTCCGCGTGCGGAGCCCACTGGTCGAAGATGTCGCGGCGGGTGCGCAGCGGATACCAGTCCACCGGGGTCGAGAGCTGGGTGCCCAGGTAGGGCCGGGCAGCCTCGAGCACGACATCGTGGGGCAGGTCGTCGGGAACACAGATGCCCCGCTCGGGCTCGGTCATCATCCAGGTCACGGCGGCCACGATCGAGCCCGCCACCTGCAGGGTGGTGGCGTTCTGGTGCGGGATCACCGCGCGGGCCTCGTCGATCGAGAGAAGCGAGCCCGTCCACCACCCGCCGTAGGGGTGGCCGAGGAGGAGCACGCCGAGTTGATCCTGGCCGCTGATGATCTCGTCGTTCAGGATCCGCTGTGCGGGCTGCATGTCCCAGTCGCGCATCTTCAACTCGTGCACGCTCGCGATCGCCGAGTCCGACGGACAGTACGCATAGTGCACGGTCGGCCGGTACAGATCGGACCCGTCGGGGTTCTTGACGGTGAGGTGCTTGCACATCGTGTAGGCCTCGCCATGGCGGATCACCATGCCGCGAGACTCACCCGCCGGCACCCAAGTACGCACCCAGGTGTCCATTCCCGGGGTGGCGATGCAGATCTGGTTGTTGGGGCCGTCGTCTGAGTGCACGTAGGCGTGCGGCGGCAGGCGCTTCTCGTGGGTTCCCCAGCCGAGTTCGGCCGGTGCGATGCCCTCCTCGTAGAAGCCCTCGACACTCCAGGTGTTGACGAACTCGTTCACCCGCTTGGGCAGATTCGTGAGCTGGGTGTCGCGCTCGGCGATGTGGATCACCCTGGTGTTCGTCAGATACGCGAGCATGTTGTGGCGCTTGTTTGCGAGTGCCTCCGCGAGGATCTCCTTGTCGTCGCAGACGATGTTGTCGGCGAACATGCGTCGCGCGATCTCCTCCAGTGCCTGGCGCACGAAGTGGCTCACGAGGCCGGGGTTCGCGCCGTGCTCGAGCACCGCGGTGGGACCGTCGTTGCGGCCCCACCTCTCGACCATGCGACGGATCGACTGGTGGCGCACATAGAGAGTTCGGTCGAGCGGGTTGGTCGCGGCCATGTCGTCGTAGGGATCCCACAACTCGACCGAGGTGTTCAGGTAGCGGACTCCGTGGTCGCGGCACCACTGCAGGATCGTTTGGCAGTCGATGTTCCACGCAAGATCGAGGATCATGTCGCCGGGCCCGACGCGGGCTGCGAGGAACTCATCGAGGTTGTCGGGGGTCACCCGTCCCGATTCCCACCTGACGCCCTTGGCGAGTGAGTCGGCGATGCGGTCGCGGTTGTCGACGAAGTCGACCACGGTCACGGATGCCGGGTCGATGGGCAGGTCGCGCACGATGAGCGGCACCGTGCATTGGGCGACACCGCCGCACCCCAGGACGAGGAGGCGGCGGGGGACGTGTTGTGCGGCGGCGATGGGTATCAGTACCCGGAATCGCCGACGAACTCGTCGTCGAGGAGGTCGTTCAGCTCGCGGCTGAACTCCGGTTCACCCGGCAGAAGCAGAGCCTGCCAGTCGTAGGGAATGCCCTTCATGCCCCGTGTCTGGGTGCCATCCAGTTGTGCGTCCATGAGAACTCCTCCCTGTTGGGTAGAGGGTTCGCCCGTGGCGGGTGGCGCACGCCGTTGTCACGGGGACCCGGTCCGTACGACTTTTGCTCGGTGCTTTCCGTTGGTGGGTGTGTCCTTTCTGCGCGGGTCGATCCCGCAACAGGCTGGGAAAAACTAACGGAGTCAGGGCCCGTTGGTGCGCCCTTGAGACGAAAAATTCAAGGGCTCGTCCGATGGGGTTCACCGGGCGACGCCGCCCGTGTGATCCACGCCCGGGAACCCACGATCGGTGTCTGGTCGCAGGTACCGTGATGCACCGACATGACTGACACCCCCGTCACGACCCCCACCGGCTTTCTGGCCCTCGGTGTGCCCGAGAACGTCGACCGCGGCTTGGCCGTGGCCGGCTTCTCGGTGCCCTTCGCCATCCAGACCGAGGCCATTCCCGTGGCCATGCGCGGGGTCGACCTGTGCGGGCGGGCTCGCACGGGATCGGGCAAGACCCTCGCCTTCGGGGTGCCGATGCTCGCACGCACATCCAAGTTCGCCCGTGTCCGCGCGCCCCGTGGGCTCGTGCTCGTGCCCACGCGCGAACTCGCCCTCCAGGTGTCGGAGGTTCTCGCCCCGATCGCGGCAGAGTGCGACCGTGTCGTGCTCGCCGTCTACGGAGGCGCCTCGCGCGACGACCAGATCGAGGCTCTCGCCGATGGTGTCGACATCGTGGCGGCCACCCCGCTGCGCCTGATCGACCTGATCAAGAACGGTGAGGTCGTGCTCGACGACATCGAGGTGGTGGTGCTCGACGAGGCCGACCGCATGGCCGACGAGGGCTTCACCCCCCAGGTCGAGTGGATCCTGCGGCACGTCACCGGGCCGCACCAGACGATGTTGTTCTCCGCCACCCTCGACGGCCAAGTGGGCAACCTCGTGCGCCGCTACATGCGCTCGCCCGAGGAGGTCTCGATCGACACCCCGACTGCGACCGTGGGCACGATGCACCACGTGTTCTTCGCCGTGCATCGGCTCGACAAGCACAAGGTGGTGGCCGCGATCGCGGGGGGCGCCGGCAAGACACTGGTGTTCTGCGACACGAAGCGTCTGTGCGACAAGGTGACCGAGAACCTGCAGGACCTCGGAGTCAAGGCCTCGGCGATCCACGGTGATCTGACCCAGGCCGCGCGCGAGAGGGCGCTCGACCGGTTCACCCGCGGGGAGCTGAACGTGCTGGTGGCCACCGACGTCGCCGCGCGCGGCATCGACATCGACGACATCGCCTGCGTGGTGCACTACGAGCCGCCGCTCGACCACAAGACCTACCTGCACCGCTCGGGACGCACCGCACGCGCCGGACGCGACGGGTGGGCGGTGACGCTCGCGGAGTACAACCAGCACACGACGTGCCGCATCATCCAACGCGCATTGCGCCTCCCGCTGCATCCGCCGATCGAGGTGTTCTCGAACGACGCGCGACTCGCGGACCTCGCCGAATTCGGCTGATCGTCAGCGCGAGAGCCAGGCGGGCCGGCGCGTCTCGAACGACGAGATCGCCTCGGCGTGGGCGAGCGTGAGCCCGATGTCGTCGAGGCCGTTCAGGAAACGGTGCTGGGTGGGCGCATCCATCGGGAACGATTCGGTGAATCCCGTGCTCGCCACCTCGACCACGAGGCGCTCCACGTCGACCACGATCTCGGTGTCGGGGTGCTCCTCGATCACCGACCACAGGGTCTCCACCGAGGCGATCGGCAGCACCACCGGCACGAGGCCGTTCTTGGTGCAGTTGTTGCGGAAGATGTCCGAGAAGCTCGGCGCGATCACGGCGTCGAAGCCGTACTGCTGGATCGCCCACACCGCGTGCTCGCGCGACGAGCCGACACCGAAACTCGGACCCGCCACCAGGATCGAGGCACCGGCGAAGCGGGCGTCGTTCAACACGAACGAGCGGTCGTCGCGCCAGGTCGAGAAGAGCCCGGCCTCGAAGCCGGTGCGCTCGACGCGCTTCAACCACTCGGCGGGGATGATCTGGTCGGTGTCGACGTCGCTGCGCTTCAGCGGAACGCCCCGGCCGGTGAGCACTCGCACCGCCTTCACGACAGATCCTCCGGTGCAGCGAGACGACCCGCGACCGCGGTGGCGGCCGCGACGGCGGGCGAGACGAGGTGCGTGCGCCCCCCGCGCCCCTGACGACCCTCGAAATTGCGGTTGCTGGTGCTGGCGGCGCGCTCACCCGGGGCGAGCTTGTCGGGGTTCATCGCCAGGCACATCGAGCAGCCGGGCTCGCGGAAGTCGACGCCGGCCTCGATCAGGACCTTGTCGAGTCCCTCGGCGATTGCCTGGGCGCGCACGGCGTGACTGCCGGGCACGACCATCGCGCGCTTCACCGAGATCTTGCGGCCCCGCAGGACCTCGGCGGCGGCGCGGATGTCCTCGATGCGGCCGTTCGTGCACGAGCCGATGAACACGGTGTCCACGGCGATGTCGCGCACGCGCGTCCCCGCGGTGAGCCCCATGTACTCGAGTGCGCGGCTGATCGTGTCGGCAGAGGTCGAATCCGCGGCGTCGCCGGGCGAGGGGACCACCCCGTCGATCGGCAGGACCTGGGCCGGGTTCGTGCCCCACGAGACGTGCGGCCGCAGTGTCGCGGCGTCGATCACGACCTCGGTGTCCCAGGCGGCACCGTCGTCGGTGCGCAGTTGCCTCCATGCGGCCACGGCCGCGTCCCACTCGGCGCCCTTCGGGGCGAACGGGCGACCCTTGAGATACTCGAACGTGGTGTCGTCGGGGGCGATCAGGCCGGCGCGCGCACCGGCCTCGATGCTCATGTTGCACACGGTCATGCGACCCTCCATCGAGAGCGCCCTGATCGCAGAGCCGCGGTACTCGATGACGTGGCCGATTCCGCCGCCGGTTCCGATCCGTCCGATGATCGCCAGGATGATGTCCTTGGCCGTGACACCGACCGGGGCGACACCGTCCACGGTGATCGACATCCACTTCGGGCGCATCTGGGGCAGTGTCTGGGTGGCCAGGACATGCTCGACCTCGCTCGTGCCGATGCCGAAGGCGAGCGCGCCGAAGGCTCCGTGGGTGGCGGTGTGGCTGTCGCCGCACACGATCGTGGTGCCCGGCAGGGTGCGGCCCTGCTCGGGGCCGATGACATGGACGATCCCCTGGCTGGGATCACCCATCGGATACAGGGTGAATCCGAACTCCCTGGCGTTGTCGCGCAGCACCTGCACCTGGCGCGCCGAGACGGGGTCGGCGATCGGCTGGTCGATGTTCTCGGTCGGGACGTTGTGGTCCTCGGTGGCGATGGTGAGCTCGGGCCTGCGCACCGTGCGACCAGACATGCGCAGTCCGTCGAATGCCTGGGGGCTCGTCACCTCGTGCACGAGGTGCAGGTCGATGTAGAGGAGGTCGGCCTCGCCCTCGGCGCGGTGGACCACGTGCTGGTCCCACACCTTCTGCGGGAGCGTCATGGGTTTGGCCATCGTCGCCCTTCTCTCTGCCGGATCGTCGCCCGGTCACTGGTTCGTCCGTGTCCCGCACCGTCCCTCACGGAGCGAGCGCGACGCTTTCATCCTACGGGGAGGTGCCGACGACTGCCCCGGGTCCACACACCGCCGCCATGGATCCCGACAAGCCCGAAACCCTCGCCGAGCTCGCTGACATCATGGAAGTGGCCGTCACCGTGGAGGAGCGGATCCATGCCGCGGTGGACTCCTTCGAGTTGTCGGGTGCGCGTCTGTACGGCGTGAACTGCGCCGATCGCACGGCGGCAACCACCTCGTTGTGCTTCCTCGCCAGCCATCCCGACGTCTATGCGTTGCTCGAGAGTCCCTCGAGCGGACTCGCACGAATGTTCGATGCCGCCGCTGTCGTCACGACCGGATGGGCGGCACCCCTCGCTGCCGACGGCACGCTCGATGGCGCCCCCAGCGAGCACGCCGAGCGACGACGCGTCCGACTCGTCGTCACGGTGGCCGACGGGGGAGTGGCGAGCGTCCTGCGATTCGCCGACGCTCCACTCAGCGTGGTGACGGATCCCGGTTCGGCGACCGGGTCGCTCGCCGAGGCGATCACGCGCTTCTGGTTCGACCCCCCGGTGGCAACCGGTGTCTGACCTGTGACGGACGGATCCACGTGCGCTCCTTCACAAGCGCACGACCACGACGGTGCCCCCGTAACCTCGGAGCGTGGCGAGCGATGCGACCGGAGGTGGCGCCTTCGATGTGGTGGCGTGGTCCGGGCGCGTGCGTGCTCTGGCCGCCGAGCGCGATGCGGTGATCCTGGCGCACAACTACCAGGTGCCCGAGATCCAAGATGTCGCCCACCACGTCGGTGACTCGCTCGCGCTGTCGCGCATCGCGGCCAGCGCACCGCAGTCGACCATCGTGTTCTGCGGCGTGCACTTCATGGCCGAGACCGCCAAGATCCTCTCGCCCGACAAGACCGTGATCATCCCCGACGAGCGCGCTGGTTGCTCCCTCGCGGACACGATCACCGCCGACCAGTTGCGTGCGTGGAAAGCCGAGCACCCCGGGGCTGTCGTCGTGAGTTATGTGAACACCACGGCCGCGGTCAAGGCCGAGACCGACATCTGCTGCACCTCGTCGAACGCCGTCGAGGTGGTCCGTTCGATCCCCGCCGACACCGAGATCCTCTTCTGCCCGGACCAGTTCCTCGGCGCGCACGTCCAGCGCGTCACGGGCCGTCGCAACATGCACATCTGGATGGGTGAGTGCCACGTGCACGCCGGGATCAACGGCCAGGACCTGAAGGCCATGGTTGCGGCCGAACCCGACGCCGAGTTGTTCGTGCACCCCGAGTGCGGCTGCGCCACGAGCGCGATGTACCTGGCGAGCGAGGGAATCGTGCCGCGCGAGCGCACGCGGATCCTGTCCACGGGCGGGATGCTGGACGCCGCGCGCACCACCACCGCCGTCAAGGTGCTCGTGGCGACCGAGACCGGGATGCTGCACCAGTTGCGCCGCGCGAACACCCGCACCATCTTCGAACCCGTGAACAGGGCGGCGGTCTGCAAGTACATGAAGATGATCACGCCCGAGAGGCTGGAGAACGCGTTGCGCACCGGCAACGACGTGGTCGATGTCCCGCGCGACATCGCCGACCGTGCGCGCACCTCGGTGGAGCGGATGATCGCCATCGGCACGCCCTCGCCGGTCGGGGAGTGACCGAGCCGGCGCGCACCGGCTCGGATTCGGAGATGCGATGAGCCCGACCACGGTCCCGATGCGCCTCGCCGCCCCGGAGGCGAGCTGGACGATCGAGACCGACGTCGTGATCCTCGGCTCGGGTGCGGCGGGGTTGTCCGCGGCGCTCGCGGCACGCCCGATGCGCGAGGTGGTGCTCGTCACCAAGGACACCCTCGCGGCCGGGAGCACCCACTGGGCACAGGGTGGACTCGCGGCCGTGCTCGACCCGGCCGACTCGCTCGAGAACCACGTGCGTGACACGCTGGCCGCGGGTGCGGGACTGTGCGACGAGGACGCGGTGCGCGCCCTGGTCACAGAGGCGCCGACCGCGATCAGGTACCTCATGCGACTCGGCGCATCGTTCGACGAGGGCGCCCACGACGAGCTCGCA